>CAAGKR010386366.1_pt1 | contig 12254 bp, 10 predicted proteins | sample 2556971 | NCBI WGS metagenome assembly CAAGKR01 (sample SAMEA5207829, study PRJEB30636) | soil metagenome | biome: forest; feature: boreal; material: soil | place: USA | collected 2011-09 | depth 1 m
ATTTCCCCTGCGCGATTATGGTCGGTATGACCAGCGCGTCCTTTGTGACAGGCAACACCGTCATACTCAAACCCGCCAGCACCTCGCCAGCTATCGCTGCACAGTTCATGCAGATATTGGAAGATGTCGGATTGCCTTCCGGCGTGGTCAACTTTCTCCCTGGATCAGGGGCGACCATCGGCGATGCCCTGGTTGAGAATCCCCAGGTACGCTATATCGCCTTCACAGGCTCGCGCGAAGTAGGCCTGCGTATCAATGAACTCGCAGCCAAACCGCGCAAAGGGCAGCGCTGGCTGAAACGCACCATCCTGGAAATGGGCGGCAAAGATGCAGTGGTCGTGGACGAAACGGCTGATCTCGAGGCCGCGGCCTCTGGTATCGTCACTTCCGCTTTTGGCTTCCAGGGACAGAAATGTTCTGCAGGTTCGCGCGCCATCATCGTTGACAAAGTGTATGACCAGGTCTTGCAGAAGGTCATCCAGAAAACGAAGCAGCTGACAATGGGCGATGTCACACAGCCAGAAACGTACATGGGACCAGTGGTCGATGAGAACGCGTTTAAGAAAATTACCCGGTACATCGAGATCGGCAAAGGTGAGGGCCTCCTGGTGGTTGGCGGAGGACATCATGGCCCAGGCTACTTCATCGAACCAACGGTGATCGCGGACGTAGACCCCCACGCGCATATTGCCCAGGAAGAAATTTTCGGACCAGTGCTGGCTGTGATAAAAGCCAGAGATTTTGACGACGCCCTGCATATTGCCAACGATACCGAGTATGGCCTGACAGGCGCGCTCTACTCACAGGATGCGAAGCGTATCGAACGGGCGAAAGAGGAGTACCATGTCGGAAACCTGTACTTCAACCGTAAATGCACAGGCGCGCTCGTCGGCGTCCACCCCTTCGGTGGTTTCAATATGTCCGGCACGGACTCCAAGGCGGGAGGCAAAGATTATCTCCTGCTCTTCACACAGGCCAAAGCCATCTCGGTTAAAAAATAGAGGGAGGATTCTCCTTGGCGAAGGTTACGCAAATTAATGCCGGGGCGTGGCAGATTTCTCTGCCATTCCTCGGCGAACAAGAGATTATCGGCTCTTATCTCCTCGCTGGGGAGAACGAACTCGCTATTATCGATCCCGGACCCGCTAGTATGCTCGAGTCATTATTGAAAGCAATTCGAGCAACAGGCTTTGATCCGCAGGATGTGACGCATATCCTGCTAACCCATGTTCACCTGGATCACGCTGGAGTAACAGGCTCACTGGTACGGCAACTACCAAAAGCGCAGGTGTATGTACACAGTAAGGGCGCCCCCCATCTCATTGACACCTCTAAGGTGGTCGCCAGTGCAACGCGCATCTATGGGGAACGTATGCACCTGCTTTGGGGAGAGATTGAATCGACGCCAGTAGAGCGACTCCACATCATCGAAGGAGGAGATATCCTCAAAGTAGCGGGCCGACGGCTTGAGGTACACTATACTCCTGGACACGCCGTGCATCACGTTATCTTTTTCGACGCACATGCAGGCGAGGTGTTTGTGGGTGACCTGGCGGGTGTGAAACTCCCTGGCATCGACTATGTCAAGCCGCCTACTCCACCGCCTGACCTTGATCTTGAAGCCTGGTCGGATAGCATCAGTCTTGTGCGCAGCCTGCGCCCCGACATCCTGTACCTGGCACACTTTGGCGCTGTCAAAGACGTTGCGCAACATTTTGGTCGGCTGCGCGAGAAACTCTCCGCCTGGGGCGATTTCGTGCTGGAAGCCATGCGCAAAGGCAAGAGCGAGGCTGAAATCATCGCGCTGCTGATCGAGAAGACCCAACCAAAACTACAACGCATCGCACGCGATCCACACATGCTGCAAAGATATGAGATCGCGTCGAATTACCAGATGACAGTGCAGGGCTATATGCGCTACTGGCGCAAGAAGCATCCGGAGCGACTCCAGGTTTAGAAAGGAGCCACTTTAATTCACTACTCCTCTCGCAGAGCACAATCTTTCATTATGATTTTTGCCACTTTAGCGCTCGCCTGCATCTGTGGCAAATGCCCAACTCCCTGCAAGATAATAAGTTCAGAGTGTGCAATGCCCGAGTGCAGATCACGAGCACAGGTAATGGGAAAAACCTTATCCTGCTCTCCCCAAATAATTGTCGTCGGGGCATGAACCTGCGACAATACACTATCCAGCTCTTCCTGGGAGTCGTAGCCAGTCACGAAATTGGTATAGGCAGGCATTTGCGAGATACGCACAATGGCATCCAGGATGAAGCCGGGCAATGGCAATGGATAACCCAGCATATGATTCGCGGAGCGCTGCGCCGCAGCCCTATCTATCGCATAGGGAGAATTCATCTGCTCGTGTCTCAAACCAGCGCTGTTGAGTAAATAGAGACGATCGACGCGTTCAGGATAGGCTACGGCAAAACGCGTGGCAATCCAGCCACCAAGCGAATTGCCTACAAGTGTTACCTGCGGATAGCCCAACGCGTCGATAAAGCGTTTCACATAGAGCACATGGGTCGCGATATTATATCCTTCAGGCGCTGCAGGCGTTTTGCCAAATCCCGGTAAATCAAGCGCGTACACCAGGTACTCTTTGCGCAAACGCAAAATGACTGACGACCAAACTTCTGCCGAGTTTCCAATACCATGAATCAGCACAATGGGAGTCCCACGCCGACCAGCGCAATAGAAATGGATGGGGAAGTTTCCGACATCACATATTTCCTCGCGCACACCAGCCAGCAGCAAACCAGCGCGAGCTACGGATACCGCCATCTCAACTGGTCGACGATAGACTTGCGCTGCCAGGGCAGTTGCGCCTCCAGCGACGGCGAGAGTGGCCAGCATCGGAAGGAGAGCAACAGGCTTCTTTGTTAAAAAAGGCATAATAATCCTTGTGATATGCTTGTTTGTTCATCTTGCGTTATCGGGCAGCACACCTCCTTTCGCAATTGGCGAGTCAAAATATATAACATTGTGCGACATTATACAACACTCTGTCAATAACTCGACAATTCCTTTAAAGCCAGTTAGAAGGTGGCAAGCAGGCCGATGAAAATACCTAGTAGACCGCCAACTATCACCTGTACAGGGGTGTGTCCTATCAATTCACGCAGGCGTTTTTCGGCAAAGGGATGTCCCTGAAACGCTTCGTCTATCATTTGATTGAGAATACGCGCCTGGATGCTGACGGCCCGGCGCACTCCGGCGGCGTCATACATCACTATGGCAGCCAGCACAACAGCAATGGCAAAAGAGGCTGAACTAAACCCGGAAACGCGTCCGGTAGCGGTGGCAAGCCCTGTCACTAACGCGGAGTGTGAACTTGGCATTCCGCCTGATGAAACGAGTCGACTAATAACGAGTTTCCGCTGGCGAACAAGCTCATAGATGGTTTTACTGACCTGCGCAACTGCCCATGCCAGAAGCGCTGCCATCAGGATACGATTATTTAGTAGAGAACTATCCATCGTTTGTCCTGTATAATCCCCTCTACGGCAATTCCAATGGCTGTAATACGATCATACCCTGGCTATCAACGCTGAGTTGTTGCACGCGCAGCTCTGCCTTTTGCAGCAATTCATTGCAATGCTGTGCCAGCTTCACGCCTTCTTCGTAATATTGCAGAGCGCGTTCAAGCGGCATCTGTCCATCTTGCAAAGCAGTAACCGCAGCTTCCAGCCGCGCATATGCATCTTCAAATGATAATGAATCCATGCTTCACCATCCATGCGACCATTAGAGGACGTCGCGCTCCATATTATGTAGTTGCACCGTGCCTTAGAATTTCAAGTTGTACGGACTTTGACGGGAATACTGCCATCAGTCACCTGGATCGTCAACGCATCGCCTGGATGCGCCTGCCGTGTGCTAGTGACTATCGCCGAGTCGATGTCACGACGCACGACAGCATAGCCACGCGCGATGGTAATTAAGGGGCTGAGGGCATGCAAACGCAGAGCCAATCCGCTCAGACGCTCACCGCGCAATGAGAGGATGTGCTGTAAGTGTGTTTGTAAAAGCTCAGTCGTGTCGTCAAGTTGCTGACGGCGGCTATCAAGCAGATTGCGGGGATTGGCTCGTTGCAGGTCACGCTGTGTACGCTCTAGCTTCTCACCCAAATCACCAAGATGCTCCACCAACAGTTCGGTTAATTCCTGCTGCTTTTCCCGTAGATCGATTTGCCAGTCCGCGATATCAGGTACAGCGGCAGAGGCCGCTGCTGTTGGTGTCGAAGCGCGGTAATCCGCGACCAAATCGGTAATGGTGAGATCAGTTTCGTGGCCGACACCGCTGATGACAGGAATACGTGAACGGGCAATAGCGCGGGCCACGACCTCTTCGTTGAATGCCCACAATTCTTCGATGGAGCCACCTCCCCGTCCAACAATGATTACATCCACTTCACCATGTTCGTTGAGGAGGTCAATTGCAGCAGCGATAGAGGCGGGGGCTTCACTTCCTTGCACCAGAGTTGGAGCAAGGATAACTTCCGCTAAAGGGTAACGTGAGCGGAGGACGCGCAGCATATCACGCAGCGCCGCAGCCTGAGGCGAGGTGACAATGCCAATAACAGCGGGTTTCGAAGGCAAAGGGCGCTTACGATTGTCATCAAAGAGACCTTCTGCCGCTAAACGCGCCTTGAGTTGTTCAAAGCGCAGAAAAAGCGCGCCTTCACCTATGAGTTCGACGCCTTCAACATAGAGTTGAAGCTTGCCATCTCGCTCATAGAAGGAGATACGCCCAAAGACAGCAACGCCTATACCATCACGAAGATCGGGCGCCGACGAACGCAAACGGGCGTGTTTAAAAAAGACGCACTGCAATTGTGACTCAGCATCTTTGAGAGTGAAATAACAATGGCCGGATGAGTAGGTCTTGCAGCCTGAGATTTCACCTTGCACCCAGATATTCTGCAAAATGTCATCCGTCTCCAGCAGTTCTTTCAGATAACGGGACAATTGAGTGACGCTTAAAATTGATGGGGCATCAAATAATTGCATTATTACCCCTCACCCTCAGCAGAAGTATCGATAACCATGAGCTTCTGGCCGTACTCCACTGACTGCCCCTCCAGGACAAGAATTTCAACGACACGACCAGCGAAAGATGACTCTACGTCATTGATAACGTTCAGTGACTCAATAGTTGCTACGAGCTGCCCGACATTGACACGATCACCAACCGCTATCAGTGCGCCTCCTCTTGGTTTGGCCCAGGTATGGAAGATACCTACCAGGTGAGAGGTAATGTAGTGTTTTGTTTCTGTGGGTAAATCGGGCACAGTCAATGGGTTATGTGAGGGAGATACGATAAATTGAGAGGGAATTGCGGCTCCCTCCTGCCGTCCTTGGTTTTCAGAAAGCTTCACTTTGCGCAGCACCAGCCGCGTGCCTTCTTCAGTCAGCTTGAATTCCAGCTCCGAGACGTCACTACGATCGAGCAACTGCACAAGGCGCTGCAGTTGCTCAATGCTAATAACTCTAGCCGTTATGCTTTCACCATAGTGAAGCTGATCTTTGTCATTATGTGTAACGGAAGGAGGCTCATGGCGTCCGGTCTGGTGGATACCCTGCTTTACGTCCATGCTGCTTTCTCTTCTGGCGCATACGTGAAAATGAAAAGGACCTACGCGCGCTCTACGTATGCTCCCGACGTTGTATTGACGCGAATTAAATCGCCATTTGAAACAAAAAGTGGTACATGTACAATGAAACCGGTCTCTGTAGTAGCCGGTTTGGTACCTCCCGTAGCGGTATCACCCTTGAAACCAGGCTCTGTATAGGTCACACGCAAGACTACTTTTTCAGGCGGCTCGACAGAAATTGGCTTCTCTTCAAAGGTGATAAGATCAAGCTCCAGATTGTCAATCAGAAAGTTTTTGGCATCGCCGAGCTGTTCTCCGCTGAGCACAACATCATCGTAAGTGCTCGTATCCATGAAATGATACTGGTCGCCGTCCTGATACTGGTAGGTTACAGTGCTACGATCAAGGTAGAGACGTTTAAATTTGTCGCCTGCATCACATGTCCGGTCAAAGGTGGCCCCCGTGCGAAGGTTACGCAATTTCATGCGTACTATCGCGCCGCCACGACCCATTTTGACGTGCTGCCACTCGAGTACACTGCAAAGTTGCCCTTCAAATTCAATGGTTACACCTTTCTTCAGGTCACCTGTAGATATCATCTAGCATAGCTCCTTGTACCTTGTAGGTAAGCGCGGTGAATCGCGTCCTTAGCATTAGCGCTGTAACACCAGTACTGTTGGTGACTGGGTCAAGACTTCGGCGCCGTTCTCTGTTATCAATACACAATCTTCGATACGCGCCCCACTCCAGCCAGGGATATACACTCCAGGCTCGACAGTAACAACAGTTCCTGCCGGCAAAATCATATCATCTGGAGACCGCATGGAGAGGCCAGGTCCTTCGTGGGTTTGTAATCCGACGCCATGGCCGGTACCGTGAACATAGTATTCCGCAAGGCCCGCCGCGTTCAATGCATCGCGCGCTACAGCGTCGGCTGCGCTACCAGCCATACCCGCAAAGAGGCCAGCTTCACAGGTCTTCATTGAGTTGAGGACCGCGTCATATATCTCTTGCATACGTGGCTCTGATGGTTCACCAAGGCAAATAGTACGGGTCATATCAGCACAATAACCTTTGTAACGAGCGCCCATGTCAATAGTGATGAGTTCACCCCGCTGGATACGCCGTTCACTGGCATGAGCGTGCGGCATTGAACCATGAGGACCGGAAGCTACAATTGTTTCAAATGATTGGCTGTCCGCGCCCAATACTATCATGTAGCGCAGAATCTCCCACTGTATTTCCTTCTCCGTCATACCAGGCTCAATCCAGCTACAAATATGCGCAAATGTTTCATCTGTGATAGCAATAGCGCGTCTGAGTAGCTCTAATTCATGTGGCTGCTTCACCATGCGCAGTTTTTCCACAAAGCTATCTTCATAAGGATGAAACGTAAAGATACCTTCGCCAGCGCTACGAATCTTTTCATACTCTGAGTACGTGATGGCTGTTGACTCGAAACCGATTTTTTGCCAGTCATGTTCCTGAGCTGCTGCGGCAATGGCCGGCCAATATTCATGTGAAGAGGGCACTGTTACCTGCCAGCCCACCGCATCATTCTCGGCCACTTCTTTATAGAGTGGATTGGTAAACAAAATCTGTTGCTGTTTTCCCACTAGCAACAGGCCCGCGCCTTCGACATCATCATTGAACCAGCCGGTTAAATACGAGCGGTTCTGCGGCTGTGTCACCATATAGGCGTCCAGCCCTTGTTCGGCCATCCATGTTCGCAGTTGACTGATTGCTTCTTGACTCATACATTTCCCTCTTTGAGCTGCTCGCGTGCCAGTTCAACCAGTGACTCCAAAGCCAGAAGATATCCACGCCATCCCAGTCCAACAATATGTCCTCGACAGACCGGAGCAATCAGCGAATGATGACGAAATGGTTCACGAGCATATATATTACTCAGATGTACTTCGATAACAGGCGCTTTCACCGCCGCCAGGGCATCGTGTAATGCAATAGAGTAGTGTGTCAAGGCTCCTGGATTGATGATAATGCCGTCGGCTCCGCCTCCGTGCTCCTGGAGATAGTCAATGAGCGCGCCCTCATGGTTCGATTGGAAACATTCCACTTTTGTTTCCAATTCTTCACCTCGTCTTTGTAGCATCACGCAAATTTGCGGCAAGGTTACTGTCCCATAAATAGCAGGTTCGCGAGTTCCCAACGTATTTAAATTGGGACCGTTCAAGACCAATATATTTAACATTGTCTCAAAGCCTTTACTCTGTAAAAAAATCTGAGATTACGCTTTTCACAAGGTCATCAGGCATGGGCGTTACAATAACGTCCCCCAGGCGCCGGGGCATAACCCAACGTATCTGTTTCTGCGTCATTTTCTTATCTAATTGTATAGCAGACAGGATATCCTTTACCTGGGCATGTCCGGCATAGGCAACTGGTAAACCCAACGCCTTGAGGAGCTTATTCTGTCGCATCAACCCTGTTTTAGGGAACATACCCGCCCGCTGAGCAATTGTAGCAGCTACTACCATACCCAGCGATACAGCTTCCCCGTGCAATAACTCGCCATAACCCGCCACATTCTCCAGCGCATGACCAACAGTGTGACCATAGTTGAGTATGGTTCGCCGCCCCTCTTCACGCTCATCCTCCTCTACGATTTCTGCTTTCAAAGCGATGCAGCGCGCGACAATTTGACAAAGCAGCGTAGCAGGGGGATGAGCGAACTCTCGTAAGGTGACCGCATTTTCCTCAAGCTGGGCAATCAATTTTGTATCGAGTATGATACCATACTTTATAACTTCTGCCCACCCCTCAGTCCGTTCGCGTGTAGGAAGCGTCAGGAGTGTTGAGGGATCAACCAATACCAGGCACGGATGGTAAAAGGCGCCAATCAGATTCTTTCCCCTGGCATGATTGATGCCTGTTTTACCGCCAACGGCGGCATCTACCTGCGCAAGCAACGATGTCGGGACCTGCACCAGAGGAACGCTTCGCAAGTATGTAGCTGCGGCATACCCGGCAAGGTCACCCACCACGCCGCCGCCAAGCGCAATAATTGCCTCGCCGCGTTCTGCACGTTGTTCTATCAACCAATCATATAGCGCTTGAAGCTGTTCCTGCGATTTACTGGCTTCGCCTGCGGGTATAGTATAAAGTTCAGCATCGAAGCCGAAAAACGATAGGTTTCCCATTATCATAGAGGCATAGAGATCGCGAACATTGCTATCGGTAATGAGAAAGACCCTGGGAGGTAAGCCCAACATCTTCAGATTCTCTCCAAGCCTGCCCAGACCACCCCAATCGACTACAACGTTATAGCCCTTGCCCACATTGATACGCCGCACAAGAAGGATGTGAGGTTCTTCGACAAGCTCTCCTGAGCTGATGAACATGGCTATAATTTCCTGAGCAACTCGTTCAGCAGACTTGCTCTGAGTTGAACAAGTGAAATGAGCTTCCTCATACCACTTTGAGCGATCAAGCAGCAGTTTTTGCAAGGCTTTCAGCGGCTCAGAACCGGCCAACAGGGGACGAATTTCGGGTGATTCACCTTGGGCCAGCCTTTCTGTACGTTGTGTATTTAACCTTTCAAGCGCGGTCTCGGGGTCAACCGACAGGTAGACACACACACCACGAGTACGGATAAGCGAGCGATTTTCCGTGTTCGTGACGATACCCCCGCCAGTTGCTATGACGGCATTCTCCTCTGTTTGAGCAACGCGCGCAAGTAAGCGACTCTCACGAGAGCGAAAATACTCTTCCCCATAACGCGCGAAAATAGCGGAAACGCTCTCCCCACATTCACTTTCAATGAGTGCATCAAGATCAAAGAAAGGTTTGTCCAACCGCTGCGCCAGGATGCGACCAACAGTGCTTTTCCCGCTCCCGGAGAGGCCAATTAAAAATATGTTGTGCATAGCAGTCATTCTACCATGCCCCTGGCACTTTGTAACCATCAAACAAGGATGATAGCTGTCTAGCTATCAATACAGTTCCTCGACCCTGATGGTTGTACTCAAGGTAGTCATCAGGCTATAAGTCGATGCATCCACTGGAGTCAAACTAGCCGTATGCGCCACTCCATTCCGCACGTAGCCTTGTGAACGATTATCGGTCACCTGGTAAAGTGTGCCAAAGGAGAAGACAAATTGCTGCATCTGGCCCGTCTGGCGATTCAAGACCAGGATATCATCGCCAACTGAACAATTGTGGGCAACTAAACAACGTGAACGGTCAAGGAAGGAACCTATCAGTATTTGCCAGCGATTATCCCATGCTGGCACAGTATCCTGATTTATAATCACAAGGGAGGTATCGAAAGCAATAAATGTACTCTGTATTGCCTGTGGGTCGTAGAGCATGACATTCAACGTTGCCGTGCCGAAGTGACCAACATAGAGTGCCTGGTTTGTGCCCCAGCCAGAAAAACTCTTTGTATACGAAATTGCAAGATCGCTCTTCAACACTAAAATTTGGGCTTCACCACTGCCGGGATTATACAATAACACTTGCGCGCGACCTGCCTCCATAAAATCTCCACTGAATACCTCCCAATTTGCATCGAGACTATGCACTGGCTGATAATGAACGATATGCAAATTGGCATCAAAGCTTAAAAGGCGGGCCTCACCGAGCAAACGATCATAAAGAAAGAGCGCATCCTGACTGGAGCTCACAAAACTCCCAACATAGATCTCCCACGAGTTATCGAGCAGAGTATATTGTTGAAAATGGAGTATCTTAAAGTTTTGATCGAAGTTGACCACAATCACGTTAGTGACGACCACAGTCGTGGTAGACCCACTGAGCGAGGCATTGAGATCATTATCTATTGGAAGTCCTTGATTGGGACTGGTCAATTCACGTAACAATGATTTTGTAATATGTGTCTGGCTCGTGTTTGTTTTCGCGCCCGGTGTAGACGTCGGACTCGGACAAATCTCAGTATGAGCCTGTGGGTATTCCGTGGGCGTCTGGGTCGGCACCTGCGTTGCGCAAGGAGTCTGGGTCGGGCTAGGACTCGGACTAGCACTTGGCGTTGGGCTTGGACTCGGACTCGGGCTTGGGCTTGGACTCGGACTCGGGCTTGGGCTTGGACTCGGACTCGGACTCGGACTCGGGCTTGGGCTCGGACTCGGGCTTGGACTCGGACTCGGACTCGACGTTGGGCTTGGACTCGGACTCGACGTTGGGCTTGGACTCGGACTCGACGTTGGGCTTGGTGTCGGAGATCGTGTGGGTGTCGGAGAACGAGTAGGCGTCGGTGAATGAGTAGGTGTTGGTGAATGAGTAGGTGTTGGTGAATGAGTAGGTGTTGGTGAATGAGTAATTGTCGGTGATTTGCCTGGAGTCGGATTCGGCGGATTGGTTACTTGCACAGGTGGATTAGGATTTGGAGTAGGCGTCGGCCCCAGTATTGATACAGAGTTAACCAACCGATTGTACATAATGATAGTGCTGCGATGGCCATCGAGTTTACCAACATACAATTCCCAACCAGATCCCCAACCTTGCAAAGTTACATGTTTTTGGATAGTGAGTTGCGGGCTAAGGCTGATTAACTGCAATTTACCGGTGACACGATCATAAAGCAAGATATCCGTTCGTCCAGTGCCAGCGAAATCACCAATATGAATATCCAATGATTGCCCCCAACCGTTAGCTGGAGTAGTTGAATCGGCAAGGCTGACAAGTTGTGAGGAGAGCGTATTTTTTTCCACCGCGATTTCGTCGATGGCAGCACGAGGTAGATGCTGCTGTTCTAAGCGGAACAGTTCACCGGAGAGAGCGAGTACGCTCAGGCTGCCCTTTACACGATTATAGAGTAACAGGTCGCTTACACCGGTACCTGCAAAGTCGGCGTTGAACTCCTGGTCTGTAGAAGAAGGAGGCAGACCTAACGAGAGCTGATTACCCGTTCCTGACGATGATGTACTATTAGATGTACTATTAAAAGAAGTCATCAACTGGTTATTTGCTTTTGTAACCCCGCTGAGGCTATTGTTACTCTCCCCTGGTAGCCGTCCAAAGAGATGAGCATCTATGGGCCTGGGGAAATAGATAAAGCGCAAACTATTATTCTGGAAACGGGGTTCATTGATGACTGAGACAGGATAGTCTATACCAACGTGCATAGACGTAGCATCACCAAAGTTTTGATAGGTCACGTTGAAGGAGGAAGCATCAGCGCTAATCGCGGTGACAAAAGCCACGTGGCCAAGAGAAGTGAATGCCCAGACACCGTCTCCTTTGGGAAAGACAGCGATTGAGCCTACACGAGGAGTCTTTCCCAAGGGAAGGCCAGCACGCTCGGCATCAGCGATCCAATTGGCGGCATTCCCCCAGTTGCGCGGCAGGTCATAGCCAAGAAGATGCCACATCTCCCAGGGCCACCAGACGCAATTGCCACCACGCGGAAATGGGCCGGGACATAACCCAAAGGGGTTGCCATCAGATGAATATGCTATTTGACGGCAGGTCATGTCAACACTTGGACTCGTGTGATTGAGCGGCGTGATCTCTGCATACACAGAATGCCCGATGAGTGGCCCTATTTCTATGCTAATTAAGATGATAAGAAATAATACCCCTATGATCTTGGCGAGAAAACGCCTGTTATTCATAGATGCGAATACGTACCTTCTACTACTTATAACTTGCCAGAAGGTTGAAGGAGGCATCGAAGTAG
>CAAGKR010199377.1_pt1 | contig 12251 bp, 5 predicted proteins | sample 2556971 | NCBI WGS metagenome assembly CAAGKR01 (sample SAMEA5207829, study PRJEB30636) | soil metagenome | biome: forest; feature: boreal; material: soil | place: USA | collected 2011-09 | depth 1 m
GAGTTTACAAAAGTGCTCCTCCAAACCACCCCTGGCGGACATTTCAATATGGCAGAAAACCGGACATTTCTACTTTGCGTTGACAGGTGAAGTCGGACCTGAGCTGTGCCTGCCAAAATATCATCCACACAGAGAATTGCTGCATTCCCTTATCTGGACGGCTTAAAGACGAACGTGATCGTAAGAAAATGCTCCGGTGCGGAGGTTCTCTACGGCAGGAATTTCGCAAGCGCATTCCATAGATAGCAATGGCGCATCCCGTGAAGCGGTCCTGGGACGGTCGATTTGTGGTGGTGACGACGATCTAGCGAATGCCCATGAGAACTTCCACGGTTAGCTGGTCGAGAAGTTCATAGCCCAACCCGACGCTTGCGAGGGCGGTGCGGTCAAAGTTCTCCGAAAGCAAGGCATCTCTGTGGGTAGCGGAATACTTTGAGACGTTGTGCGGAGCACTGGCGGATGCCATATCGCGCCGAAGCGCATGAATCTCCGGGTCGCTATTCCAGCGTTTGGCTTTCTCGCGAAGAATCAGGTACGTGCGCATACACCCGCGCGCGAAGTCTTTCACACCGGCGGGATCTTCCGTGCGATAGGCGTGGGCGTCGAAGTGGAGAGGGCCTTGATAGCCGACGTCTTCGAGAAATTTGACGAGCCAGAAAGAAGGTTTCAGATTGGCAGAGCCAAAACGCAAATCCTGGTCATAACGGCCGGCGTTTTGATCGTTTAGATCGATATGGAAAAGTTTGCCGGCTTCCCATGCCTGCGCGACGGCGTGGACGAAATTGAGACCAGCCATGAGTTCGTGAGCCATTTCCGGGTTCACGCCCACGAGTTCGGGATGATTGAGAGTGGGAATAAAACCGAGATAAGCGCCGGTCGTGGCCATGTAGATATCGCCGCGAGGTTCATTTGGCTTCGCTTCGAGCGCGAATTGGTAGCCATATTTTCGGTCAATGGAGTATTCGCAAAGATAGTTGATGGCTTCGCGAAGATGTTTGACGGCTTTATCGGGTCGACGGGAGGCATCTGTTTCGGTCCCTTCCCTACCGCCCCATAGGACGAATATTTTTGCGCCGAGTTCAGCCCCAATGTCCATGGCACGCATTGTTTTTTGAACGGCATAGGCGCGTACGCGGCTATCATTCGCAGTAAATGCGCCATCGCGAAAGACGGAGTCGTAGAAAAGATTCACTGTTGCCATGGGAACAACGATCCCTGCTCTCTCGCAAGCTTTACGAAATTCGCCGACGATTCGACCACGTTCCGATGGCGTCGCGTCTATCGGAACGAGATCATTGTCATGAAGATTGACACCGTACGCACCAATTTCTCCCAGCATGGCGACGGTATCGAGCGGAGAAACCACCGGGCGCACGGCGTTTCCGAATGGGTCGCGGCCAGGATTGCCGACGGTCCATAGGCCAAACGAAAATTTATCTTCCGGCCGAGGTGAATACTTGTCTGTCATCTACCTTTACCCCTAGCTGCGAAATTCACGGGCGCCTGTCAGCTTCAGACACACATGTAGAACGGCGACTCTCGAAATCAAACGCTCCCATGCGGTTCTGTAATTCATTTCGACTTCCTGAACATGCGCCCGAGTTGAGGGCCACGGATCAGAAAGATCCTTCGCCTTTGGTGACGCCAGCGAGATAGTCACGCGCAGGACCACTTCCGACGCGCAGCTTCACCGTGCGAAGGGATCTGACCTCGAACTTTACGCGTTGGCCCTCATAGCGAACATTTCGCACTTCCACGGGAGCATTCGCGGAAAGGAGAAGACGGCCGTCTTTGCGCACTTCGAGATGCTTCGGAGAAAGACTGACGTCATAGAGAGAGCCGGCCACGTAGTAGCGCTCGATGCCGGCTTCTTCGACGGGTTCAAGATTTCCGAAGCGCAGACCATGCCAAGGATTGATGTCAATGACTTCTTCGATTGCGACGAGCACCATCATGGCGCCCCAGGTGTAGTGAGGATCGCTGGAGCCTTCGCCAGTAGTTGCGAGGAAATTTTCGTAGCACTCGCCCTTGGTCCGCCAGGGTTTCAAAAACATTTTTGCGCTGGACTCGGCGAGAAGACGAGCTTCGTGGTCCCAATCATAGATTTTGAAGCCCTGGTAGACGAGCCAATTGATGGGCGCCCAAATCTTCCCACGCCAATAGTGCTGCTGCGGAAATTTGGGATCATCGCGCGAGATGGTAGGAAGAATCCACTCGCCCGCAAATTTCTTTGGGTCGTGGAAAATCTTGCGGATATGTTCGGCACGCTCCTGCGGAGCGACCTTGCCCAACAAGGAGAGGAAAATATCCGGAGCCATATGGGAGTTGAACCAACTGTCCTCCTTTTTCTGCCACCAACGATTGGCGTAAGTATTCAGAGAGGAGTTCCAGAGCTGGTCGTTGATGCGCTTGGTCATAACCGCATGTTCGCGATCGAGAGCAGCGGCGTCTTCGGTCTTGCCCAGTTCGCGAGCCATCCAGGCGAGGACGTGCGCGTCCATGGAGTACATGCAGTTGCGTTCGACGGTGTCGAGTTCGATGGTGTTGGTCTTTTCGTTGTACGACGCGACATGCCACCACTGCGGGCTGTCGTCGTGCGATTCGAAATAGGCAGTTTGCTGACGGTCTTCGTAGGGAATTTCCCAAGGGTAGTTCGAACCAAGCTCGAGCAACCCATTGCCGTTGCCATCGCGCCAAGATTGACCATCTCCACGATCCGCGAACCACCATTTGTGATTTTTCAGAAGGCGGGGGTAGATCTCCTCGAGAAATTCGCGATTGGGACGGCGAAGGTAGATTTTTGCCGTGGCGAGCGCACCAACGGGGTACTGGGTGTGTCCCCAAGCGGCTGGAAAGATCCACTTATTCGGAGTGGCCATCCACTGACCGTACTGGCAGAACATGCCTTGTTCGTTTTGCCAGGAGGTGATGTCGCGGACCATGGCGAAGGCTTTGCGTTCGTCTTCCTGAGAGACGAGAAGAGCGCTGAAAAAACTGTCCCAGAGAAAATCGGGAGCAGAGTTGCCTTCTCTGGCCCAGGCACGACTCACGGTGATATACGCGCGCTTGCGCTGCGGAGTGTAGACTTCGCTCCACTGGAGTTGATCGTTGATGGCGCCAGGAACGTCGACAAGCCAGCCACTGCCTTTGGGGCGTTGCTCCAGATATTTTTCGCGATTGGCTTCGAGAAGCGTGTCAATTTTTCCGGGTTCGAGCCAGGCTTGTGTGGCGATTTCGAGCGCTTCGTAGGTTTGACCCTGTTTGCCGCAGAGATAGAGAGTTTTTGCGTCTGGAAAAACGCCGTGGTAGGTATTGGTGCCGATGCCGCGGCTGTCGTCAACAGGTGAACTCATGGCGAGAACCCAGCGCATACCATCGCGCGTTCCAGGAACCCAAGAGCGGCCGTGAAGGAATTTTCGATCGGGAGATTCGGAATATATCACGGCAAAATTGGGCGGCTGGTTGGCCCACGGAACATAGGCTTGCAAGACGAGGTCAGAAGGATTGGACTGTGTGATGCGGCAAACGATTTCGGATGAACCTGTTCTGGCCCACTCGTAGCTAACTTCGGCACCGTTCTCCGGCATCTGCCAAACTAGCCGAGCATACGAGTCATCGGGGGCACGCGGACCGACGAACTTCCACCACGTTGGCCAGTTTTCGTACCACTTCGCAAACTGTTCGACCGCGTGGCCCGCTTTCTCGCAAGGTCTCTTTTCGCCCATCCAAACGGCGGGAACGCTCATGAAGCGAAATCCAAAAATGTCCGCGTGGTCGGCGATAAAAACCTGGCCAGCCCAGCTATCCGGAGCGAGAGGCCCAGCCAGCCATTCCTTGGTTTCCTTCAAGCGCGCCCACATAGTGAGCGGACTTTCGCCCGTCATGGTTGCATAGCCGAGGAGCTTGTAAATCTCGGCGGCGTTTGCCGGTGGTGAGGCAGTTGCTCCAGAAGCCGCAGCCGCTCCCGATACCGGTTCCGTTTCCGCAATTTCCGCAAGCAACTTGTCCGCTCCGGCGACGGTGAGAGCGGCTGCACTTGCAATGGTATTCTTGCACCATTCCCTTCGGTTCACTTGCCCCCCTTCAGCAAGTCGATGGTCTTGCCGCCTTCGGAATTCCAGTTGGTGAGTTGATTGAGGGGAATGGTGCGCAGACCAATGTTGCGGCCGCCAGTGTAGAAAACATAGCCGACACCGTTTTCGACAAACATGCGGGGCCAACCGACCCAAGAAGTGTCGAATTGTTCCTTGCTGATGCCGAGACCGGGGAGCGCCGGATTGCGCGGATAGTATTCCCAGTCGACAAGATTTTTCGAGCGCGCCAAGCCTACGGTGTCGCAGAAGGCCAGTTCGCCGGGGCCGCTTCCGTCTTTTTTAGGCGGATTCCAGTGATTGACGCCTTCATACCATAGGTACCAGGTGTCGCCGATTTTGTTGAGGCTGCGTGGACGAATATGTACGGCGTCCCAGTTGTCTTTGGTTTCCGGATTGAAGACCGGATTGTTTTCGTGCGGTTGCCAATGAATCAGGTCGTCGCTGTAGAGAATGTAGCCGCGGTCGCCCGGAGGTCCAACTTTCGGTTTATCGGTGAAGCCGGAATAGAACATAAGGTAACGGCGACCTGGCTCATCGGTGCGAACGAGATCGAACTCATGCGCGTGCGTATAGTGCTTGGCAACGGGATTGGCTTTGGATTTTTCGAACGGACCGAGTGGATCGTCGGCAAAGGCAACGCCAAAACCGCCCCATAGAGGAAAATTTTGGGCGGCGTACATGACGGCGATGCGGCCATCGTGTGTGACGACGGCACCGGAGCAATAAAGACCAGTGGGTTCCCACGTGCCGGGATCGCCAATTTTTACGATGGGTTCCGGTTCGACGGTCCAATGCAGAAGATCCTTGCTGTGTGCGACGCCAATTTCGCGTGCGCCACCACCTTCCTGGCAACCGAAGCGCGCGCCGCTGAAGTAGTGGTAGTAGGTGCCCTTATGCTTGATGATTCCGCCGACAAGGACGTGACCTTCCTTGAAAGAACCGTCGGGGCCAGCAGTGATAACCGGCTTGCCAGCCGTCTGAAGCCAGGGGAGGAGCGTTACATTGCAAGAAGTGATTTTGCCGTCGGAAGTTGTTTCCACCGTAAGGTAGCCATCCATCGGCTCGGCCCGCTTGGTTGGATGGTCGGTTTCAAACATGCCGAGCGGTTCTCGTATCCAACCATCGACACCATTCACCCAATAGCGGAAGTAATTCCCTTTCTTCAACAAACGAACTTTCCAGGGGGCGGTTCTGTTTCCTTCCTCTTTTTTGAGGACGAAGCGATTGCCTTTTTCCCTGCGGACGAGTTCGAACGATCCGTTGGAGATTTCGAGGGCGACGTCGATGGGGTAGTCCTGGCGGCCGGAGAATGCGACGACGGCGTGAGGACCTGTGATTTCGACATTCAACTCATAGTCGCCGGGAATCACTCGGCGAACGGAGCTGGACCCGGCTCCAACGGGTCCAGCATCAAGATGATTGGTTATGAATGAGTCGAGCATGGTGAAGGGCATCTTCGACTGGAGAGCGGTCGCAAAAGAAGCAAACAAAACTTCACGCCGGGTTATTAGGAAGCTCATCAGAAGGAGTACCTCAGACCCAGTTGGATATTGCGCGGCGGACGGATGGAATTGCCCTTGTTGTCCGAAAGTTGCAGAAGGAACTGGCCGAAGCCGGGCGCAAAAATGCGGTTCTGCGGCATTTCGAATTGCGTGTGGTTGAAGGCGTTGAAGAAGTCGGCACGAAATTCGAAGCGATGAGCTTCGGTGATGTGCAAGGCCTTGAAGATGGAAAGATCCCAGTTATTGATACCGGCGCCGCGGAACGAATTGGGCGGAACCGGATCATCGGCAGAATTGAACGTGAAGAGCGTGGGATCGAAGAAGTAACCGGTCTTTCGCGGATCAAGCCGCTTGAGTTTTGCGGCTCCTCCGGGCGCAAAGTGGGCCACGCCAAAGCTGGAGAGGTCAAGCGTCATGCCGGATTGGAACGTGGTGATCCAGCTCATCTGCCAGCCACCGATAACCGCATCCGAGAAGCGCGAATCGTCGTGGCCAAATCGTTTGCCACGCCCGAACGGCAAGTCATATGCGCCGTAGGCGACAAAGCGGTTGGGCACGTCAATCAAGGAACGCTTGCGATTCTTAAGACGGGGATCGATCAGGCTGAGAATATCTGTGCCGCCCTGGAAGATGTCGTTGGAAACAGAGTCGAAACCGGTCGAAAAATTCTGCGACCACGTATAGTTCGCGGAGAGAGAGAATCCGTTCTTGAAGCTGCGATCGAAACGAACGTAACCGGACTGATACTGGTTTGAGCCGTCGGTCACGAGCGCATAGATTGGACCAAAATTGCTGAACACCCGGATGGGCTGGCCCGTATGGGGATCGGTATGACAAGGAGAATTAACAGGCACGTCGCAGTAGTTAATTTGGCCAAAGTCGGGAAGCTCGTTGCCCCACTTGCCGACGAAGCCGATCTCCATCGACATGGAACTGGAGAACTGGTGTTGGATGGCAAACGTCACGTCAGTGAGACGCGGTGTGACGTTCGATATCAAGGGAATTTGGTTCAGGCTGACGACGCCCGGGCTGACGGTGCCCCCGGGAGTTGTTGCCAGCGGAGTCCAAAGGTTGTTCAGTTGAAAGTCAGAGTTGCCGCTAACCGTGCTGCTGGTGCGAATCTGGTAGCCGGTGCCGAATGGCGGTTGGGTGACCAAACCGGGCAATTGATATTGCTCGGCGAGGCTGTAGAAAATACCTGCCCCTGCGCGGACGACGGTGTCCTTGTTCAGGAGATAGCTGATGGAGAGACGAGGACCAAAATTGTTCCTGTCTGGATTCACACCGCCCGGACGAATTTTCCTTACGCCGGGAAAGGGATTGACAATGGGGTCTGGCGGGAAACCTTTCGCGCGGCCATCGGTGACAAGGCAACCACCGCTTGTCGGGCAGCCGTCCGTGACGAGCCAGGATTCCCTGCCTCGCTTTTCCGAAACTGGCGTTTGGTAATCCCATCGAAGGCCAGCGTTGAGCGTCAAGCGAGAAGTGAGACGCCAAGTATCCTGCGCGAACCAACTGAACATGGAATCACGGTAAGAGAATTGGTTCGTGCCAAGGCCGTAGTCCTCTTCACGAATTTGTCCGAGAAGGAGATCCGCGAGGGGCGAACCCGTACCGGTGACAGGAACAAATCCGCCAGGAAAAGCGTTTGGATCCGTGGGGTTCGATGCGAGTTGGGAGGTGAAAATTCCGTTGAATTCAAGAGTTGCGGAACCGGCAGGCGTGAAGCCGACGGTGTCCCATCGACGCCGGCGAATGTCTGTGCCGAACTTGAGTGTGTGCTTGCCTTTAGTCCAGGACAAGTTATCGATGAACTGAAATTGCTGCTGAACTTGTCCGTTGCCTCCAGCGAGAATACCAGGAATGTTGCTAAAGGATGGCGTACCCGTGGCGGACTGAAATGCAATGTAGGGCAAGAGGTTGTAAGGGAGCGGATTGTTAATGCCAGCTTCCGCCTGCAAATCATGACTCGCGGCAACCGGAGGAATATTCTGATCGCGCTGGCGCGTGTAGCCGACGCGGAATTCATTGACGAGTGTGGGACCAAAAAGATGCGTCCAGGTTTGGCCGATCAGCTGGTTGCGAAGCGTTTGTGTGTTCTGTGCGTTTTCAACGAGGCTGCCGCTAAAGAGGCGCGGGTTGCTCAAGCTGTAGCGCGTGGTGAATACGTCATCGCGGTAATGATGATCGAATTTAACGGCGTATTGATCGACGGTCGTGTTGCTCGGTGAAACACCTTGAACGTTGACTGGCAAGATAGCACCAGAGGCGGTTGGTGTTCCGCTTGCGCCCAAGAGCTTTGCAGCAATGGGATTGATACGATCGGCGGGAATAATATTGCCGGGGAACGGCTGCCTCAAACCCGTGACCGGATCGGTTGTCAGCGGATCGTAGATGATGACCGGCGAGCCATCGGAATTGCGAAGACCGGAGAAATCGCCGCCCAACAGAGCCGCGGTCGGATAAAGTCCGGAGACAACAGTCGAAGAGGGATTGCGAGTTCCTTCGTAGCTGAAGAAAAAGAAGGTCTTGTTGTGACCGTTGTAACCAGGAAGAATTACCGGTCCACCGAGTGTTCCACCAAACTGGTTAAAGTGAACGATATCCCTCTCGGTAGCCAGAGGATTGCGGGAATTCAAACTGGTATTGCGGACGAATTCGTAAGCAGAGCCGTGGAATTTATTCGCACCTGAGCGAAGCTCTGCAATGATCTGTCCATCGCCCTGCCCGTATTCCGCCGAGTAGTTATTGGAAAGCACGGTGAATTCCGCGAGCGAATCCAGAGGAGGCTTTTCCATGGGGGTGTTGTAGATACGATTGTTGATGTTGAGACCACCGACGGTAAAGCTGACCGATTCGCCTCGCCCACCGGAGATCGTGGGTATGTTTGTGCCCAAGTACGGCGAAGAGACGGCAGAAACATTGGCAGAACCACGTTGCACGACCGTGGGAGCGAGGAGAGCCAACCGCAAGACATCGCGTCCAGCAATAGGAAGCGTTTCAATCAGACGCTGGTCCACGGTGTTGCCAACGACCGAGCCGACCGTCTGTAATTGGACAGATTCCGCACTGACCTGGACGGTTTCCGCCATAGAGCCAACGGTCAGAGAGAGATCCACGCGGATACTGGCTCCCGACGAGATCGTAATGCCATTGGTTGCGGCGGTCTTGAAACCGGTGTAGGCCACCGTGACCTCATATTTTCCGACCGGCAATTGGGAAACGGAGTATTCCCCAGATTGGGTCGTCTCCAGCTTCTGGGAGACCCCCGTCTCTTGGTTGGTGACCGTAACCGTGGCCCCTTGGATCACGCCACCCTTACTGTCCTCAACGGTGCCGAAAATGGTTCCCGTGATGACCTGAGAAAGAATGGAAGGTGAGGCTATAAGTGCAACTGTGAGAAAGATGGAAGATATTAGCTTCTTCCTGTTTGCGGCTAGGCGCATTCACCCACTCCTTTTTGCTGGACACGAATCGAAGAAATCTTTTCACACTATCAGTGGAACTGCTGAATCTCCGCAAGTTACGAGTCAGGATAAGTGACAGTTACTTATCTGTTTCTCAGTACAAGTCACCCGAAATTGCAAACTTTGGATGAAATCCACTTACAAGGAGACGGGACAGATTCCAAAAATAGAATCCGTCACAAGCTATTGTGATCATTTGAGGTTGCGAGACTTCCCGCGCTAACGGGCCAGCCGAAATGCTCACACAGAGATGAGTATGCCTCTCGCAGCAGTCTAGAAAGAAGAGCACAGACGGGAGAATGCGGTGAGTCCACCTGGTGAGCTTTCGCGTTCAGGAAACCGTCTCGATTGATGGGCAGAGCAGGCAGTTACACGTTTCAGGGATATGGAGCGAATCGATTTATAAAGACCGCGCAGACAAATTCTGCCTGAATGTAACCGCAACGCTTTGCGTTTGTCTCAACACCTCTCATGAAGAAGGAGACGAGCCGCAATAGTTTTGCAAACACTGCGGGTTGCTCCTTCAGCAAAAGGTGCTACCGTTTGCGCACTCTGCTATACTCCCGGCACTAACCGTATTGTAGTTCAGTTTTTCTGGGCTGCGCGCAGAGCGAATCTATTTCCTCCTGCTCCTTTTTGCGCTTTGATTGTACCCAGAGATAGAAGACCATGAGTCTCGCGGTGGAACCAAACCGGGTTGGTGGATCCGGGGATGTGCCTTGCCCGGATGACAAGCGCCGACAGGTAGCGACGATCATTGCGTCCTCTGTATTCCGCAATTCCGCCCTCCTGCAAAAATTCCTGGAGTTCATCACCGAAAAGTCATGCGAAGGCAACATGCAAGATTTGTGCGAATATGCCATCGCGACACAAGTGCTGGGCCGCCCGGATGACTTCGATCCGATGTCGGACACGATTGTGCGAACGCAGGCGTACCGTTTACGGACAAAGCTGAAGGAATATTACGAAACGGAAGGAAAGTCCGATTCCCTCGTCGTCGAAATTCCGAAGGGACACTACATACCTTCCTTTTCGATGCGGCATCAAAATGGCTCCGCTGTGGAGCCGTCCGTGCCGGCGAAAACAAACGACGAGACGAGTCCAACGACAGAATTAGCGGAAACTACCAAAACCACCCAGGGCATTCCGAGCGCTTACATTTTTTCAGCAGTGCTGCTGGCTTTGCTGCTCGTCCTGGGAGGAATTGCGATTGGATCGCGATGGTTCGGTTCCCCGTCCAACCAGCCTTTAACAGTTTCGGTGCCCAAACCGTTAGATAATTTTTGGAGCAGCTTCGTTTCTGGAAATGAAATTATCCTGGCGTACACGAACTCCGTGTTTCTCGAAACAGAGACGGGAGATTTGCTTCGATTCCGCGGCGGCGCGGTGGCGGACCGGGGAACGCTGGTGGGAAAAGAGGCAGGGCGAGCGTCTGCTCTGAACAGCGTTTTGGCGCGATCCGCAGGACCGCTGTACTACGAAGACGGTTATACGGGATCGGGAGAGGTCATTGCCGTTCACCGGCTAACGGGATTGCTGAATTCCTTGGGCGCGAAAGTCGTCGTAAAGCGCAGCCGGCTGGTGACGGCGGAGGACATGCGCAATCACAATGTGATTTTCCTTGGATCGCCGTTTGAGAACCAAGTGCTGGCGGAAATGCATCTGCCGCAACGCTTCACGTTCGAACAGCCGACGGGACCACGGATCTTGTGGCAAGGGAGAATCGCCGACCGCAAGGCAGAATCGAATGCCAGAGCGTCGTACCAAGTGGAACGCGATCCGCAGGAACAAGTGATCCGAGCGGACTACGCGTTGTTCGACGTGTTGCCAGGGCCCGTGCCGGGACGAAGGATTGTTGTTCTAGCAGGTCTGACGACATCAGGAACACAAGGCGCGGCGGAATTTGCGACGTCGCTCGAAGGCATTCAGCAGATATTGGATGTGATGGGCACAAAAAGCGGCGGACACAAAGTGACGCCACTCTATTTCGAATCCGTCCTGCAGGTGGAAGCGGCCAAAGGACTCGATGTGATGAAAGTGAACTACGTAATTGGAAGCGTGGTTCAAGTACAAGAATAGATTGCAAAGGATTACTGAACGAATTCCCTGAAAACGCTATTCAAAGAATTCAGAAGTGATTGATTGCAAGTTCCTCGCTTAGGCAAATCTGGAGCCGCGGGCGGGACTTAAACCCGCGACCTGCCGATTGCTAAAAAAATACTAAATGTCTTTTCCTTCAAGCGGTTCCCCAAAACCAAGAACGGCTAAAACCGGCCCTTTTAGGCTCCGTTGCTACCACAGTTGTAATCAGAAATTCGCATTTCCCCCGCCCTAGGATTTTGTTGGACACCGAATTGTGATGAAGATAGGTCAGAAGTCACGAGGAGGTGTGTATGAGCAAGGGGAGAGAACCAGCTTCGGGAGCCACGGAGGGAACCCGCAGGGCGACCGGAGGGGCTCCCGAAGAGCGGCGCGACGGCCGGGGCCGCTGTGGTCGGCGAAACGCAAGTTTGCTGTGGTGCTCCGGCTGCTGCGCGGGGAAGACCTCGAAACACTCTCGCGCGAATTGGGCGCGACCGCCGCGACGCTGTCCGGCTGGCGGGCGGCGCAGCAAACCTGAAAGCGCGGGAAGCGGATGTCGACAACGAAGAGACGCAGCGGCTGAAATCGCTGGTCGCCGATGGGAGCTCGGCGTAGCCACGTGTTGAGGATGGTGATCGCAGATGGAATCAAGCCGGTCCTCGTAGGACTAGCGCTCGGTATCCTCAGCGTGTTCGGGCTGAGCAAGGCGTTAGCGAGCTTGGTGTATGCAGTCAGCGCGTCGGACCCGGCCACGTTGGCAGGCGTTACGCTAATATTCGGCTGCGTGTCGCTCGCCGCTCTGCACTTCCCGGCTCGGCGTGCGACGAGGATCGATCCCCTCGTTATCCTTCGGACAGACTAAATGGGTCGGCCACTCGGAAGCTGGTCACAAACAGCGATCCGGGAAGTTTTTGTCCCCAGCGAATCGGCCAATTCTGGGCGAACGGTCGCCTACTCGGACTTGAGGCTTGAGTCCAGATCTGCATGACATTTTCCATACAGGCATATTGTGAAGGCGGCAGAATTCGCCAACCCGATCAACACGCCTTCGGCTCGCAACCGAAGGGTTGGCATATGTTGGCCGCTTGTTTCGATCTTCGGAATTA
>CAAGKR010298853.1_pt1 | contig 12237 bp, 7 predicted proteins | sample 2556971 | NCBI WGS metagenome assembly CAAGKR01 (sample SAMEA5207829, study PRJEB30636) | soil metagenome | biome: forest; feature: boreal; material: soil | place: USA | collected 2011-09 | depth 1 m
ACAGCGTACCACTTTTCCTCCTCCTCACTCTCTCTTTCACCAGATTTCCTATTGCTGATGAGTTTATCCTTATATCAAAACGTCAGTCTTGTGGAAGATCATTTGACAGGCAGAGGTTCAACATGCTAAGCTCTGCGCTGAAATACCTTTCAGGTCACAGTGAAAAGAAGACAAGCGGATTCTTCACGCTCATCAGTTTCATCGACTTGCCAGAATCAGTCTGGAAAACTGTGAACTGAAAAGAATGGTGCGAGAAGCGTTTGGAGCAACAAGGTATGTTGGACAACGAGATTCAACGAGGAATGGATGAGACCGCCTCCTTGATTGAGCGCAATTTTTCCGATCGGCTGGCTTTTAAACGAGGATCAACCCGGAGTACATACACACTTATGCTGCGGCAGTTTTTGACCTGGCTCTTGCACCAACCAGGACATGAGCCGTCCTTTGACCCGTCGGCAGATCTCACCCAGATCACCTTGCAGACCTACCTGTTTGGTGAACTAGTTGACACCAGTATCAGCCACCGTGAATGCATGAAATCCATGCTCAACGGCTTTTTTGAGCGGCTCAAACCCATTCCCATGCGAGGAATCGAGTTCCCGACGCAACAGTTGTTTGCACTCCTTGAACTCTCGACCGATCAGTATTACATCCTCAAGGAGCTGATCGAGACTGAGGACCTACTAGGAAAAGCCATGTTTGCGCTCGGCTACTGCGCTGGTTGTCGCGCGAGCGATGTGTGCTGGTTCCGGCTGGAACAGGTGCGTCAACTCAGCAAGAAGTCTGGCTCCATCAAAGTTGACTACAAGCGTGGACAACTGCACACTATTGACCTGACTTCTGAGGCCGGAAAAGAGCTCCGAGCCAATCTAGAAGAGGAGCCGAAGCAGACCCAGAGGGACTACTCTTTTGTGTTCCTCTCATTGTGCACAAGTGACATGATCAGACGTGCCGGTGATCATCCCAGGCGGCTCACCGAAGGGGGTTCACATGCCTGGTGGCGCACGGTGAAAGAACGGGCCACTTATAGCCAATGGGAACACATTGCCGATATTACCTTTCATGACCTGCGGCACGACTTTGGTCATCGCCTGCGCCAAGCTTGCTTTACTCTGGAAGAGGTCGCGGTCGATTTAGGGTATGTCACGAAAAAAGGTACCCCGGCGGTCAATGCCACTGCGCGCTACACCCAGCCGAATCCTCAATAAATAAGACTCAAGCCTGGGAATATCCTTTACTAGAGGCAGATACAGAATCATGGAAAAGTAGGACATGAAAGGAGACACAAAATGGCAAGTAATCGGCCTGAAACCTTTACTGATCGGCGTGAAGCGATTGCCCTGTTTGAATACCTTCGTGGTCGTGATCCTGACAAGCCTTGGTCTCTCCTTCCCATTGTCATCTTCGTTGCTCCAGGCGGCAGTGGTAAAAGTACACTCATCGAATACTTACGAGCTAAGAAATGCTGCCTGCCAGATGGTCGTGCTGCTCTACCCTATGTCCACCTGGACTTTACACTCGCACACGCTCCGAAAGACTTTCTTTCCATTTTTGTTGCTCTCCGCAACCAACTGCAACAACATAGTGATGGACAGAACAAGCATCTCTCCTTTCCTCGGTTTGATCTTGGTGCAGCCATTGCTCTAACAACCCCAACGGAGGGAATTTTACCTCTCCTCAGTCGAAATGAGATACAGCAACGTCTCTCGGTTGGTCTGCCCTTGCTGGGGCCTTTTGGTGAAATGGGTAATGCCCTTGGCAATATGATTCCGATCATTCCTCCCCTCCTCGTGGGGTTGAGATGGACAGGTCAAATACCACAATTGCAAGAGTTGCTGCACCGTTTGGAGCGTGGGCCAGGCGGGAGGTGGTATCAAAGGCAAAGCACCACTGTTGGACTGCCGACTGGTGCTGGTATTCGTGATGCGCTCCTGCGTCTCTTTCAGATGAGCATACCAGGAAGGCCAGAAAGGGAAGTACTAGTAGATCAAGTGCTTCCTGCCGCCTTTCTTGCTGATCTGCTTGAGGCACTTGTGCATTCCGATCCTCCACAAGCCTGGAGTAAAACATCGAATATCGTCCTTTTCCTGGATGGCTTTGAGGATTTGCTCGATAGTCCTGGAACGAGCAATACAGCCAGCCGATTGCTAGAAGCGCTTACTCTAACGGAACACCGTGCCCGCGGAGAGACTGACCCGTTGTTATTGGTTATCGGTAGTCGGCAACGTTCTCTGCTTGAATTCGCTAATGTCCAGCAGCCGGCTTCTGTTGGACTAAAGACCGAGTTGCGGACTGAACACGATATTGGGGAGCGCGTCCGGGAGCTATATATGTCCTGGCAACAGAAGCTTCCCGATGACAAAAGCATCTTGGAACTAGGGGACCTCTATCTTCCCCTATCGCTGCATGATTTCGGGCAGGACGATACGCAACGCTATCTTGCACTGCTGGGAAAAGTGAAGCAGACATTCGGTGATAGGAAGCTGGTTGAAGCGATTCACCGAGTGACTCATGGCCATCCACTCTCATTGGCCCTGGCAGCAGCAGCCTTTTTGCAGGCTGAAGCTCGCGGTCGAACGTTGAATGTGGAAAGGTTTGTAGAGGAAGCAGTGTCTGTCAAGGTGGTCCCAGGCCACGGACATGAACGTATCGAAGCCTATCTCCTTGACCTCTTCTTACGCCAACTCTCCACGTCCGCACGGAACGAATTGATCTTTTGTGCTGTGCCGCGATTTCTCGATGCCCGTATGATGCGGGCTGTCTTGCAGCTATCTACGGATGTTGAGGCGCAAGAGCGCTGGGAGGGCTATCAGCGCCTTACGTTTGTCGGCTCAGCAAAAAATAAGGGCCTTGTCTTCCACCCCATTGTACGTTCACTGCTGCTGCGACGACTACTTCCAAGCCGAGATCCTGAAAGTGATTATTACCGCATACATACTCGTCTCCGCGAATACTTCCACACCTGGGCAATAAGTGGCGACGAGCAGGCACGAATTGAAGAGGCGTATCATGCACTGGCTTTGGGAGACCCCGAACCTGCCATCAAACTTGGGATTTCTGCTCAGCAAGGTAACTTTGTTCCGTGGGAAAAGATTTTAGAGGCGGGAGGACAAGCACCTACTGAGCTTATGCCTCCTGATACAGAAAAGCGTGCTTACGAAGCATTTCAGCGACTCAACCTGTATAATCTGCATGACGGAGTAACAGCACTCGTTCTTTACACCTGGTTACTTACAGTTTTTGAAAGAGCACCAACAAAAGTTGCTGATATACAACACAATTCAGGGATTGCTTATACTAGTTTGTCACGAGGTGATCGGCAGGCAAACCTGCATAGGGCCATTGAGTGCTACGAATCAGCGCTCACAATATATGCCAGAGAGAACTATGCTTTTGAATGGGCAGTGATACAAACCGATCTAAGTGAGGCCTACTGTTACTTACTTGGAGAAGATCAGCGTGACAACCGGCAAAAGGCTATCGAATGCTGTGAGAAAGCACTACAGGTTCTCACTCAAGAAAATCATCCTTTTGAGTGGGCAGTAGCGCAGAGTAATCTAGGCGAAGCCTATAGTCTCTTGTCAGGAAACGATCGTCGAACGAATCTGGAAATGGCCATCATGCATTACGAGGCAGCTTTGGCGGTTCGGACACGAGAAAACCACCCCTTTGAGTGGGCAACAACCCAGAACAATTTAGGGAATGCCCATTGCAACTTGCAAGGAGAATTGGACCTGCGCAAAGCCATTGAGTGCTACGAAACAGCCCTGACGGTTCGGACTCGAGAAAAGTATCCTGTGTCCTGGGCAACAACCCAGAACAATTTGGGAAATGCTTATCGCAACTTGCAAGGAGAAACGAATTTACTCAAAGCCATCGAGTGCTACGAAGCAGCCCTAACGGTTCGTGCGAGGGAGAGCTTACCCTATGACTGGGCAATGACGCAGAACAACCTCGGACTCGCTTATCACAACTTGCAAGGGAAAAATCGGCAGGCAAACCTGCTTAGGGCCATCGAGTGCTACGAAGCAGCCTTGATGGTTCGTACGAGGGAGAGTTTTCCCTATGACTGGGCAAAGATGCAAAACAACATAGGAAATACCTATCGTGACTTGCAAGGGAAAAATCAGCAGACAAACCTGCGCAGGGCGATCGAATACTATGAAGCGGCTACTGAAGTTTATACGCGAAAGGAATTTCCTCTGGAATGGGCAATGACGCAGAACAACTTGGGGCTTGCCTATCGCAATTTGCAAGGGGAGGATCAGCAAGCAAACTTGCGTAAAGCGATCCAGCATTACCAAACAGCCCTTACAGTTCGTACAAGAGATGTCGCTCCAGTGGACCGCGCGAAAACACTTAATAATCTCGGAGACGCCCATAATGGTTTTCGCGGGAAAGATCGACGGTGGAACTTGAGCCGAGCTGTCCAGTACTATAAAGAAGCTCGTGATATCTTCTCATCAAGACAAATGGATAGCTCTGTACAAAACATCGACAGAAAGCTTAAAAAGATCCAGGGCGAACTCTCCATTCATATGGCTTCCCCTTAGACCTTAACCTTGCATGAAAGTATATTATACTCTTGAGATAATAAGATCTGCCAGTCATGTCACCACTTCGTCAGGGCTGTTGCAAAGTCGAGAAAAGTTGATCTGTTGGATGCGCTCATAAGGTGATGCCTTTCGTTGCTTCGGCACAACAGGCTCTTGCAGGATCCTGGCAGAACACTATTGCTCTTGCCTGAATGCTTGGTATTCTCGACTTTGCAACAGCCCTGACCACTTCGTGTACTTGATTGGAAGAAGATCCCTACACTTGAGCAGAAAAACTGAGTAAGAGACGCGTATAAGAGAGGAGGAGACTGACAATATGTTGCAGTCAGACGCATCCAATGACTTTTTCATTAGTTATACGAGTGCAGACAAAACGTGGGCTGAGTGGATTGCTTGGCAGCTAGAGGAGGTAGGCTACAGCACGATCCTTCAAGCCTGGGACTTCCGACCTGGGGGTAATTTTATACTTGCCATGAACAGAGCTACAAGGACAGCTCGGCGTACGATTGCCGTTCTGTCTCCTGACTACTTCACTTCCAAATTTACTTCTTCAGAATGGGTTGCGGCCTTCCAACAAGACCCAACAGGGGAGCTGGGACAGCTTGTGCCTGTACGCGTCCGATCTTGTGATGTGAAAGGGCTGCTTAGGCAGGTCGTCTACATCGACTTAGTTGATTTGGATGAGTCCACAGCTAACAGGGTATTGCTGGCAGGTGTTCATCATAACCGTGCTAAGCCATCACATCCTCCAGTTTTTCCTGAGGTTGGACCTCCCGCTTTTCCGGGGGCGCAGCCAGCGATTTGGAATCTTCCCTACCCTCGCAATCTCTGCTTTACAGGGTATGAAGATCTGCTGCAAGGATTGGCGATGGCATTACGTTCAGGTCAGGCGACGGCTTTAACGCAGCCACGTGCACTCAGCGGTTTAGGCGGCATTGGTAAAACACAGCTTGCTATCGAATATACCTATCGCTATTACCAGGACTATGATGCTGTCTTGTGGGTTCGTGCTGATATCCACGAGACACTGGTCTCTGGCTTCATCGCCATTGCAGCATTGCTGAATCTGCCAGAGAAAGATGCACCAGATCAGATGATCACCGTAAATGCTGTCAAAGAATGGCTGAGGACCCACTCGAAATGGCTACTGATTCTCGACAATGCAGATGAACTCAAAATGGTCAGTGAGTTCATCCCTTCTGCCCTTGGGGGTCATCTGTTACTAACTACACGGGCTCAGGCCATGGGTAGACTGGCACACAAGATCGAGGTTGAAGAGATGGGCCCAGAGCAGGGAGCCCTCTTGCTGCTGCGCCGTGCGGGTCTTATTGGCCCAGATGCGCCTCTGCGACAGGCTTTGCCAACTGATACCGCTCTTGCTAAAGAGATATCACAAGAGCTAGGAGGACTCCCATTAGCCCTTGATCAAGCCGGAGCGTATATTGAGGAGAACCAATGTAGTCTTTCAGAATATAGAACGTGGTACCGAACCAGACGTGCCGAACTACTTAGTCAACGGGGAGGATTAGTGCCAGACCATCCCGAACCAGTTGCGACCACCTGGATGCTCTCCTTTGAGAAGGTCGAGTGGGCTAACCCCGCAGCAGCGGAACTACTACAACTATGCGCATTCTTGCATCCTGATGCCATTCCCGAAGAGATCATTACCGACGGAGCAATACATCTTGGCCCGATCCTTGCGCCAGCAGCTTCTGATCCATTTATCCTAAACAAGGCCCTTTCAGCCCTCTATGCCTATTCACTGGTGCGTCATCAGACTACAGAGAAGACATTCACCATTCATCGACTCGTTCAGGCTGTGATCAAAGACAAGATGAATGAGGAGACACAGTGGCAATGGGCCGAGCGTGCTGTAAGAGCAGTCAACCATAACTATCCCCGTGACGAAGAAGCTCCTTGGTCTCTTAGCGAACGATATTTACCCCATGTGCTCGCCCTTATTAATCTCTTCAATCGATGGGAAAGAGGATTTTCTGAGGTTGCAGAACTCTCCCATAAAGCAGGGATCTACCTTGTGAATCGAGGACAATTTGAGGAAGCCGAATCGCTTCTCCAACGTGGGTTAGCGATTCGGGAGCAGGTGTTAGGAGGCAATCATCCCGATACGGCTCAAAGCCTCAATCACCTAGGAATTCTCTATCGTGATCGAGGCAAGTATGAAGAGGCTGAAACGTTCTACCTACGTGCCCGAACGATCCGAGAACAAGTATTGGGAGTCGATCATCCTGATACAGCCACAAGCTTCAATAATCTCGCGACTCTCTATCGTGACCAGGGCAAGTATGGAGAAGCTGAATCGCTTTACCAACGTGCCCTGATCATCGAGGAACAGGTCTTGGGGCCCAATGATCTCAAAGTAGCAAACATACTCAATAATCTTGCGCTCCTTTATTATAACCAGCGTAAGTACAAGCAAGCCGAGCCGCGCTTTCAACGTGCTCTAGCGATCTATAAGCAAATAAAGGGTACCAATCACCCGTACACAGCAAATGTTCTCCGTAGCTTGGCTACCCTCTACCGTGACCAAGGTAAGTACGGAAAAGCTGAAGCACTCTACCAGCAGGTTCTAACAATCAAAGAGCGAACGATGGGAGTTGACCATCCTGACACAGCACAAATCCTCAATAATCTCGCAGTTCTTTACCGAAGGCAACGCAAATATGAGCAAGCTGAGTTGCTCTATAAGCGCGCTCTAGCTATTAGGGAGCGGGCCCTAGGAGTCAATCATCCCCATGTGGCTCAAACTCTCAGTAATCTAGCTATGCTCTACTATAATCAAGGCAAATTTGAACAAGCTGAGCCGCTCTATCAACGGGCGATTGTGATTCGAGAACAAGCAGGAATAGCCGATCCATACGCAGCGGATACCCTTTGTAATCTAGCAAGGCTCTACAGGGATAAGAGCGAGTTTGAGCAAGCTGAGCTACTCTACCAACGTGCTATCGACATTTACGAGCAGACACTGGGACTGGAGCATGACACTACAGTTAAGATAAGGGACGAGTTTGAGCGTCTCTTACGAAATATCTAATAGGAGAGAGTTTCTCTTTGTACAAGGATTCCTGCGATATCTCTACTTAGCGTAGTCAAAACCCTGATTATTGTGCTTTCGGATCCTTGGTACGCAGCCGCATCCATTTCAGTATACCCATCTGCAAAATATGTATCTGGCTCATAAGTAATGGTCTTGTGAACCATGTCTATTCCAATCCGTCTCTGCAGTTGCTTACTCAACGTTCTAAAACGCACTTTAGAGCCTAATAGGCCGATATGATCTTAGAAGGTCCAGCAGGTCACCCCTTACTGAGGGATCCAGAATCTTCAAATAAATGTAGGCGAGAGACAATTGATATGGCCTAACTTTAAGCTGATGACATATGGTGCGCTAGACAGTGATAATTTTTCTGGTGCAAACATCATAAAAAGGCGGCTTCGAGGTGACACCGATAGCAATAATAGAGCATCCTCCACAAGGGCCCTTCTGCAACTTCACTATCAACAGAATCCAGAAGGGAGGTCTTGGCCACATCAGCGGGTTGTAGAGGGTCAAGCCGGTTGAGTGATAGTTGGTAAGTTCCCTCCCGCTGGATCCAGCGCGTAGGTGCTGACCAGCCAGCCCGTGCCTCCCATGGGGGCGCTGGCTCCCTGTGCGCCGGGGGTCACGCGCAGCAGCAGGACGATCATGTGGTGGACGCGCGGCCCGTGGGTAGCCGGGTCGTGTTCTAGGCCCTCAACGCGCTGGCCAATCTGCTGGTCGAGCCGGGACTGCCAGAGTTGGAAGGAAACATCGACCCAGGCAAACTGCTGCTGACCCTGGGCCCGGAATTGGACCAAACGCGGCTGAGCATTGACCACCTCCTGAATCACGTGCTGCTGCTGTATCCGGTCGAACAGCGCATTGTTGATCGCGCGGACATCGTTCTGGAAAAACCGCGCTCTGGCATTTGGCGTCAGGAGAAAGACAGCAGCCGTAAATGTGCCGCCATGCTGTGCCTGTGTCCCCGCGTTTCTGTAATCCAGGCTCATCTCGCGGTCGGTGAAGGTCCAGGCGGTTCGCTCGGCTTCGAGCGCATCTCCCATCGAAAGGCCGGCACCCGTCCATCCGAGCTGCTGCAGCGTTTGCCTCGAGGGAACCCAGTCGTTCTGAGGTGTTGCCTGCGGTGTAACAGTGGCCATGGTCGGCGTGGGGGTCTTCGGTACAATATGTGTCGGCCTGGCCGTTGGCGCCCTATGCCTACGTGTCACCAGGGGTCTCTGCGTGGGATTCTTTGCGGCTAGGGTAAGGTGAGACGCTGGTTGTGCGAAGACCGAGAGCGCGAGGACCCCTACGGCTAACACAATGAGCGTGCTGATCAGGACAACCTTGAGGACGGGAAACCGCCTCGGCGTTGTGCGACCTTGCGCTGGCGCGCCTGTCTGGTTGGTACCTGCCTGCGGTGGCTGTGGATTCACCGCGGGCATCGGCCCGGATTGCTGGAACGGGACGACGAATTGCGCACTCCATCCCGCTGCTTCATCCTCCAGCAGGGCGTCCTCCGGGAAGTCGTCGAGTCCATTTGATGTCGATGGTTGCATTGGGGAAGCCGCCGGCTGGGCATGAGAGGGCTGCCGGTCCCCAGAACCTTGCGGCTGACCGCCATCAGGTGGGAGTTGTGTCTCATTCATAGTGCAATGTATCCTTCCTTTCCCTCGTATAGGTTCTTGCGGCCGCTTAATGTGAGCGAGCGCGAGCCATGCCAGAAAGCACCGTTACCGTTTGCGTTCCCATGTTTGCAAGCTCGCCGCTTTCCTCACAACTAGTCTAGCGAATCGGGATCCGGAAACAGCGGGAGAAGGTGGGTCCCCCCTGGGAACAAGACGGGACTCACCTGGTAGCACGACACATTGCCCTCTTATGCTCTCTCCCTGTTTGATCCGGCTATCCTGAGCACACTCATACCTGCTTTTATTTGGTAAAGAGCAGAAAGAAACTTCTCCAAGGGTTGTAGAAATAGCGGAAAATTGTGGCAGGGAGTTGATGTAAGATACGTGTCCAGGTCTTCTTACGAGGAGGGGTGCGCCATCCGCATAGGGAGGATGCGCACAATGCAGAGAGCATTTTGCCGTGAGCGGGGAGCTAACCCATGAACGAGGCTAGGTAACCGTGTCTGCTCATGCACTGACGCCTGGCCCGCAGGGCAATATTCGTGGGCGTGACATTAGCCAGGCCTGCTGCCTGCCCTCCGTGCTGGCGCAGAACACTGCATCGTTCCGGGGTGGGCAAAATGAGCGGGATTACACGGTTGTCACCAGGGAAGATATCGACCACGGGGTCGCAAGCCTGACAACAACGCTCATCCTAAGTGAGCATGAAGCATTCGCAGTCAAACTTGCGATGCATGAAGCACTGGCCACTCCGCCCTGCACGCGCAGGGTGACCGCCGATCATCAAGCAGGTGCAGAAGCTGCGGTGGTCACCGATACGGTTTCGGAGCAATGTACCTGGATCGCCTATGATGTAGAGGGCTCTACGGGAGCAGACCACGCAAATGCTCACTCGTGAACTAGCGCAGAGAGGAGGGGCACTCTGCTGCCTCGTTGGTGCGGTATGGGCGAGCGCCCTCCAAGCTCGGATCATAGGCCAAAAGCGGGAGGTCGCCAGTCTTACCGTGAACAGAGAGGGAATGTGGATGTACCAGTTCAGCCAGCAGATCCAACGGAACATGCAATTGATTGCGAGCAAAAAACAACCACAGGCTGTACGTATGACGCCGACTCTTATGAGTGGTGACACATAGTAAAAGTACTCATTGCGATAAAAAAGCAGGTTCGTATCAGCCAAAGAAGCTTGTAGAGCCAAGTAGCTCACTCAACCAGGCACATTTTATCGCAACGAATCTGCTGTAAACATGAGTAACCCATCATGTGAGTCGGTGTCGTACGTATCCTGTTTGGCTTGCCAGGAATACAGCGCGCAACCGTTGAAGGGATAGGAGAGAGCAGGAGCCTGCCGAAAGATAGCTCCCGTATCCAGGGTATGCATTCTGTATGGAGGACGGCTTATCTGTAATCATCAAGCAGGTAATTGGCTCCTGAGTGAGGATTGTTCACCGGGCGATGAAAGTAGTATCAGGTCTGGTGGGCTGCTCATCATGAGTGCGCTTCCTCCCAGCTTGGACAAATGAAGGAGCAGAAGACCACCCACAGCAAAAGAAGCATGTAGGCTAACCAAGAGGATGAGACAAAGAATAGAGGAGCGGTTAGCGGATTTACTTCCCAACTTTTTCCCTAAGTGCAACCCGCCTGATTACCAAGTGCAACCCGGCTTTTGACCGAGGCGTTTGGGTACACTGCCTGCGTCAATGGAAAGCAGCTGCGCTAAGCTGCATTTTACTAGAGCACGGAGTGATGAGCGATGGTACACGAAAAACGAGGAGCAGTCCAGCAAGAGGAAAGGCTCTCACCAGATGTCGTAGCGTTTTGCACCTTGATCGCCCGGATTGTGATGCGCTGTCTGCGGCAACACGATACCCGCATGGAGAGGTTTCTCTTTCTGCCGACCCAATCAGAAGAACAAGCTATAGGAGGCACACATGATCCAACGACAGCATCAAAACGAAGCTCTCAGACGAGCAACGCTCTACGTCAGGGGCTCCCAGCTCAAGCCGTTGGGCGGGATACTCGCACTCCAGACGCAGGTCGACCGCTGCACCGCCTACAGCCTTGAGCATGGGTGCATCGTGCCCCACGATCAACACTACTCTGAGGTGCGAGCAGGAAGCGCTGACAGTGATTGCCCCGAACTTGCGCGCCTGGGCGAAGCCGTCCGTCAGGGCTGTGTAGCCGTCGTGGTGAGTAGTCTCGACGGACTCGCAAGATCAGAGGCGTTGTCGCACGAGTAGGTGCAAAGATAGGAGTGACCCAAGATGCAGCAGCAAGCTTCTTCACCATCTCCAAGTGTGGTGGTCGCTGGCTACGTACGCCGTTCGAGCGAGATGCAAAAGGACAACTACAGCATTGACGCGCAAAAGCGCGCCATCAAGGATGGGTGTACGCTCCGGGGGTTGCCTGAGCCAATCTTTTATGAAGATGATGAGCGAAGTGCCAGAGGCGAGCAGATTGCCAAGCGACCAGCGTTTAAAAGGCTGCTGGATAATGTGCAGGCCGGAAAGGTACAGGTCATAATCGTTCATACCTTAGACCGCTGGTCCCGCAACGTCATGGTAACCTTACAGAGTTTTCGTATCCTTTCACAGCATCATACCGCCTTCGTCTCGCTTTCAGAACACATTGACTATTCAACCCCTGAAGGACGGCTCCAACTGACGATCCTGGCGGCCTTTGCGGCCTACTTCTCAGATATGCTTGCTAAACACACGAGTAAAGGCAAGGGTGAGCGCGCCGCGCAGGGGTTGTATAACGGGGATGTCCCCTTTGGCTATCGATGGACAGGGCCAAAATCCCCACCAGAACTCGATCCTAACGAGCTTCCAGGGTTGCGCATGATTGGTGAGTTGCGCATGAAAGGGGTAGAGTCAGATAAAATCGCCGATGCTGTGAACCAAGCAGGCTACCGCACGGGCAGTAAGAGATTTGGCGCGAGACCGTTTACGAAAGATACGATTACCGCCATACTGCGTAACGAGTTCTATGCAGCCTTTGCCGCAGATGATGATCGGGG
>CAAGKR010411524.1_pt1 | contig 12234 bp, 17 predicted proteins | sample 2556971 | NCBI WGS metagenome assembly CAAGKR01 (sample SAMEA5207829, study PRJEB30636) | soil metagenome | biome: forest; feature: boreal; material: soil | place: USA | collected 2011-09 | depth 1 m
AGGCGCTCGGTGACGACGTCTGCGGCGGTCTGTCCACCCATGCTCGTATCCTATCCACAGCGCCGGCGTCGGTCACGAGCCCGCCGAGAGGCGAGCCGGTCACCAGGCCGTCCGTCACCGTCGCCTGGTAGTCGCGGCTCCCTTGAAGCACAGAGTACCGGCTCGCCAGTGCCGCGGCCGTCGGGTCTAGCCGCGCAGGTCCAGCCAGTACGCCGCCGGCGTACGTCGCGACCTGGCTGTCGAGCGTGTGCGTCGCGCTGGTCGACCAGGCGTGACCCTTGGACGAACCGGATGGCGAGGGTTGACGCGACGCGGCGTCTCGCACGACGTCGGGCGCGTCAGCGGCGTCACCTGACGTCCGCACTTCGACCCGTCCGTCGTGCACCGCGGGCTGGACGCGAGCCGCCTTCGTCAGGCGCTGGTCGCGAGCCGCGATGTCCGGATCCGGCGACGGCGTCGACTCGTGAGTAGAGTCACCTTCAAGGGTGCCGCGAGCGACGAAGGACCGATGCATACAGGCCCCGTCATAGCCGATGTTCACCTCGAGGCCCGGCGCGGCCGCAAGAATCGCGCTCGCTCTGGCGGCCACGACGGTCGCGTTGCTCGCCGCGCTCCAAGTCACAGGTCCGGAATTCGATCCCTCGTGGCGGATGGTGAGCGAGTCCGCACTCGCCGCTACCCCTGGCTGCTCTCGCTACTGCTCCTCTCGTGGGGTTTCGGCACTTTGGCGCTGGCCGCCTCCGTGTAGCCGCGCCTGTCAACGTGTGCCGGCAGGCTCGGCATCGCCTTCCTTGTCGTGGCCGGCCTCGGCGAGATCGTGGCCTCGGCCTTCGACATCACGCCGGAGGTGCCGCACGGGATCGCCGGGCTTCTGGGCGTCCTAGGCCTGCGGGTGAGCACCGCACTGCCCCGAGACGGGCTTTGGGCGCCATCGCGGCGAACGCTCATGGCTCTGGCAGGACTGACCGGCGGGCCGTGGCATCCCTCGCGGGCTCGCTGGTCCTCATGCCGATCCAGGTTGAACAGGCCTATGGCGGCCAGCTCCCCCAGGCCGCGCCGCCGATCCTGTCTCTGAGTCCGTTCAGGCTCGCTGGCTGGGCCGACCGTCCCATCGTCGTGTCGAACTGCCTTGGGGCGGCTCCCCTGGCGTGGCGAGCCGGAGCAGTTGCGCGACCGCGGCGGGCGTGCGCGACCGAACGATTCGTGACCTCCGCGTCCGAGCGCGCTCGCGCGCCGGCTGACGAAATGACCTCTCGAGAGCACCGTTCACGGCCCGCCCGGAAGGGCGGGAAGCAGACATGGACGATGAAACTGATCGACGACTACCTCGCACGTCTACCCGCCGACAAGCGTGCCGCGCTCGAACGGCTCCCCGCGCAGATCCGGTCGCTCGCGCCGCAGGCCACCGAGGCGATCAGCTACGGGATGCCCGCATTCCGCCTGGGCGAGTGCTACTTCGCGGGCTTGGGCGCGACCAAGCAGGCGTGCTCCCTGTACATCGGCCGCGTGCCGGTGCAAGCCTGTGCTAACGACCAGACCGGCTATCGGGTTTGGAAGGGGACGGTCAACTTCGCCGCGGATCGACCGCTGCAGGACGAGCTCGTGGCGAAGCTGGTGCGGTCCCGGCTGGCCGAATACGAGCCCGTCTGACCGACAAGGCGAGGACCCCAGCTTGCTCCGGGCATCGCGCGCCGGAGGCCGATTGAGTAGGCGAGCATTTACGCTCCGGTCCCAACGAAATTCGTCCGCTGCGTCCACCGCGCTCAGCGAGCGCAAGGGCGCTGGCCGGCTCCCGGAGCTGGTCATATCCGGGGCGCCTTCCACCTTCGATGCTAAAGGCGGCCACGAAAACGGGTGCGGATACCGCACCCCAACTCAACAGGAATGCCGTCAGGCGGTGCCCGCCTCGAGCTTCGCGTCCCGTATGAACCACCTTGCTCAGGGTAGAGGTCCAGCGCGGTGGATGCTGGCCGTCGAGCTCGTACGACCAAGTGGACGCGCAACCTCCTGCCCCCTGAGCTGGCAGCCGCAAGGCTCCTGATGCATGGCCGCGAGCCCTGCGATCTGCCGGCACGCATGCTCTCTATCGTATGATCCCGGCCTGGCTGGATCATGCAATCACCGGCAACCGGTCAGGCCGCCACGTTCACCCCGGCGGGGACGGCCGAGTCAGAGGTGCAGCCCGGATCGATGCCGAACACCAACTTGGCGATCAAGGTCCAGCAGGCTCTAGACGAGCTCGTCGAATCGGGCGCGGAGGTCGGTCTCCAGGTTGCGGTTATGCGGCACGGCGACTTGTTGGTCGACGCTGTGAGTGGCCTTGCCGATCCGGACTCGGGCACGCCCGTCACGACCGAGACTCTCTTCTGGGCGGCATCTACCGCGAAGGGCGTCACGAGCTCGATCGCCCACGTGCTCGCCGAGCAAGGCCGGGTCGACTACGACATGCACGTAGTCGAGGTCTGGCCGGAGTTCGCCCGGCATGGCAAGGAGGCGATCACTGTCCGGCAGATCCTCCTCCACACGGCCGGTCTGCCAGGCCTGCCGCCTGACATCACGGTCGACGAGCTATGCGACTGGGATCACATGTGCGCTGTGCTCGAGGCGGCCGAGCCCTGGTGGCGTCCGGGTTCGAAGTTCGGCTATCACGCCAACACATTCGGCTTTCTCATTGGCGAGACCCTCCATCGTGCGACGGGCCGGACCATCCAGACGCTCCTCGCGGAGACGATCACATCGCCCCTTGACCTCGACCAGGACATCCATCTCGGGGTTCCACCGGAGCGCCGGGGCAGCATCGCCCGTCAAATCGACGGATCCGCTGGATCGCCGGCCGAGCCGCCACCGGGTTCGGCCGCCGCGCGGGCCGAGCCGCCCGGGATCCGCCATAACGCTGAGTACGTCAACCGTGCTGACGTCTTGGCCGCCGTCATCCCGTCCGAGGGCACGATGACCGCACGTGGCGTGGCGCGGATGTATGCCGCCCTCCTCGGACAGGTCCCCGGGGTTCACCTGGTTTCCACCGAGCGATTGGCTGCGATGGCCGCCATCCACTTCACCGGAATCGATGAGGTCATGGCCGTGCCCACTTCGTGGGCCTTCGGCTACAGCCCGTTCCGCCCCAGCGGAGCGCGCCGTCCTGGCTCCTCGTTCGGGATGGTGGGCATGAACGGTTCGGGCGCGTACGCGGACATCGACTCCGGCGTCGTGGTGGCCCTCATGCGCAACCGCTTCGCCCCGGGCGACTTCTCCACGCTGGCCCGGATCGACCAGATCGTCGTCGACAGCCTGTCCTGACCTAGAGAGGCAGCCCGATGAGAACCCCTGTGACCAGCCTCGACCAACGCTTCAGTGATCCGGACGCCGTGAAGACCTCCTGGGAGGAGACGCGGCGCGTCCTTGAGGACGCCCAGCTCTCCTGGATCACGACGGTCCGCGCCGACGGCCGGCCGCACGTCAGCCCCCTTGTGGCCGTCTGGCTCGACGATGCGGCCCACTTCACCACCGGTGCCGACGAGCAGAAGGCGGTCAACTTGCGCACTAACCCGTGTGTCGTCCTGACCACGGGTTGCGCCCACTGGGAGAGCGGCCTTGATGTGATGGTGGAGGGCATCGCGACGCGGGTCACCGACGAGGCCAGGCTGGCGGCTCTGGCCGCTGCATGGGCTACCAAGTGGGACGGACGGTGGCGCTACGAAGCCCACGGCGACGTTCTGCGCCACGCCGCTGGAGTTGCGCTGGCGTTCACAGTCGTGCCCACCAAGGTCCTCGCCTTTGGCAAGGGCACGTTCAGTCACACAAGCCACGACTTCCAGCGTGGCCGCTGACTCGAGTCTCCTCTGCCGGCCCGACCGGGCAGCCGATCGTCGGCCCGCGCCGACGAGCTCGAGCTTGAGGCCTACCGGCTGCGGAACGAGTACCAGACCTGATCGAGCAGCCGGTCGCCCATCATCGACCCGAGCCATCGCCGTTCCCGGAGCGCGACGGGTTGCTCCCGCTCGAGCGTCCGCCGACGCTCGACGAGCTTGGCGTCGGGCCGGACATCGCGTTTCGACGGTCGTTCGCAGAGGGCTTGTAGAGCCCGCTACCTGCCCACCACGCCGGAGAGGAACTCCCCGAGGGCTACAGCGAGGAGGACGAACCCGCAGAGGGCCACCGGCCACTTCCGCCCGACCCGGCCGGCGCCAATCAGGAGAGCGGCGAGGAACGCCAACACAAGCGGGAGGCGCATCCCGCGGGTCGTACGCCTCGGCCCATCAAGCGACCAAGGTGCGTGTTGGGCCGCTCCGTCGGCTCGGGCTAAACGGCGCTGCACGATGAACCTTTGTGCGTCGACCGCCCAGCCAGCTAGCCTCCGCCAGCCAGCTCAGGATCCCGACGTAGCAGAGCAGCGCGGCGGCGAACAGCGTCGCCATGATCATCGAGCTGTAGTCCTCGTTGAAGTCGAGGAAGCTCGCTCCGTTGAAGTCCGCCCCGACGATGAACAGGAACCCAAGCGTCGCCGCCACGGTCAGCCGTCGGCGGCCCAGCGCCCTGACCCGCACGATCAGGGCCAACGAGCCCATGCCAAGGAGCAGCCCCAGGACCACGTGAGCGACAAGCAGGCCGGGCCCGGACGAGATGGCCCAGGCAACACTCTGGAACGATCCGGCGAAGTACTCGGGTGGCTGGGAGCGTGGCCGTCGGGGATCGTCACGAACAGGTTGACCAGCATGCCGATGAGGAACTGGGCGACGAGGGCGATGATCGAGCCGACGCTCGTTCGGCGGACCACCATGCGAAGCCCAGCCGGGTCTGCTGCTGTCGTCATTGGACAACGATACTGACCTCGGCGCCGACCTCACAAGCTTGCCTTCGGCGATCGTCTCAGTCGGATCTAGAAGACCGCCACGTACGAAACCGGACGTTTGCGGCCTGGCGCTGAGTGCGAGCTCGGATAGCCGAGCCGAACCGATGTCCGGAATCGGGCCGTGACTCCGACATCTCCGGTGAACGGCCCACAATCGGTGCCGCAGGAGCAAGGAGAACCCGATGAAGTTCATGATCTCGACCTACGGGGCCCAGCGCGACTACGATGCAATGGGCGGCGCTGCGGGCGAGGAGGCCGAGTGGTCACCCGACGACTTCGAGGCGATGGGCGCCTTCATGAGGCGTTCAACCGCGAGCTCGACGCGTCCGGCGAGCTGGTCGAGACCCGCGGCCTCGATGCACCGGTCCACACCCGCCGGATCCAGCTCAAGGAAGGCCTGCCCCTGGTGACCGACGGGCCGTACGCGGAGACCCAGGAGGTGCTCGCCGGGTACTGGATCGTCGAATGCGCGAGCTTCGACCGGGCGACGGAGATCGCCACCAGGCTCTCTGCCGTGCCCGGTCCCGCGAGCGTCCAGGCGCGGGCGTATGCCGACATCCGGCCGATCGTCGAGTCGCGCGTCGAGCTCGTAGAGGGCTAGGCGCACTCCCGTGATGGATGCGCGGATCGAGGACCTGCTGCGCCCGCTCGCGCCGCAGGTCCTCGGCGCGCTCGTTCGGCGCTACGGCCATTTCGACGCCGCCGAGGACGCAGCGCAGGAGGCCCTCCTCGCGGCCGCCACGCAGTGGCCCGGGGACGGCCTGCCCGACAACCCGCTGGCCTGGCTCGTGACCGTCGCGTAACGAAGGCTGACCGACTTGCTGCGCCAGGAGCAGGCGCGCCGGCAACGCGAGGTTGCCGTGACGACCCGCATCCCGCCCGCCGATCGAGTGGCGCCCGCGGCCGACGACGGGGTCGAGGACGCGGACGACACCCTCATCCTGCTCTTCATGTGCTGCCATCCCTCCCTCACCGGGGCCTCGCAGATCGCTCTTACCCTGCGCGCCCTCGGCGGGCTTACGACGGCAGAGGTCGCCCGGGCGCTCCTCGTTCCCGAGGACACCGTGACCCGCCGCATCACCCGGGCGAAGCAGGCCATCAGGGAGAGCGGCCTCCCGTTCCGGATGCCATCCACGGCAGAGCGCGCCGAGCGCCTCGCGGTCGTCCTCCACGTCCTCTACCTCATCTTCAACGAGGGCTACGTCAGCACCAGCGGCGCGAGCCTGCAGCGCCCTGACCTCGCCGCCGAGGCGATCAGGCTGGCGCGGCTCGTGTACCGCCTCTTGCCCAACGTCCCCGAGGTGGCAGGGCTGCTCGCGCTCATGCTCCTCACCGATGCCCGGCGCGCCGCGCGAACCGGGGCGCACGGCGAGCTCGTCCCGATGGCCGAGCAGGATCGGAGCACCTGGGACCGGGGCGAGATCAGCGAAGGACTCGAGCTCGTGAGCGGGGCATTCGACCAGGGGGTCGCGGGCCCATACCTCCTCCAGGCGGCGATCGCCGCGCTCCACGACGAGTCGCCGACGATAAAGGCGACGGACTGGGTCCGGATCGAAGGGCTCTACGAGCAGCTCGCGACGATCTCGGACAACCCGGTCATCGCACTCAACCACGCCGTCGCTGTTGCGATGGTCCGGGCCCTGCCGCGGGCCTCGAGCTGCTCGAGACGGTCGAGGGGAATCGGCGGGTTGCCGAAGACCATCGGCTCCACGCGGTACGGGGGCACCTGCTCGAGATGCTCGGTCGCCGCGATGCGGCGCGGGAGGCCTATGAGGCTGCCGCGTCTCACACGGGCAATCTCGCGCAGCGCCGGTATCTTCGGGCGCGAGCCGTCCGGCTCCAGACGAATTCGGATCAGCCGACCCCCGACTAGCACTCGTCGGTTCGCCACTGGCTAGCGCACAACCCCTTGGCGGCCCGGGTGGCCTTCTCCGTCGACTGTCGCGCCACCTGCGCATCAAACGCGCCCAGCGCTCTCGTGATGGATCGATCGTCACGGAGCTTCGTGACCGCCAGCAACGACTTGATGGTTCTTGGGAGCGCCGGCGAGGACCGTAGGCTTTGTGCCATCCCAGGCGTTCGTCGCAGGTGGCGCCCGTCTCGGGTACGCCTGCGCATGGTCGGGGCTGGCTCTGTCGAACCCATTCGGGCAGGTCCGTCCCAGGGGGCGTTCAAGCCCCGAGGCCGAGCAGAGGTCCGAGGTCGACAACGTCAACTCCGGCACGATCATGGCTGCGGACCGGTTCGACGAGCCATCGGTGCTCGCTGAGCTCGAGTTCGATCCTGCGGCCCTCTATCAGAGTTGCTTCGTTGTACCCGCGTTTCCCGTCCGCCGGGATGTATGACAAGCGGAGGGCACTGGGACCGAGGATGGTGGCGGCACTCAACAGGCCCACTCGACGGCACTCCTTGGCTGAGAGACGGTGAAGGTGTTCCTCGCGTCAGCCGGCCCGGCTGTGAGCAGCTCGTGTGGTCGACTCCACGGCAACTCGGCGAATCCATAGCGGTCGAGGTTCTTCGCCTGGCTGGGGATTCGGTCGGCCATCAGCCCGCCCCGGCCTTGGCCGGCGCAGTCTTGCCGGCGGGCGCTCGAAGCAGCGGGCTTGTCCTGGATCGTCCAGCCGTTACTGTCGGGGTCCTTGAAGAAGATGAACGAGTTGGAGTCGCCGCCCGATCGCGCCGGACTAACCTTCTCCGTGAACCCTGGAAATCACAACGAGGCGGCAGCCTCGCTAGGTAACCAGGACTGACGTCTCATCGGCGCGGAGGAGCCCCAGGACTGGCGCGATGGCCTCGAGCGCCGCGATCGTCGATGGCGTAGGGAAGAGCGCGACCTGGGTGTAACCACCGTCACGGAAGGATCGCAGCTGGCCGGCCATCTGCTCCGGCGAGCCGCCGATCCACGCGCCGTTCGGGCTGGGCTTGGGCTCGAGCGGATGAATGTCGACCCCGGCCGACCGGCCGATCGTCGTCGGATCCCGACCAACCTCCGCGCAGGCCGCCTCGATCGCAGGGATCCGCGGCCCGAACTCGACCAGGTCGCTCCGGTTTTCGGCGAAGCAGCTCCAGATGTCGGCGTGCTGCGCGGCGAGCCGCATGCCTTTGGGTCCCTGGGCCGCGAGCATCAGCGGGATCCGGCTGGGGCGCGGGCCCTGCGGCAGCTGCGGCAGGTCGTGCGCGGCGTGGAAGGTGCCCTCGAAGTCGGCCCGACCTGCGCGCATCAGCGGCACGATGACCTCGACCGCCTCCGCGAAGCGCGAGGACGTCCGGTCCTCGGGTAGTCCGAACGAGTGCGCCTGTCCAGGTGCCGTGTGGCCGGCTCCGAGCCCGAAGACGAACCGCCCGCCGCTGATCTCGTCGAGCGTCTCGGCGGTCTTGGCGATGATCCCCGGGTTGCGGTGGAGCGCCGAGAGGACCCAGGACCCGACCTTGATCCGCGACGTCACCGCGGCCACGGCCCCGGTCATCGAGACGCTGTCCCAGAACCCGAGCGGTGTCCCCGCACTCGGCCGCCAGAGCAGCTCGTCCTCCAGCCAGACCGTGTCAAACCCGAGGGCCTCTGCGCGCAGCGCCATCGCTCGCACGTCCGTCCAGCGCGGGAGCTGCCGCTCCGGCCCCCAGTGACGAGTGACGAGCACGAAGCCGACCTCGAACCTACCCATCCGTACCTCCCACCTCGACCGAAGCGCCGGGGCGCAGCGGAGCGGTGCGGGCCGCTGCCAGCCCGGACGGCTCGACCACGACCTCATGCAGCGCCAGAGCCGCCGAGGTCATCATTATGGAGTCGGTTGGCACAGCCCTGGCGCGCCCTTGGCATTCCGGGGCCCGCGGTGGCATGCTCGCCACGCCTGCCGACTTTCCCAGTTAGCGACATTCACGAGCTGGAAGCGAGTCTGTGGCGAGAGTGGGCGGGACCGCAAACTTTCGAGGAGGTCGATCCGATGTTCAGGGAGGCCAAGATCTCGTCCGGTTACGCCTTGGACGATCTTCAGCGCGCGAAGGAGTTCTACGGCGGGACGCTCGGGCTCGATGTTGTCGAAGTCTCCCTCGGGGTCACGGGCTCCGACCTTCCTCGTGGCCTGGAGCTCCACGGCGCCGATGGGACAACGATTGGGCTCTACGCGAGGAAGGACCACCTACCGGCGACATTCACTGTTCTCAGCATTCGCGTTGACGATATCGAGGCGGCCATCGACGAGCTCACGGCGCGCGGGGTCCGATTCGAAAGCTACGACGACCCGATCAAGACTGACGCCAAGGGCATCCACGTCAACCCGTCGGTTCGGCCAGTCGCCTGGTTCAAGGACCCGGCAGGGAACATCCTGTCCCTCAACGAGTAGGCGAGTAGGCATCCTCCACCAACAGGTACGCGTGTCCTGGGCTGGACCTGGCTGCCAGGCGCCGATGGGAGGTCGTTCGCGGTGGTGGAACTGACGGTCAGGGGCGGAATCCTGCGCGGGCGGTCACGTCTGCCCCTTCCTCTGCGTCCCCCAATGACGCGTGACCGAATCGGCGCAAGATGAGGTGATCGACATGAGCGACCCAACTGGCACCGTCGCCCGGGTACCATGGCGGGTCTCCATCTTCGGCGCAATCCTCAAGCTCCTGCTGGTCGCCGGTATCCCCCTGGGCCCGAACCGGCTCGTCACGATTCGCGGCCGGAAGAGCGGACTGCCTCGGACCACGCCGATCGCGATCATCGAGGTCTCCGGCAGGCGATGGGTCTGGGCACCCTGGGGCGAGGTCCACTGGGTGCGCAATCTGCGCGCGGCCGGCCGGGCGCAGATCACCGTGGGCGGCCGCACCAAAGAGGTCACAGCTTCTGAGCTGGACCCCGCCCAGCGCGTCGAGTTCTTTCGCGACATCTTCGGGCCGTTCGCGCGTTCGAGGCGCGGAGGCGTCACATTCATTCGGATCGTCGATGGGGTCGATCTGAACCATCCGGTGGAAGTCGCCGACGGCCGACGGGTCTTCGAACTCGACCACCGTCGATGAAGTCCAACCCGGAAATGGGGATGGGTTTCGCGTCGGACCGCTCATCTAGGCTTCAAGCGAGCATCGCCAGTGGAGCCGCGGGATGGCGGTAAACACGCCGGTCCTGACCTTCGTCAGTGCCGGCGATCGGCCTGTATCCGCCATGGCGCCAGGATCGAGCCTTCATGTGGTCGACCGGGCTTGAATAGGGCGTCCGCGAGCAGGCCGAGCCGATCCCGAGCATCCACACGTCCTTGCTGACTCCGATACTCATGCGAGAGCAGCCGTAGACTGTTGAGTCATGCCGGTGACGGTCCTTAAGCCCTGAATGCGTTCGTGTCATTCGAAGGAGACAGACGATGCCTGCCCACGAACCCACCAATGCAGCGAGCCTGCCCGCGGCCGTCGAGCGGGCCACCTTCCAGGCCGAACTGGACGAGGTGCGGGTTCGCGAGAAGGCCCACACCCACGAAGGCGACGCGATCGCCGCGGCCCGACGGCGCTTACCCATGGTCGAGGTGGACGCCAACCTCGCGCTGATCGGGCCCGACGGGCCGCTCACCCTGCTTGAAGCGTTCGAGGGGCGCAGACTGCTGGTCGCCTACTACTTCATGTGGCACACCGGGCACCCTGCGGCCGAGCAATGCGAAGGCTGCACGTGGGTCACGACCCAGGTCACAGAGCTGTCCTACCTGCACTCCCGCGACATCACCTTCGCCGTCTTCTGTCAGGGGCCCTTCGACGAGAGCATCCGGTACCACGACTTCATGGGCTGGGACATGCCGTGGTACTCGGCACAGGACTCCCTCGACACCCTGCTGGCCGCGCCCAAACAGGCCGGCAGGATGCACCTCGTGTGCTACCTACGGGACGACGATCGCGTCTTCGAAACGTACTGGACCACCATCCGCGGCGTCGAGGCAATGGACTACAGCTACGCGCTCATGGACCTCACCGTGTACGGACGCCAGGAGGCATGGGAGGACTCACCCCGCGGCTGGCCACGAGAGGGTCACCTCACCCGGACGGACGGCGGCCCGCCCGATTGGCCGAGGGTGTCCGTGTGGCCGGGCGGCCGCCCCACCGCTCAGTGGTACCGCCTGGAAGCTGGACGCTCTGACGATCTCACCGTTAAGACTTCGGACTAGCAGATAAAGGGCATGGTCGTTTGACGGGCGGCCTGTCGGGCGAGTCGGAACCACCAGGCAGACGGGCGGGAAAGCACCGGGTCCGCAACCCGAGATTTCACCACGTCCGGGGGTGGTCCCGTGGTCAGATCGACTCTAACGCCGACGCGATGGAGCTGACGCTACGTTTCCGTCAATCCTCCGACTTCGCCTTCAGAACCTTGTCGGCCTTCCGGTTGATGCGCTCGAACTCATCCTTCGTCAGGTTGCCATCGTCCCGCTGCTTGCGCGAGAGCCGCTTGGCGCTGATCGCGTGGCCCTCATCCGGCATCGGGTAGTTCCCGCTCTCCTTTTTCGCCTCCGAGGAGCGTGCCTTTTCCGGGAGACCGAAGTCCTTCGCTGGTAGCTTGGCACGGTCCTTCGCCTTTAGTTTGGCCATGAGCTACTCCCTTTTCTTGAGAGTCGTCCGTACCGTTCTAGCCCCATCGCGATCATAGACATCCGACACGATCGCGATCACTCCGAGTTGGAACCGATGTCGACCCGGTGGGCACCAGCCGCACTGGGTGACGATCGAGAAGCGGCGATCCGACGCGGCTGGGTCTAGTTATGCATCGTCCCCTTCGCGCCCGTAGGTGAAGTCGGCTCCTGTGCCCATCCGTGGTGCCTCGGAGTCTTTGAAGTCCGCCAGGAACCGCCGAATTGCAAGAGGCAACGGCGACCCAAGCCCAGCGGGCCACCGACCAGGTCAACAGCACGTTCTCCGGCGACCGCGGCGGTCACGACAGCGGTCCTGGTGGTCACCAAGAAACCGTCAGTGACACGTCGGTCGCCGCCAAGGCGATCGGCATGACCCGAGACCGATCTATCGGCAACGCTTGCCACTGGCAAGGAGGCCTGCAAGAAACTCGCGGCTGGCGCGTCCATATAGGGAGCACTTAGCGACCGCGCGGCTACCTACCGCCGCGCCATGCTGGGCGGCGATCCGATCGTCATTCGCGCAACCAGAGCGACAAGTGCAGCGACTCGTCGATGGGCGGTTCAATCGTTCGCGCTACGACGCCGAGCGGACGGTGGCCGCGTTTGCCGCCCGGTTGCGAGACGAGTCGATCTCGAGCATCTTCGAGCCGAGATTCTGGCCACGGTTGCCCATACGGTCGAACCCAGCTCCGTGACAAGCAGCGCATTGCGGCTCAGCGCCCCGTGGGGGTCAGAAACCCCGATTCGCGATCGGACCGCCCAGTACGATCGGGTGATGTGGTCTCTCCTCTACCTCGTCGTCCG
>CAAGKR010520815.1_pt1 | contig 12234 bp, 13 predicted proteins | sample 2556971 | NCBI WGS metagenome assembly CAAGKR01 (sample SAMEA5207829, study PRJEB30636) | soil metagenome | biome: forest; feature: boreal; material: soil | place: USA | collected 2011-09 | depth 1 m
AAATAAACAGAAAGTAGCGATGCAGAAAATAATTATGAGACAGCCTCAATAAATAATAAAAAAAGTGCTCTTGTAAAAATTAATATACAAGAAGATCAGTTTAAAATAAAAAAATAAAAAAAGATTTTAGTATGTTAAATTGACGGGTAGGAGTATTAAAACACCTAATAAGTCATCTTTTTTTATTTCACAAGTTTCAGCTGCTGCAAATATTGCATGGTCACCTTGGCGTTTCATGCTGAGGGGTAAAGGTATTTCCTCATCAACTGTAAGTGCATGTCCATACCTGTTCGAGCCGTATCCACTCAGAAAGCTTAAATGATTGGCTGGGATTGGAATTTTTTTAATTTTAATCCTTTTAATATCTCCCGATTTAAATTCCATGTCTTCATCAGCTATAATAGCTTTCAGATTACCTGAGATGGTTCCTATTCGGAAGTCAAGATGCTTTCTTGCTTTAGATTCTGCCAGATCTCTTCTGACAGTATCTAGTCTTGTGGTGATCCTCATAGTCAATTATTCCATCTCCATAGTTTTTTTGATCATTTTCAACCTTACGAAGTTTTCCCTTTCCATTTCTTCAAGCCTCATCTCGATATATTTAACTGTATTTTCGAGTTTTGGGATGATTATATGTTCTAATGCATTAACCCTTCTTTTGGTTGACTCTATCTCGATTGCAAGAAGCATTATTGTTTTTTCAATTTCTGCAAGTTCGATTATGAGTTTTATTGATTCTTCAAATTTGCTAGCTGCTTCATCAAGCTTTACAGATGTTTCCAAAAATCCATATCCCCTTTGAACCATATTTTTCTGGCCAATTTCTGACTCGATCAATGGAACAACAACGCCCATAACACTTCGTGATTCAATTTCAACGTTAACAGATTCTTTGACTGACATTGCAGATTTTGTAACTGCCAAGTCACCCATTACCATCTGTGCATCACTAAGATCTTTGTATGCTTCTTGGAGTGTAGCTTCTACACCTTCCCTTGAGCCTTTCACACGTTCTAATATGTTGAAAAACTCCATAATAAGGGCATTACGTTTCTCTTTAAGGAGACTGTGACCCTTTACAGCAAGTTTTTCCCTATCTTTCAGTTTTAGGAGTTCCATCCTTGTTGGATTTATTCCTTCTATCATTTCCTGCGCCATTTTATCCCTCTTGTCCTTAAAAACTTATAAAAAATTTAAATAGATTTTAAGGGGGTTATTTGTATGCTGGGTGATATTTTGGAATGTGCTCTGCCCTAACACGTTTTAATTCTGCTTCTGGTAAGAGGCTTAATAACTCCCAACCTAAATCGAGTGTTTCTTGAATGGATCTATCTTCATCACCAGACTGTGTTATGAATTTCTTCTCAAACGCTTCAGCAAAATTCAAGAATTTTCTGTCACGTTCTGTAAGTGCTTCTTCACCAACAACAGCCATAAGATCCCTTAAGTCTCGTCCTTCAGCATACGCTGAGTAAAGTTGGTCTGAAACACCACTATGATCTTCCCTAGTCTGTCCTTCACCAATTCCTCCACTCATCAATCTTGAAAGTGATGGTAAAACATCTACTGGTGGGTATATACCTTTCCTGTTAAGATCTCTGCTTAAAACAATCTGACCCTCTGTTATGTATCCAGTAAGATCTGGAATTGGATGGGTAATATCATCTTGAGGCATAACAAGTATAGGCATCTGGGTAATTGAACCCTCTTTACCGGTGATCCTTCCAGCACGTTCGTACATTGTAGCTAAATCAGTGTACATGTAACCTGGGTAACCTCTTCTTCCCGGAACTTCGTCCCTTGCAGCTGAAATTTCACGAAGTGCCTCACAATAATTGGTAAGATCGGTTAATATAACCAACACGTGCATGTTCAGTTCAAATGCAAAGTATTCAGCTGTTGTAAGTGCCATTTTAGGTGTAATAATCCTTTCAATTGCTGGATCGTCGGCAAGGTTCATGAATACTGTAACCCTTTCAAGTGCACCTGTCCTTTCGAAATCCCTCATGAAGTAGTTTGCTTCTTCGTGGGTAATTCCCATAGCAGCAAAAACAACTGCAAACTCGGTTTCTTCTCCTACAACCTTTGCTTGCCTTGCAATCTGAGCTGCAAGTTCGTTGTGTGGAAGTCCCGACCCAGTAAATATAGGTAGTTTCTGACCACGTACCAATGTGTTCATACCATCAATTGTGGATATACCAGTTTCAATGAACTCTGCAGGAAATTCCCTAGCAGAAGGGTTCATTGGGTTACCACTGATATCTAATTCTTTATCAGGGATGATCTCAGGACCACCATCAATTGGTATACCTGTACCATTGAATACTCTTCCTAGCATGTCTGGTGCAACACCAAGTTTTGCTGTCTGACCTGTGAACCTTACTTTAGTTGTTGATGTGTTAAGGTCACTTGTACCCTCGAATACTTGCACGACAGCGAGGTCTCCTTTGACCTCAAGAACTTGCCCTCTCCTACTATCTCCTGCAGGTGTTTCGATCTCAACGATTTCGTTGTAGGCCACTCCCTCTACACCTTCAACAATCATTAGAGGACCGGAAACTTCTGAAACAGTTGTATATTCCCTTGTTTTGATATCTATCTTCATCTTCATACCTCACTGCACTGTTTAATTATATCTGCCTGAATTTCCTTTACCTTTACATCAAATTCAGATTCCGGTAGATACTTCATCCTTCCTATATCATCCTTAACAGGGATGGTAATAATGTCTGCGGATGCGGCTCCACGATCGAGTGCTGCTTCAGCATTTTCATGGTAACTGATTATGGTTTTAAGCATTTCATACTGTTTTTTAGGTGCACAGTATGTATCTACTTCATGATATGCATTCTGCTGAAGGAAGTCTTCTCTTATCATACGAGTTGTTTCAAGAGTGATTCTTTCACGGTCTGGAAGTGCGTCTGGACCAACAAGCTGTACAATTTCTTGTAGCTCAGATTCTTTTTGAAGAAGTGCCATTGCTTTGTCCCTTGTATCTCTCCAGTCGCTACCAGTATTATTTTTCCACCAATCTTCTACACTGTCCACATATAATGAATAACTTTGTAACCAGTCTATTGAAGGGAAATGACGTTTATCAGCAAGTGATGAATCTAGCGCCCAGAAAACCTTGGAAATACGTAGAGTGTTCTGTGTAACAGGTTCTGACAGATCTCCACCAGGTGGTGATACTGCTCCAACTACTGTAATTGATGATGTTTTATCTTCTGTACCTATAGTTGTTATCCTTCCAGCTCTTTCGTAAAATTGTGCTAGTCTTGATGCTAAGTAAGCAGGATATCCTTCTTCACCAGGCATTTCTTCTAGTCTTCCAGAGATCTCCCTCATAGCTTCTGCCCATCTTGATGTTGAATCTGCCATAAGTGCTACATCGTATCCCATATCACGGAAATATTCTGCGATAGTTATACCTGTGTAAACACAAGCTTCCCTTGCAGCCACGGGCATATTTGAGGTGTTTGCAATAAGAACTGTTCTGTCCATCAGAGGTTTACCAGTCTTTGGGTCTTCAAGTTTTGGAAACTCTTTTAGAACTTCTGTCATTTCGTTTCCACGTTCTCCACAACCTACATAAATAATTATGTCGGCGTCAGCCCATTTTGCAAGTTGTTGTTGGGTAACTGTTTTTCCTGATCCGAATGGTCCAGGCATAGCAGATGTTCCACCCTTAGCAACAGGGAAAAATGTATCTTGTGCTCTTTGTCCAGTTACAAGTGGTATATCTGGGTCTAATTTTTGTTTGTATGGTCTTCCAACTCTTACAGGCCATTTTTGCATCATAGGTACTTTTATAATACCCTTAGAAGTTTCAACTTCTGCTATTTCTTCTTCTACTGTGTATTCGCCCTTTGATGCAACACTTATAAGTTTACCTTCTACACTTGGTGGTATCATTATTTTCTGGAGAATTGCTGAAGTTTCCTGTACTTCCCCTATTACATCTCCACCTTTAACTTCTGAGCCAGCAGTAAGTATAGGATTAAACGTCCATTTCTTCTCTTTATCAAGGGAAGGTACACTCACTCCCCTCTGAAGGTAGTCCCCTGTTAAAAATTTGATCTTTTCAAGAGGTCTTTGAATTCCATCAAATATAGATCCAATTATACCTGGACCGAGTTCGACTGATAATGGGCCTCCAGTACTTTCAATTGGTTCACCCGGTTTCATACCTGCTGTTTCTTCGTATACTTGTATGGTGGCTGTGTCGCCTTCGAGTTCAATAATCTCCCCAATGAGGTTGTCGTTTCCGACTTTGACCATCTCATACATCTGGGTTCCTTTCATGCCGTTTCCGACAATAACTGGACCTGCTATTTTTATTATATTTCCTGTAATCATTTTACCATCTCAACCCCAATTACTCTCTTAATAAGCTCGCTCATAGGATCCGATTCCCTTTTAATCGAGCCTGATTTGTCTGGTATTTCAATCACCATAGGTAATGCGCGTTCATTTGTTAATTTATTGATAGTTTCTCTAAATTCGATCCCAATTTTTTCAGTTGTTATAATCACTGAAAAATCCTTATTTATTAGATCTTCAAGAACTTTTCCGGCTTCTTCCATGTTTTTAACAGGGTATCCTTCCTTTATACCTCCAAGTCTAAAACCTATGACTGTATCTTCGTCAGCCATAACAGCTACATTTGATTTCATATCAACATCTCCTTTATCATGGCTGTGGAGTATCCTTCTTCCCTCTTACCGCGAACAATGATCTTCAAGTTCCTGATTTCCTTTTCTTTTTTATTTAAAAAGCCTATCATAGGTCCTATTCCAAACTGATTCTTCAAAGATATTGTTTTACCAGTTTTAAAAACATGACTGTCGAGTGCTATTTCAAAACTTGACATTGAACGAGTTTCAGAATATTCTGTCATTGCATCTGAAAGCATTGGAGCATAAGTTGTACCTTCTAGGCCACTTACAACACCTGCAACATCTTCAGCTTCCATAAGTTCCTTTAATTTCCATTCTCTGATTTGATATCCATCTGAAATCATGTAGAATTCGATGTCATCATATTTCAGGTCATCGGCTTTGGCCCTTAAAATTATTTTGATGTTTGCAACATCTACCATTGTTCCAACGTAGTTGTGAAGCAAAAGGGTGTTGTCATCTTCGGGAGTTGCTGAAGATCTTAAAAGGTTTTCAAGTAAATAATTGTCCAAAGCTGATTCTAAGGGTAACAATAAACCTGTTTCATTGTATAATGGTATTGCATCCTCTAATATCTTAGGATATTCAGTTCCTTCCAGACCGTTCAGAACTTCTGTTACAGTCTCAGCTTCAACAAGGGTATCAATTTTATCGCTTAATACTCCAAATGGAACTAACATATTTAATGTTTCATCTAAATTTAAACCAGCTTGTTTAGCAATTATGATACTTTTAATGTTTCTAATATCCCATTTTTTTAGTAAAAACTTGAAAACTTCCTTGCTGTTGTCTGGTGTAATCCTTGCTACTAAATCGTATGACTCAGCAAGTTGTGCATCTAAGGCTTTTTCTAGGGGATATTGATCAATGTATTTAGCATAATCTGGAACACCTCGAAGGTAATTTTTTACCTCTTCGATGTTATCTGCTTCAACGATCTCTGAAAATTCTTTATCAGTGAATAATCTTCCTGATCTCGCCCTTACCCTTGCGTTTGGGTAAGTGTACGGGAACATATCTAAAACCGGTTTTATCGTTGATATAACTACTATTACTGCCACAACTGCCAATACTAGAAATAGTGCACCTATAAAAGCATCAACTGAGGGAAATCCCAGCGTAGTAATTATTGTAGTAATACTTTCTACCATCTAAATCTCCCCTATCATTTGAATAGTATACGTGCAACTTCTGATCTTAGAGATTTTTTAAATCTAAGCATTCTTGCTTCGATAGTGTTGTTAACTTCTATATCACCATTCTTGGTTTTTACAATAGTTCCACCAATGGTGTTGATGTTATTTCCCATCTCTAAATTTGTTTCTTTACCCGTTTTTGCTTTCACATCGTTTTCTATTTCGGATATGGAATCTTTTATTTTGGCTTCATCTTCTTGTTTGAGGAGTAAAATAAGATCTCCTCCACCAATTTCCAATGCAGCTTCTGTAATTATATTTTTAATAGATTCCTTGTATTCAGCTGATTCTGAAGCTGCAATTTTCACAAGTTTCTCTTCAGCTTTTTTAAACGATTCTTCAATTACCTTTTCTCTAGAATCAAGTTCCATTCTTCTGGATTTCATCTTAGCTTCAGAAATTATCTGTTGATATCTCATTGCAGATTGTTTCTTACCATCTTCTAAGATTTTTTCCTTTTCCATAAGGGTGACTTTTTCGCCCTCTTCTAAAATGGACTTGCTTTCATTTTCAGCTTCTTCTGATAGTGAATCCGCTTTAAATTTAGCATCAGACAGTATACTTGAGACTATTTTTTCTGTCCCGTTACTCATGTTATTCCTCCTAGAGTATTCCACCGAAGACTAAGAGCAATATAGCAATCAAGAAACCGTATATAGCCTGTGTCTCTGATATTGCTGTAAATATAATACCCCTTGCAAACATATCTGGATCTTCAACAACTGCTCCTGCAGCAGATGATGCTGTGATACCTTGACCCATACCGGAACCTAAACCTGCAAATCCTACTGCAGAACCTGCTCCTATTGCAACTAATCCAGCAGTTGTACTTAATCCAGCTGTTCCACCCATTATTCCTGAGAAAACAAGAAGCAATATAGCTATCAAGAAACCGTATATAGCCTGAGTTTCTGGTAAAGCTGTAAATATAAGTCCTCTTGCAAACATATCAGGGTCTTCTGCAACTGCACCTACACTTCCTGCTGCTGCTATTCCTTGTCCTATACCTGATCCTAAACCTGCCATTCCGACTGCTATACCTGCGCCGATTGCTGCTAATGCTGTTCCTAATACTACTTCTACCATATTATTTACCTCCTATTTCAGTATGCTTTCTTTTTGTACGGAAGGCCCTGAATTTCTGACTTCCACCTATGTAAAACTGAGAGAAATACTCAACGTAATGCAAACGTAATGAATTTATAAATGCACCCAGACTCTGGAATGCACAGTTGGCTATGTGTCCTCCAACGAATATAATTGGAGCAAGAACGATCCCAATTATTGGAATTAAACTTTCACTTAACCCGGCTAATATGTTCACTGTCATGGCTATACCGCCAGTTGAAAGACAGAGTGCTAATAGCCTTGCGTATGAGAGTACTGTTCCAAGGAATCCTGTAACATCCATCACACCGTATGGTCCGTTTAAGTACATGAGCATTAAAAGGCTCAAGACAATTATAGGACCTCCAAAGATCTCAGCACTTGTGATTCCAGAAGTTATATAAGCGGCTGCAGCTATTACAACGCCTATCTCTAGAACAAACCAAACTATCTGTGTTCCTAGTGCTTCTCTAACTTCTCCGCGCACTATGTTGTTGTACGTTCCAATGAGTAAACCCATGTTGATGTGTATAACACCCACTATTAAAGCCATTAATAGAATGTACTGTGGAAATACAAATGCGTTAATTGAAGCAATTGTTGTTGGGAGAGGAGTTGACATACCAATTATCCATCTTGGGAACAAATCACCAATGAAACCATTGGTTACCATTCCAAGTATGAATGCCCATATACCACATGCAACTAGTATAAGGCCCATATTGGCCATGAGTTTACTGTTTCTGCCTAATCCAATGAACAAGACTAAACCAATAATTGCATCAATTACACCATATCCTGCGTCGGTTAGACAATAACCAAAGAAGAATGGAAATATAATTGCCATTAAAATTGTTGGGTCGATTTCCCTGTAATCTGGTGGGGAATACATATTCACAAACATTTCATAGGGTTTTGCAAATCTTGGGTTATCCAAGTGAATTGGAATTTTATCCTTCTCAACATCAGGGTCTGAAACATCAACTAGGGAATATCCCATAGTAGTGCTTTCAATAATGCCAAGGGCTTTCTCCAGATTTTTCACTGTGACCCATCCCTCAAACATTACAGTGTTTTCAGTTTCACCAAATGATGCGAATATTTCACTTCGCTGTTTTTCTATTTCTAATTGTTCTTTTAGAACAAGTAATTCTTTATGCCATTCAGCAGATACAACTGCTAAATCGTTTAAAATTGATTCTTTTTCTTTTTCAATCGATTCTATTCTTGATTCTGAATTTTTTATTATTTCTTCAGGTTTTCCTGATATTCCAGATAATTCAAATCTTTCAAATTCTAACTTTCTTAAAAGACTAGAAACTTGATCTCCATTCTTTTTTAGTGTAACGACAACTATTATCTTTGATTCTTTATCGATACTATCATCATCTACAACTAAAATTTCATCGGGTAAATCTTTCATACCAGATTTAAACTGATCATATGAATCTAAAGCGATTTTACCTGATATAACAGATATATATTTTGATCCTTCCAAATTACCAAGGTCAAAATCAAATTTTGTTAAATTTTTTGCTACTTTAATAGCATTTGTTAATTTAGCATGCTCTGCATCAAGTTCGCTTACTTTTTCGTCTAAGGGTTTGGTTTTAGTTTCAACTTGGTCTAAAATATCTTCTGCATTATCTAAAAGTTCTTTAACGTTTAGATCTTCAACTTGCCTTTTCTCAATTCTTGGCGGATTAACAAAACCCTTTGCCAGTGTTAAAATTCCTGAATCCTTTTTTCCTACTGTTTCTAAAAAATCTGCAATTCCAGTAGTTTTCATTAAAAGTGAGGAAATTTTACCGAGAAATGGAGTTGCATGTGACGGTTTTAGAATTTGTTTCCACTCTGCATCTTCTTGTATTCGCTCAGATATATCGTAGATCTGTACTATACTGGACTCGTGAAGCGAATTCACAAGTGGATCAGCGTACTTATCTAACGTAATTATCTTGAGCTTCTTCATTCTTGCCGGCTTGAACATGGTACTCACACTATAAAATACTTTTTACTACTAAGTCCGAAGCCTCTTCAACTTTAATCATTGCTGTTTTGGTGCTAATTTCAATTTTTTCAGCTGTTTTGTTTGATATATGTACTGCTTCCTTTTTAGCTTTGTTTTCAGCATCAAGCAACATATTTTCAGCATAGCTCTTAGTTTCTTCCTCGGATTTTTCAATGTTCTCTTTTGATTTTATGCGGGATTCTCCTATCTTTTCGGATGATTTCTCTTTAGTACTTTCTATTAATTTGTCAGCATCATTTTCAGCCTTTTTAATGGTTGTAATTGCTTCCGATATCGTTGTCATTTAAATCACCATAAATATATAAAAAAACTCTATTTTGAGTTATATTTATCTTTTACTATTTAATTTCCATATAATAATATAACAATAAATAGTATTAACCACTCAATTATTTGTTATTTATTAATCTATTCAAACTTCTTGTTTTCACCTCTGTGTCTTTGTAGTGAATTTCGTCAACGTCAAAGAATTTTCGAAAAGGGGGTTCTACTGTTTTTTCTTCAAAAACATGTGAAATAATCCCTGGAAGTCTGCCCATCATAAAAATACCTGTTCCTAGGCTCCAATCAAATCCCATATCTGAGAGTATTCCCGCATTTGCCCCGTCAATGTTCAGTTTGATTCCTTTAGTTTCAAATAATATTCCTTCAATTGCCAGAGATAATTCGGTATGAACACCTGAGCAACCATATTCTTCTGCTATTTTCAAGAGTTTACTGGCACGGGGATCTTTTGAATGGTATCTGTGCCCAAAACCAGGTATCTTTTCATTATTATTGAAAAATTCATCAACAACAATACCTGCAACGGCTTTGATATCATGATGCGATTTGAGTGGCCCATTGTATCCAATGACTCCGTTATGGACTAATTCCTGGAGAATTTTCATTGAACCTTCGAGTGCTCCCGCATGATATTTACCAAAGGATAAAAGACCGCCTGATACACATCCACTCATTGAAGAACCTGTGGATGCCATTAGTCTTGCAACTTGGGTGCTTGGTGGTGTAACGCCGTGGTCACAAAATGAAACCAGAATGGCTTCTAACATTTTGGACTGATTTTTTGAGGGTAGTTCACCTTTTATCAGTAAATAAACCATTTCAGGAAATGAAATATTTCCTATTAGATCCTCCTGTGAGTATCCCCTAGTTACTAATTTATTCGGCTCAACTCGGGTTATGGATGTTTTCCACTTAGGATTATTTAATTTAAACATGTTTTCCACACTTTCTCTTCCAATTGCCATTACAGATCACTCCAAAAATTTGAAGACAAGTGTACAGTGGACCGTCTTGGTTCTACACAGCAACAAGGTCGCGTACAGACTATCCTGACACCACTGGCCCTTTGAGGTCCTATGTTGATGAATGACCCAAGTGCAGTTACTGAACCGCCAATTCCAAGCGCCCCTGCATCAGAATCGTTCATTGATCTTGTCAGGGTTTTCTCGATTTCAGACTGGATATTTAGGTTCCCGTACGCCATTGACTTTAGCATAAGCGATGATGCTTCAAAATGAGTTCTACCAATGCCAACAGATGGAATGCATGGGGTGCATCCAAGCATTGTAATCTCTGATCTCAACCATGTTAAAACTTCATTAAATACTTTTCTATGATCCCTCTTGTGGAAAACCTTATATGTATTGGCCCGTATTTCTGGACCACCACCAAGCATCAGAACATGGATATTTATGCCTTCATCATTCATTGTATCTACTGTGAATGATGGGGGCAAAAGTTTTTCAGGACTTTTGTAGAGGCCGTTTGATTGTTCGATCCTCGCGATGGAATCTCCTTTAACAGCCATTGGTCTACCTGGCAGTGCCTTCAAACCCTCACTTATTCCCTCTTTTACATCCTGGAAAAATCCACCAGTGAGTTTAGCATCATTACCAACCTCAATTAAGATATGAGGTATTCCAGTATCATCACATAAAGGAAATTTATTAGCCTTAGCAATTCTTGCATTTTCTAAAAGAAGTTCTAGAACCCATTTAGCGTTATCATTAGTTTCATCTTCAATGGCCCGATTATAAGCATCTAACTGGTCATTTCTGAAAGTTGTGCTGGCTTCTACAACTGCTTTTTTAATTAGATCAATTAAATCCATAAAAACTCCTTATTTTGTATGTTATTGAGATTCCTCATACTATTTCAATTAGTTTAAACCAAGCGGATTTCCATTATTTTCCTGATTTCTGTGGTAGAGACATATCGTTAGTTCCAAGATTTGATATCTTAGCATCTGGATAATAACGGTCTATCATACTTTGAACCAGATAAACTTGTCTTACACGTTCTGCAGCTTGATTTTTAGTTGTTTCCCATCCATGGTGTGCTGCTACTGCCCCTCCAGTTTTGAGGTAAACTGGTGCTGCAGATCTAATTATCTCTGGGGCTTCGTAATGTCTGATAAAACCTCCTGATGATTTGGGATTTTCCATATGAATGTCTAAAGATATGTTTATGGATTTTCTGATTGCTGCCATCATGGGTATCTGAAGATCTCGTACAGGGTTGAAAGAATTCGCACCAATCTCCTCTAAAAGTTTTGCAGATGCCGGGTTACCATGCCCACAATGGGCTGAAACTTTAAAATGTGTTTTAGCAGGTAATTCTCTTTGTTTACGCATTTTATTTAAAACCCAAAGTAATCCTTCATCATATACAACGATCCCCCGTACACCTAGTGATGTAGCACGTTTTACATCTTCCAGTGCGTATAATAAATTTTTATAGCCCCTTAACCTATATCCTATCCGCGCACCTTCGGGGGTATTGGCAGAAGCGCTAGTATCATAGGTTGCTCTGGGGCCAACACTTAAAAATAGTTCCATATGTGCATCTAATGCAATATCTACCATTTGTTCAATTTCATTGTCTGTTAAGAGCATTATACCCTTAGTTTGTGTCACCCTGTGAACTTTTACACCATAATCGTCGGTTGCATCAACAAGAGCAGCCATAGCTCCAGGATTTTGTATGCCAGGTACTTCAAATCTGTATTGGGCGCCGTCTGGAAAACTTTTCCCGGAAATTTCTATATTTGAGTCAGCTTCTTCGATTCCAATTCCCTGTAAAAAATCTTCTATACTCATAAAAATTACCTCTCATTTACTAATTTTTCACAACTATAGTTAAGAACGTAATTTATTAAACTTGTTGAATCTATGCGTCCAATTAATATCTTGTATTTAACCAGCTTAAACCCACT
>CAAGKR010017126.1_pt1 | contig 12233 bp, 9 predicted proteins | sample 2556971 | NCBI WGS metagenome assembly CAAGKR01 (sample SAMEA5207829, study PRJEB30636) | soil metagenome | biome: forest; feature: boreal; material: soil | place: USA | collected 2011-09 | depth 1 m
GACGGAAGCACCGTTCGGCCGCCCGACCGTGACCGTCACTTCGTGTCCTGCGTGTCGCACCGCGTTGTCGACGAGGTTCGTCACCGCGCGTGCCAGTGCCGTGGCATCGCCGACAGTAACTGCCTCGCCGCGCAACGAGACGGTCACTCCGTCAAGGTGCCCGGCGCGATGGATGCTGTCGATGGCCTGCGCGCAGACGGCGTGGAGATCGACCTTGGTTTCCGGCGGAGGTCCGGCCGCGCGGGTGCGCGCGAGGTCGAGCAGGTTGACCGCGAGCGTCTGGAGTCGCCCCACCTCCTCGAGCGCCGACTCGAGTGCAGCGCCGACCGCGGGGCTGTCGCTCGCGAGAGGGCGGGCCAACTCCAACTCGCCGCGCGCGATCGCGATCGGTGTGCGGAGCTCATGACTCGCATTGTCGAGGAACGCGCGCTCGTGGTCGAGTGCCGCCTCGATCCGCGCCAGCATGTCGTTCAAGTGGCTGGCGAGCTCGGCGAGCTCGGTGGGCCCCTGCACCGAGAGCCGGCCGCGGCGGGCGATCGACAACGCGTCCGCCTCCGAGACCATCGAGCGCATCGGGCGGAGCGCAGCGCCGACGATGAACCAGCCCGCGCCGATCACGATCACCGTGAGCGCGGGCAGCGCGATCGCGAGCGTCAGCGCGAGCTGATCCTGCGCACGCTGGTGCTCGTCGAGCGACGACCCGACGACGATGATGACGCGCTCGTTCCCGAGCCGCTCGGAGCCCGCCAACAGGCGAGCGTTGTCCGCGCGTGGCGGCACCGGGCGGTCGAGTGTGATCCGCTTCTTCTGCGCTTCCGCGAGCTGGCGCGATCCGAGCACCGCGTGGTCGAGGAGCGCACGTGGTGATGCCTCGAGCACCTCGCCGTTGGTGCTGAGGACCTGGGCGAACGTCTCGGCCTTCGGGATGACCGACGGCTCCGCGCCACTCGCGGACGGCGCCGGCGCGCGCCGGAGCGCGCCTCTCACGTCGGCATACCTGGTCTCCAGGTTCTCGTTGATCTGCCGACTCAGATCCGCGCGGTATCGCAACAACACGAACGCGGCGACGGACGCCGACACGGCGATGGTGACAACCGCGAAGATCAGCGCCAACCTGCCACGCAGCGTGCGCGGACGAAGCTTCACTCGGCGCGCAGCCGGTAACCGACGCCGCGTACGGTCTCGATCGAGTCGCGACCAAAGGGACGGTCGATCTTGCCGCGCAGGTATCGCACGTACACGTCGATGACGTTCGACGTACCGTCGTAGGCGAAGTCCCACACGTGCTCGAGCAACTGCGTACGCGTCAACACCGTGCCCGGGCTGCGCATGAACGTCTCGAGGAGCGAGAACTCCTTCGGGCTCAGGTCGATCGGTAGCCCGTCACGCGTGGCCGTGTGTGTCGCGGGATCGAGGCGTAGCCCATCGACCTCGAGCACGGTCGGACGCTCGGAGACCGTCCGGCGAGTCAACGCGCGCAACCTCGCCGACAACTCATCGAAGGAGAACGGCTTCGGGAGGTAGTCGTCGGCACCGGCGTCGAGGCCCGTCACTCGGTCGGCGACCGAGTCGCGCGCGGTGAGGAGGAGCACCGGGGCCCACCGTTCCCGCTCGCGGAGCGTCCGACACACGTTGAAGCCGTCGGGCGGCGGGATCATGACGTCGAGGACTATGGCGTCGTAGTCGTTCTCGGTCGCGAGCCAGATCGCGTCGACACCGTTGCCCGCCAGATCCACGGCGTAGCCCTCCCGTTCGAGGGCACGCTGCAGCAGAGAGGCCATTTTTACCTCGTCTTCCACGACGAGTACGCGCACGTCCTGATGGTATGGCGTCCGATCCCGGCTGACGGTGCCGCGTGACGGGCTCACGCGACCGAGAGCACCGCATCGGTCGTGCGCGCTTCAGGCGTTTCACGGAGAACGACGCGCTCGTGCGACGCGCTCAGGATGACGCAGACCAGGATCACCGTGCGGGCCAGCACGAGCAGAGGCAGCACCACGCCGACCTCCTGCATTGAGCCGAACCCGTGGAAGAAGCCGTACACGGTTACGAACACCCCGAGGTCCGCCGCGCAGAAGGCGAGCCACATCCGCCGGGAAAGCGGGAGCAGCACGAAGCACGGAACGAGCCAGAGGTCATAGGTCGGCGAGTACACCTTGTTGCTGATCAGGAAGATCGCGACTCCCGCCGCGACGACGGCCGCCGGTGTGACCCGCGCCTGCAGCGCGCGCACGGTGAGCCACGCCACACCGCCCAAGAGCGCCACGAACGACACGGAGTTCGCGAGGTGCGCGCCGGCGGCGCCGTGGACGGGGAGACCGAAGACACGGAAGACGTAGAACCACGCGCTGCCCCAGGTCGCCTGCCGGCGGCTCTGGAACGCGTAGGTCCACCACCAACCGGAGCGATGCGCGAGCAGGAAGGGCAGATTGAGCGCGGTGAAACTGCCGATCGCACACGCGGCGAGGCGCACTGCACCTCGCCGATCGCCGCGAGCCAATCGAAACGCAATGAAGGGCGGGAGTAGCACTGCCGGAAACAGCTTCACCGCCGCGCCGAAGCCGATCATCAATCCGGACAATCGGTCTTTCCGTTGCTCGTACGCGAAGAAACCCGCGAGCATCGCGGCGACGGCGAACACATCCCAGTTTTGGAACGCGTAGAGGAAGACGGGAGCCCCGATCGCCCAACGCCACGCGCCCGAGCCGAATCGCCGCTCGAGCACCACGGTGATTGCTACGCACAGCACCGTCGCTGCCACCGCCGTGGTCGCGAGCGCGCCGAGCGGTCCGGGCGTGATCAACGTAACGAGGTACAGCAGGATCCCCGAGCCCACTGGGTACTCGATCACGCGATCGATGTACGGCAACGAGCCCGGCCCGATGCCGCGATGGAGGAGCACCCGGGGCAGATCGCTGATCGCGGTGCCCGCGCCGTTGCCGTAGGCCGCGAGCTGGAGTGCGAAGGCGGCCGCGAGCACTGCGACGGTCGCGCCGATCATCGGCCACGGAAGGGAACGGCGCGATGGGTCGCGATCTCCTGCCAGTACCGGTGTCGGCGCCGCGTTCATCGGAGGCACAGCACGCGACTCGAGCCCGGCGACCAATCGGGCGCACACCGCGCTCGGGCGGGTCCGGGCGGCGGCCGATGGCTCCAGTCGAGGAGCCAGATGCGACCGGAGCGCGGGCCGGTGCCGAGCTCGAAGCCGGCAGTGTTCCCGAGCCCAGTGAGCAACACCGCGTGGAAACGCTCCGGGCCGCGCACGCCGATCGACCAGGCGAGCTCGGGCAGCTTGCCCGCCGGGCGGGTGGCGACAACGTCGCCCGGTCGCACGACCTGCTCGAGGTGCCGCAGCGCGCGATCCGGACCCGACCGAGTCTCGACCACGTTGATCGCGGCGGGAACCGCAACGATCACAATCGCGACGATCACAACCGCAGCGACCGCGCGAGATCGTTGGGCAATCCCGCCGATGAGGAAGCCGACCGCCAGGAGTGGGCCCCAGGCCGCGAATGTCAGTGTGCGATCGAGCAGGACCGGTGCGACCGTGCCCGTCGCGGCGGCGAGCAGCGCGGGCACGAACGCGCAGCAGACGAGCACGCGGCCGAGCTTCTGATCGCGTCGCCAGACAACGACTCCACCGGCGACCACCGCCAACAGGACGATGACGTGCAGCCGCGGGTCGTAGGCAACGAGGCGCGCGAAGGTGTGCAGGATGCCGTCGAGGGTCGTCTGCGGGATCCAGTCGGAATGGCCACCCCGTGCTTGGACGAGGAACGACGGCCCCCACAGCAGCGCCCAGCCGATGCCACCGGCGGCGATCGCCGCGCGCCAGCGCCAAGCCTCGCGGTCGCGCCGGATGCCGGGGACGGCGAACAGCCCGGCGGCGAGCAGGAAACCCGAGACGTGCGTGAGCAGGGTGAGGAACACGAGCGCGGCGAGCGCGGGAGCGTGCCAGCGGCGCGGCCGGCGGAGCCAGCTGTCGGAGAGCACCGCCGCGACGACACCGAGCAGCTCGAGCTCGGCGTACATGCGCGCCGTCCGACCGTGGATCAGTTGGAAGGAGCTGACCGCCAGCAACCCGGTGGCGACGACGCCGGCCGCGCCATACCGGCGCATCCACCATGCGAAGAGCGCGAGCGCAGCCACGGAGCACACGACCGACGGCATCCGGAACCAGAGCTCGTCAAGCCCCGCGCGTGCGAGCGGGAGGCGAATGAGGTAGTCGAGGGGCGGGTGCGAGTCGTTGGTGCGGAGGTAGTCGAACAGGTTGCCGAGCGATCGACGCCCGGCCATCGCCGTGAACGCCTCGTCGTAGCCGAGTCGGTTGGTACCGACCCCCCAGATGCGGAGCAGCGTGCCGGCGGCGACGAGTACGACGAGCAGCACGTTCGTCGAGCGCCCGAACAACGTCGCGCCACGACGCGGTCGACCGCGATCGGGCTCCGGAAGGCGAGCCGGTGCGACGGCCGTGCGCGCGCGTTCAATCGTCGGCGAGGAGGTCATGCCCGAGGACGTGATGTTGGCTGCCACGGCGCGAGCGCGCGGATGAAACGCACACCCCGACAATCGTCCGATCGATGTGAGAGCGCGGTGAGAGGAAACGCGCGGCGCCTCTCATCCCCGCCTCATCGAGGACGGACGAGAGTCGTGGTTATGAACCGCCGGACCTTGATCGTCGTTCCCACCTACGAGGAGGCCGCCAACATCGACGAGCTGTTGCGTCGTGTTCGCCAGGCCGAGCCCCACGCCGACGTGCTGGTCGTCGACGATCGGAGTCCCGACGGGACCGCCCACCTCGCGGAGGCAGTCGCAACCGAGCTCGGCCAGATCACGGTGCTGCGGCGGCGGGAGAAGCTCGGTCTCGGCGCGGCGTACCGCGCCGGTTTCGCGTGGGGTCTCGCACGCGGTTACGACGTATTGGTCGAGATGGACGCCGACCTGTCGCACGATCCGTGCGCGATCCCGAGTCTGCTGCGCGAGATCCGGGTCGGCGCGGACCTGGCAATCGGCTCCCGCTACGTCCCCGGAGGAGCGACGCCGAACTGGCCGGCACGTCGGCGCTTCCTCTCCCGTGCCGGGAACCTGTACGCAGGTCGGATGCTCCGGCTCCGCACGACCGACGCGACCTCGGGCTACCGCGCGTACCGCGCAACGACGCTCGACGCGATCGGCGTCGGCACAACGCACGCGACGGGCTACGGCTTCCAGATCGAGCTCGCGTATCGGATCTCGCGGGGCGGCGGGCAGATCTCCGAGGTCCCGATCGTGTTCCACGACCGAACGCGCGGAACGTCGAAGATGTCGGCGCGCATCGCCATCGAGGCGCTCGCGCTCGTCACGTGGTGGGCGCTGCGCGACCGCGTGCTCGGATGGCGCCGTGCGGCTCGTTGGGAACGCGCGGGTCCCGTCACCGAATCCGGCACCGGAGTGCGCGCTGCCGCGTAGACGATCAGGCGCGCTTCGGTTCCTCGTGAGTGCGATGGCGGCGGGCGTCGCAGTGACCCTCGCGACCGCCGGCGGGGGTCGTGCGACGGCCGTGACCAGACCTCGCGTCACGACCCCGGTCCCGATCGTGACGACGACGATCACGTTCGTGGACACGAGCCGGTCGACGCCGGCGACCCCGACCGAGCCCGGCGGCGACAAGAGAGTGTTCGTCACGACGATCCGGTACCCGCGTGATGCGACAAGCCCGCTGCCGCTCATCGTGCTCGCGCACGGGCTCAATGGTCATCCACACCAACTCGACGAGCTGATCGACTCGTGGGCCGACGCGGGCTTCGTGGTGGCGACGCCGCGTTTTCCCCGCACGAACGTCAACGACCAGGGCAAGGCCGTGCTCGCCGACGCGGCGGAGTATCCGGGTGACCTGAGCTTCGTGATCACTCGAGTGCTGGCGATGAGCAGTTCAGATGTTTCAGGCCCGCTGCAGAACCGTGTCGACCCACGCCGCATCGGCGCGGCCGGTATCTCGCTCGGCGGCATGGCGGTCTACGGGTTGGTCTCGAATTCGTGCTGTCTCGACCGGCGTGTGGACGCGGCGATCCTCATGAGCGCGGTCCGTCCGGACTTCCCGAGCGGCGACTACGTACGCCAGAACATCCCGGTGATGCTGATCCACGGTGACGCCGACACCGGGTATCGCTACAGCCAGCGCGCTTACACGGCGCTCGCAGCGCCGAAGTGGTTCATCACCCTGCGCGGCGGTCGTCACGGGCCACCATTCGAGGACGCGCCCGACGAGTTCGACGACTTCGTGCGCGACACCACGACCGCATTCTGGGATCGCTATCTCAACGACGAGCCGGCCGCCGCCGCACGAATCGTGAGGGAAGTTGCCGCGAGCCACGGAACGGCCAAGTTGCAACGCGACCTCGGCTGATCCCACCATGCTCACAGCCGCGGCGGCGAGTCGAGCGGAGCGAGTCGAGCCGCTCGCCAGCGAGCGAACGGCGGCGGCGCAGGTACCCTGCGCCGCAGGGAGCGAGCGAATAGTTAGGAGTCGGCGCGGAGAGTGCCGCCGTCGACCGCGAGGCCCGTCCCCGTGATCCAGCCGGCCCGCTCGCTGGCGAGGAACACCACTGCGGCCGAGACTTCGGCCGGGTTGCCGAAGCGCCCCATGTCGATCGGGTCCTTGGCGATCATCCGCGCCATGACCTCGTCGGTCGATACGCCGAGGCGTTCCGATGCGACCGCGGCGTTGGCCTCGACGCCCTCGGTGATCGTGATGCCCGGGAGCACACAGTTGGTGAGCACGCCGTCGGCGGCGAACGCCATCGACAGGTTCCGGGAGAAGTTGACGAGTGCGGCCTTGGCCGCCGAGTACGGGCCGAACAGGGGGTCGGGCTCGCGTGCGAACGTCGACGCGATGTTGACGATCCGCCCCCAGCCTTGCGCCTGCATGACCGGTACGCACGCGAGCGCGAGCCGGACCGCGGAGAAGAAGTTCTGCTCGAATCCTTGCTGCCAGTCGTCATTGCTGAGCGCGAGCAGCCGGCGCGGGTTGTTGCCGCCTGCGTTGTTCACGAGGATGTCGATGCGACCGAACTCGTCGGTGGCACGCCGCACGATGTGGCCGGCCGCATCGTGAACTTCCATGTCGACCGCAACGGTGATTGCGCGCGCTCCGCCGCGTTCGACGGCGGCTGCGCTCTCGCGCAACGCGGTCTCGTCACGTCCGCACACGACGACATGGCAGCCTTCGCCGCCGAGGTCGGCCGCGACCTGCCGGCCGATACCCTTGCTCGCGCCGGTCACGATCGCGACCCGGTCGCGCAGGCCGAGGTCCACTGCGATCAGCCTTCGGCCTTGATCCGTTCCGCGTAGCTCATCGGCAGCAGCTCGATCAGCTGACCGTCGGGATCGCGCACAAAGACGGCCATGCCGTCCATGTTCGTGTCGTCGAGCACCTCGCCGCCGTACTCGACCACCCGGCGGCAGGTCTCTTCGATGTCGTCGACGCTGACCGAGACGTGCGTGAGGCCAGGCTCGTTCATCGTCCGTTCCCGGAACGGGAGGGGAGCGGCGCCGGAGCCGGCGAAGTGGAGCAGCTCGAGGACGAACCCGTCCATCCGCAGATAGCACGCGGTCATGTCGATCGGCGGGGTCAGGCGGAGGAGCCGGTCCGACGGCGAGTCCGGAAAGTTCAGTTCGCGCCAAGGCTCGAAGCCGAGCACGTCCACGTAGAAGCGCCGGGACCGTTCGAGGTCGGTGACGCACTGGCCCACGTGGTTGAAGGCGCTCACGGCCGCATCCTGGCACACCGATCCGTCCTACGCTCTCAACCATGGTCACGACGATGAGCCCAGAGTCCACCGGTCAGCCACAGTCGACCGGCAAGCTGGTGAGCGATCCGGTCACCGCCGAGGTGATCCGGAGCGCCATGGAAACGGTCTGCTTCGAGATGGCCACCTATGTCTCGCGGACGGCCACCACGCCGATCCTGAACCAGTCGAACGAGCGGAACGCCACGATCCTCGACAACAACGGGCGCCTCGCGGCGCTGTCGGTGGGCATACCGCAGTTCATGCTGACGTCCACGCTGCCGGTGCAGTTCGCGCTCGAGTTCCTCGGCGACGAGCTCTACCCGGGCGACGTCCTCGTCGCCAACGACCCGTACCACGGCGGCGGCCACCTCCCCGACTTCAACGTGTTCGCGCCGGTGTTCGACGGCGACGAGCTCGTGCTCATCGCGTCGATCCAGTGTCACCACGGCGACACCGGCGGCGCGATGGCGGGCGGGTACAACGTGAACGCCAAGGACATCTGGTCCGAAGGCGTCCGCTATCCGGTGCTCAAGATCATCGAGGCGGGCAAGGAGCGGCGCGACGTCGTGCACTTCATGCGCACGAACAACCGCCTGCCCGGATTCGTCGGTGACCTGCGGTCGCAGGTGGGCGCAGCCCAACTGGGCGTGCGGAGACTCGAAGAGATCATCGAGCGCTACGGCACCGACGTCGTGCGCGCGACCGTCGACGCGAACATCGCCGATACGTCGCGGCGCTTCCGCGAGGAAGTCGCGTCCTGGCCGAACGGCACCTACGAGGCCGACGCCTACGTCGACAACGATCCCATCGGCAACGAGGACATTCACGTGCACGTGGCGGTGACCGTCGACGACGATCACCTCACTGTCGACTTCACCGGCTCCGACGCGAGGCAGGAGATCCAGGGCTGGTCCACGTATGGCAACACGCGTGGCTACGTGATCGCGCAGCTCGCCAGCCTCGTCGACTCGTCCATTCCGAAGAACGAGGGCTTCTTCGACTGCATCACGTTGATCGTGCCCGAGGGGACCTGCGTGAACCCGCCGGTGGGGAAGCCGGTGTCGTCGGGCACGCACCATCCCGGCGTGGAAGTGGGTGATGCGATCGCGCTCGCGCTGAGCCAGATCATCCCCGACCGGTGCACGCCGCAGACCTACAAGATCGGCGCGCCACGTCAGATGTGGGGCGACCACAACCCGCGCAACCACGACAAGGCGTTCTTCGACGGCGGCGGCGAGCTGTACGCGGGATGGTGCGGCGCGGTGCGGGATGTCGACGGCTGGGGCGCGCAGAACGCGTCGTTCGGGAACCTCATCAAGGCCACCGCCGAGATCAACGAGACGATCTACCCGAACCTGATTCGTGGCCGCGAGTACATCACCGACTCGGGCGGGCCCGGTCAGTGGCGCGGCCTGCCGGGGAGCCATTTCATCAAGCAGGTGTTGGTCCCCACGTACGTGAGCCAGTACATGGTGAACCGCCGCCACATCCACCCGGGTATCCACGGCGGCAAGTCGGGTACCGGCGACCACTGCTACCTGCACGTGCCGGTTGAGGAGGCGGGGCTGGCCGAGTGGAGTCAGAACCGCGAGCACGCGTTCGAGGTGATCGTCAACGCGAGTGGCGTGCTCCTCGAAGCCGGTGAGTGCCTCGTCTACGACTTCGGTGGCGGTGGCGGGTGGGGCGACCCGCTCGACCGCGACCCCGACGCCGTGCTCGAGGACGTCTGGGACGAGCTGGTGTCGATCGACGGTGCCGCGCGCGCCTACGGCGTCGTCGTCACCGGCGCGCTCGAGGCGATGGACCTCGCGGTCGACGCCGAGGCCACGTCGCGTCTCCGCGCCGAGATGCGGACGCACGACGAGTGAGCGCCTACGACAACGAGCTCGTCTACCGGATCGGGGTCGACGTCGGAGGCACGTTCACCGACCTCGTCCTCTCGCATCCCGACGGCTCGGTCCGCCTCGATAAGTCGCCCACCACACCGGCCGACCAGTCCGACGGCGTGTTCGCCGGACTCGAACTGCTCGCGGCAGGCGAAGGCCTGAGTCTCGGCGAGCTTCTCGCCCGCAGCGCCACGATCGTCCACGGCACCACCACCGGCGACAACACGATGATCCAGATGAGCGGCGCCCGCGCCGGGCTCATCTGCACCGAAGGGTTCCGCGACGAGATGGACATCCGCCGCGGCTACAAGGAAGACATCTGGGACGCGTCGCTCCCGGCACCTGAGCCCATCGTGAAGCGGCGTGTGCGCATCAGCGTTCCCGAGCGCCTCGATTCCGACGGCAACATCGTCGTTCCGCTCGACGAGGACGCGGTGCGCAAGGCAACCGTCCGGCTGCGCGGATTCGATGTCGACTCGATCGCGATCTCGTTCCTCCACTCTTTCGTGAACCCGGTGCACGAGCTGCGCGCGCGCGAGTTGGTGCTCGACGAATACCCAGACGTCGGGCTGATCACCCTCTCGCACCAGGTGCTCCCGCGCGCGCCCGAGTTCGAGCGCACGTCCACCGCCGTCGTCAACGCCTACGTCGGTCCGGTAATCGCGAGCTACGTGCGTCGGCTGGAAGAGCGTCTGCGCGCCGCGGGACTTGCGGGAGAGCTGCTGATCGCGCGTTCGAACGGTGGCGTGTGCCTGCCGGCGGTGATCGAACAGCGGGCAGTCGCCACGATTGGCTCGGGACCAACGGGTGGCGCGGTCGCCGCCGCGGTTGCCGCGGCCGGCGCCGGGCTCGGTGACGTCGTGAGCGTCGACATGGGTGGAACCTCCTACGACGTCTGCCTCGTGCGTGACGGGCGACCGGAGGTGAAGACCGAATGGAACTGGCGCCACCGGTACCTCATCCAGCTCCCGATGGTCGACGTGCAGTCGGTGGGAGCGGGCGGCGGTTCGATCGCCCGGCTCGCGGGGGAGCGCTTGCTGGTCGGACCGCAGTCGGCCGGTGCGGTTCCGGGTCCCGTGTGTTATGGGCTCGGGGGTACCGAGCCCACGGTCACCGACGCCGACCTCGTGCTCGGGCGTATCGACCCGGCTCGGTTCGCGGCGGGTCGTCGTGCGCTCGACCAACCGGGCGCGACCGCAGCGCTCGAGCGCCTCGGCGAGCCGCTCGGCATGTCGGCGGTGGAGGCCGCGGCCGCGGTCGTCGACGTCGTCGATGCGTACATGGCCGACGCCGTACGCCGCGTGCTCGCGCTGGCGGGAGGTGACGCGCGTTCGATGTCGCTGGTTGCGTTCGGCGGCATGGGTCCCGTGCACGCGACCACCCAGGCGGCCGCGCTCGGCATGCAGCAGTGTCTCGTGCCGCTCGCGGCCTCGGGATTCTCGGCGTTGGGCCTACTCATGGCGGATCAGTTGGTCGACGAGTCGCGCTCGTACCTCGCGCCGTCGCAAGAGGTCGACCTTGCCGCGCTGTCGACGGCGGGTGACCAACTCGATCAATCCGCGACCGCAGAGCTCCGAGACGGCGGAGTGCCCGACGATCACATCGATCGCGAGTGGTTCTTGAACATGGTCTTTCCGGGACAGACGTTCGACGTGTCGATACCACTCGAGCGCACGCCCGGGGAACCTGTTTCCGCTGACGCGTTCCGCGCCGCGATCGACGAGTTCCACCGCCGCAACGCGGAAGCCCGGCTCATCGAATCGCGGTCCGAAGAGCCGCTCGTGCGCGGGATCCGGCTCGTGGCGATCGGTCGCACCCGGCACCCCGATCTCGCACCGCCCCAGGCACCCGACCTCGCGACCGCGGGAGGAAAGCGACCGGTGTACATGGGCGGGGAGTGGGTCGACGCCGACGTCATCGACATTGTGCGTCTCGTCGGGGGCGCGACGGTGACGGGTCCGGCGGTCATCGAGCTCGCGTTCAGCTCGCTCGTCTTGCGGCCCGGCGACGTCGCGCGTGCGGTCGCCTCGGGCGACGTGCTCGTCGAGCTCAACCGTTAGGAGATCAGGGTGGATCGCGTCGACGAGATCGACGTCGCCGCGCTCGAAGGGCTCGTCGATCTCGAGCGTCTGAACGAGTGGATGACCGGTCAGGATCTCCCGGGAGACGGTCCGGTCATCGGCGCGCTCCGTCTCCAGGGCGGATCCCAGAACAACATCTTCCTCTTGCAGCGGGGTGACGCGCAGATGGTCCTGCGGCGCCCACCCCTGCACCTCCGCAAGAACAGCAACGACACGATGCTGCGCGAGGCTCGCGTGCTCGGCGCGCTCGCCGGCTCGTCGGTACCGCATCCGGCGCTGTTCGGGAGCTGCGACGATCTCGACGTCATCGGGGTGTGCTTCTACCTCATGGCTCCGATCGACGGCTTCACTCCGCCGGGCGAGCCGTCCTACGCCGACGATCCCGCGTGGCCGCGGCACATCGCCGAGGAGATGGCCGAAGGGGCCGCGCAGCTCGGGTCGATCGACCACGAGGCCGTCGGGCTCGGCGACTTCGGCAAGTCGGAGAACTGGCTCGA
>CAAGKR010069042.1_pt1 | contig 12232 bp, 10 predicted proteins | sample 2556971 | NCBI WGS metagenome assembly CAAGKR01 (sample SAMEA5207829, study PRJEB30636) | soil metagenome | biome: forest; feature: boreal; material: soil | place: USA | collected 2011-09 | depth 1 m
ACCAGTTCACCCTCGAGATGAACGAGCTCGCCTTGTCGCAGTGATTTGCAGAATGACGCCACCGCGGATGTTGCCGGAATGACATGCAGATTGGTGCTGTGCGAAATGATTTGATCCTTTGGAATCGGCGGCGGCAACTGGTATTCGTACCAATAGAAACGCATGCTCTGGCTGATCTTGATCTGATCGAGCACGGCCTGGTTGGACATCGGACCCCAGCCCACTGCAAGATCAACCGGCACGAGTTTCGCTTGCCGATCGTAGCCGTAAACTTTCCGGTGCAAGATTCGCCCATCGAGTGAAAAGCGCGCGAGCGGTTTCAGGTGATACTCGCCGTGCTCGATCAGTGCCTGGCCGTCGCTTATCGCGAGTTGTTCCGGCTCAGACTCGACCAGAACACCAGCGGGATAACTGATCGGGCGATGAAGGTAGAAATAAACAAAGAACGCGAGCGCGATCGCCAGTAGAGCAGAGAAAGATTTCATTCGCGGGCGTCGTCTAACGAGACACCCCAAAACCAAATAGCAAGTTCGGTGCTCGCTGCCGGTAGCGCACCGGTGTCATCCTGAGTCGCGCAGACGGCGAAAGACCTCGCAACCGGAGCCTGACACTTCCTCGCGTCGCGTGACGCAATACGCAAGCGTGAGGTCCCTCGTCCGGCAATTACATCACCATGCCGCCGTCGACGGCCAGCACTTGGCCGGTGATATACTTTGCTTCCGCGGAAGCGAGATACGCGACAGCGGCGGCGATATCGTCCGGCTGCCCCAGTTTGCCGAGGGGGATCTTTTGCAGAATGGCCTGACGAATCTCGTCGGAGAGCACTCCAGTCATATCCGTCTCGATCAATCCGGGAGCGATGGCGTTCACAGTGATGCCACGGCTCGCCAACTCTCGAGCGAGCGATTTCGTGAGACCAATCAATCCCGCTTTGCTTGCGGCGTAATTCGCCTGCCCGGCGTTGCCGATCAATCCGCTGACCGAGCTGATGTTGATGATCCGTCCGCTCCGCTGCTTGATCATCGGCCGTATCAATGCCTGCACGAAATTAAACGCGCCTTTCAAGTTCGTGTTCAATACGGTGTCCCAGTCGTCGAGAGACATGCGCATACTGAGGCCGTCGCGCGTCACGCCGGCGTTGTTCACGAGAATGTCCACGCGACCAAAATCTTCGAGAATCTGCGACCCGATTTTTTGCACGGCCGCATGATCGGCGACATCCACGGCATATGCCTTTGCCGCATCCGCGCGGGTGCCATTAATTTCTTCCGTGGTTTTTTGAGCGTTGGTTTCGGTTCGGCTGACTGACGCAACGCGTGCACCTTCACTGGCCAGCCGGACGGCGATGGCGTGCCCGATCCCCCGCCCCGCGCCCGTCACGACTGCAACCTGGTTTTGGAATCTCATGAAGTTGTCAATCTGATGGCAGCGTGGTGTGCGCTCAATCAAAACGTGAAGATGCTCAGAAATGCCACTTCGATCGCGAGTGCTTCCTGGATGTTTCGTGCGAGGTGATCGCGCATTTCTTCGAGACCGCGAATCCGGCGGAGAATTTCTGCCGTCGACAGTTCTTGCGCAAGAATCTGCGTCCGATCGGCGGCGGACGGCAGTTCACGCCGGGTGACGCCCGTACTTGCTCGAAGCACGTCGGACCACCAGAGAAAGAGCGTCTCGATCAGGCGCGAACGCTGCCGCACATATTGGCTTTCCGTGAGCGCTTTGAAATAATCTTCCCGCTCGTCCAGCCAGGCTCCATCCGTGGTGTTTTTGTAACGGACTTCGTCGCGCTTCAGAGCGGCGGCGTTCTCGGCCTGGATCGCCTCGCGGATTTGCGCGAGCAAACGGTGGAAACCTCGTGCGAGGCGATAAGCGTCTTGCATTCCTTTCGCCGGAGTGGCGACGGTGCCGAGCAGCTCCACTAATTCCTTCTCTTCAACGGACGGTGCCGCTTTCTCCTCCGCGGCCAAAGGCACGGCAATGCAACGGGAAAGAATCGTGTCGGGTAGGACTTCCGGCATCGCGCTCAACAGGAGCAAGAGCGAGTCATTGGGCGGCTCTTCGAGGGTCTTTAGAAAAGCGTTTGCCGCCTGGGGCTGAAGGCGATCTGCCTCGGCCACGATCGCCACTTTTCGACGCCCTCCGGAAGTCCGCATTTGCAGTGCATGCTCGAGAGCGCGCACTTGATCGATCACGATACGACGCGATTTCGATTCCGGTTCGGCCAGATAAACCCCCGGCGGTTGTGAGGCAAAAACGTCGGCGGCGGTTGCTCCAGTAACGAGACTGGAAAGATCGGATGCAAGTCCGCGCTTGCCGCTGCCCGGCGGTCCAGAAATCAAGTAAGCATGGGCCAGCCGGCCGTTCTCATAGGCGCGGCTCAGATATTCAAAGGCGCCGTTGCGGGTGAAGGCCATCGATCTTACGAGGCGCGGGCCGCGTTCCCTTTTTTTCGCAGCGCTAACATCGCGGGGAAACGTGCCGACACTTCGCACCAGATTTCGCCTTCGATTTCATCGGGAGAACGAGAGCCATCGAGCAAGCGAATCCGCGCGGGTTCGCGACGCGCAAGCTCGCGGTAGCCTTCACAAACGCGCTCGTAAAATTCGAGTGGCTCCTGCTCCATGCGATCGAGAGCTTGCACGGGACGCACGCGCCGCAACATACGCGCGCGGGCCGTCGCGACATTCACATCGAGGATAAAGGTGAGGTCCGGTCTCTCTGCGCCGACGGCAAAATCATTCAGCTTCTCAACGATGCCCGGCTCGAGTTTGCGCGCAACGCCTTGGTAAACGGTGGTCGAATCAAAGAAGCGATCGGAAATCACGACTAATCCCTGCTCGAGTGCGGGCCGGATGGTTTCGCGTACGAGCTGACTGCGACTGGCCTCGAAAAGCAACAGCTCGGTCTCCGGTGTCATCGCAAAACTTTCCGGCGCGAACTGGAGGAGGTCGCGAATCTTTTCGCCGATGGCAGTGCCACCGGGCTCGCGCGTGATGAACACGCGCACATCAGCCTTTTCGAGGCGCGACGCAAGCCGTTTCACTTGCGTTGATTTCCCGCAACCTTCCGAGCCTTCGAATGTGATAAACACGCCTCGCGACATCTGAGCGAGTGTGAAACACTGGAGCGCAGTTGTCGAATCCTCGGCGTGCCGGTTGCGAGGCGTCGACAGAAAGCGAGCGAAAACAGGCTAACCCCCAAGGAGGAGCGGTTTCCAAATCGCCCGCTTTCCCATCGGCCATTTGGAAACCGCCGTTCCTTGTCTACTGCCACCGGCGCGAGATCGCATGCTGAGTGCAGTTGTCGAATGGCCCGCGCTCAGTTACCTAAACGGACCTGAAAAAATTCTGGCTCGTGAAACAAGAACCGTCCGCATATTCGTGGGCGAATTTCGTCGCGGATGGCAAAACGTCTTGGACCGGCGTCCGGAATTACACGGCGCGGAATAATCTGCGCGCAATGCGGAAAGGCAACGCGGTACTTTTTTATCACAGTGTGAGCGAGAAGGCCGTCGTAGGAATCGCTAGAGTTATCCGGGAAGCTTATTCGGATCCGACAGCAGCGGAGGGCGATTGGAGCGCGGTGGATCTTGCCCCGGAGAAAGCCTTGCCGCGAGCCGTGACGCTCGACGAGATCAAGCGCAACCCGAGACTGAAAGAGATAGCACTCCTGCGTCTGTCGCGCTTATCGGTCCAGCCACTGACCCGTGTGGAGTTTCAGGAAATTCTTCGTATGGCGCGCTGAAATGGAGGGACGTCCTCCGTTACGTCTCCTGAATTTTGGGACGGGACACATTCGGCAAGCTCAGTGCAGGCTCCGCCGTCCCTCCCAAGCGATTAGGCTTGTTTGCTTCCCGGTTGGGATCGAAAATCCGGTGTGACCGGCGCCACTGCGACATCGTTGTCTTCCATCTTCGCTCTGTCGGCGGAAGCGGATCGCGAAGCTCTGATCGTTTCAGTGCATGACGTCGCGCCAGCAACTCGAGCGGCGGCGGAAAACATTGTGGCGGAGCTTTCCCGCCATCGCGTTCCGGTGTGCTCATTACTTGTGGTGCCGAACTATCATCACCGCGGCTCTTCCACGGAAGATCGCGGTTTCGTGCGCTGGCTCCAGGGTTTGGAAGCGCGAGGACACGAGATCGTGATCCACGGCTACTTTCATGAGAGGCCGCGTCGAGACGGCGAAAACCTGCGCGAGAAATTCTTCACCCAGCTTTATACCAACGACGAAGGGGAATTTTATGACCTCGACTATGACGAAGCATTTCGCCGAATCACGCGGGCGCGCGACGAATTTGCCAAGGCGGGATTGACGCCGCGCGGTTTTATCGCACCCGCGTGGCTGCTTGGCTCGGCCGCGGAGCGAGCGGCGGCGGAAGCGGAAATGGAATACACGACCCGATTGACGGGGGTACGCGACTTGCGTTCTGGAGATAATTTTCTCGCGCGAACACTCGCCTACAGTGTGCGCAGCGGCTGGCGTCGCGTCGCGAGCCTGGCGTGGAACGGCGCGCTGGCGGGTCAACTCGCCGGGGCGCCGCTCGCGCGCGTCAGCATTCACCCGCCCGATCGGGATCATCCTGAAATTTGGCAGCAGATCCTGCGGTTGACCGATCGACTGGTCGAAAACCGAACCGCGACGACGTATCGAGACTGGATCGCGGAAAGGCGGACCCGCCACGGCGTTTAGCCCCTTTTCCGCATGAGCCTTTGCGATCTCCACATTCATTCCCGCTTCAGCGCGCGTTCCGAGGAATGGCTCTTTCGGCGGTTCGATTTTCCGGACAGTTATACCGATCCGCGGGATCTCTATCGGCTACTTCGCGAGCGCGGGATGGATTTTGTCACGATCACCGATCACGACACGATCAATGGCAATCTCGAAATAGCAGAGCTGGATCATACTTTTATCAGCGAGGAAGTTACTACGTATTTTCCTCATGATACGTGCAAACTTCATCTGCTCGTCTGGGGAATTTCCGAAGCGCAGCATTCCGAAATCGCGCCTCTTCGAGAGAACATCTACGAGCTTCAAAGTTATCTCCAGAAAGCGGCGATCAGCCATTCAGTTGCGCACCCGCTCTACAGCATCAACGGCAAGCTGGAAGCCTCCCACCTCGAACGGCTGATTCTCCTTTTCAAGCATTTCGAAGGCATCAATGGTTTGCGGGACGCCCTCCTCAGCGTGCTGGCCCGGGAACTTCTCTCCGGCCTGACGCCCCAAAAAATCGAGGAGCTGGCGAACCGTCATAATCTCCAGCCGACCCACGCCGAGCCCTGGAAAAAGATCTTTACGGGTGGATCCGATGACCACGGCGGAAAATTTCTTGCCGGCGCATACACAGAGACGCCCCGGTCTCGGTCCGCGAAGGAATTTCTCCAGCACGTCCGCGAAGGTGAATGCGTTGCGCGTGGCGAAGGCGGGACTCCGCTGGCCTTGTCGCACGGTTTTTACAACACCGTTTCTTGCTTTATTCAGGACCGCTTTACGGAACGCCTCGGCCCAAGCGCCCCCTTGCTCGAGACGATGTTCTCGCGCTTTATGGAAGGGCGCGACCCGACCGAATTCACCTTGCGCGAAAAAGCCACCTTTGTCGCGCAGGGCGTGATGTCGGGGAAAATTTTCGAGCTGGCCAAGCCGGCCAACGTTTCGCTTTGGAAAGGGCTCTCGAAACATTTCGCGCGCCCGAAAGTGAAAGCGCAGCTGGCCAAGGAGATGGAGGGCGTGACAGAGCCGGAGCGGCGAACTTTCCTGATGGCGAACCTGGTTTGCGAACAGCTCGCGTTTCGTCTCTTCGAGAAATTCGTCCAGCAGATCAGAACCGGGAACGTGATCGAAAGCATGCAGGCGTTAAGCGGCATCGCACCGATTGTGGTTCTGCTCTCGCCCTACATCTACGCTTTTCATAGCCAGGCCCCTTCCCGCAGGTGGCTGCGGGAGATTTTCTTGCAGATGACGGGGGCGATTCCGCCCGCGCTGCAAAACCGAAAGCGGGCGTGGTTTACCGACACGCTCGAGGACGTAAATGGTGTCGCAAACACGATCCGAAAAATGACGGCGGCGGGCGTGGCGGCCGGGGAAAAATTGGTCGTTATCACTTCCCGCCGGGATCTGAAGGTTGACGACATTCCGATCAAAAATTTCAGGCCGATTGGCGAGTTCGAATTGCCCGAGTACGAGCTGCAACGGCTGAGCTTCCCGCCCATCCTACAAATCCTCGATTACGTTCAGCGGGAACAATTCAGCGAGATCATTATCAGCACGCCAGGACCGATTGGCCTCACGGGATTGCTCGCCGCAAAGATGTTGAACCTGCAAACGAGCGGGATTTATCACACCGATATTCCGGAGTACGTCCGCATTTTGACGGAGGACCGTTTCCTCGAAAGCCTGGCCTGGAATTACATGCAGTGGCTCTACGGGCAGGTTGACACGGTCTTTGTGAACTCGGAGCAGTACCGGAAATGCTGGATCGACCGCGGGTTTGCGCCGGAGAAGCTGAAGATCCTGCCACGCGGGCTCGACACCGACTTGTTCCATCCGGCGCGGCGCGATCCATCCTACTGGCAGCGCTTCGGAGCGAATGGCAGCGAGGTTCGACTGTTGTATGTCGGCCGCATCTCGCGCGAGAAAGATCTCGATGTGCTGGCGGCAGCTTATGACAAGGTCCGCGAGGCGGGCCAGCCAGTGCGGCTGTTCATCGTAGGGCACGGCCCGTACTCAGAGGCGCTGGCGACCGCGTTGCCCAACGCGGTTTTCCTGGGGTATCTCACGGGCGAGCCGCTCGCCACGGCGTACGCATCGGCGGACATTTTCGTTTTTCCGAGCACGACCGATACCTTCGGCAACGTGATCATCGAAGCGCAAGCTTCCGGGCTTCCGGTGATCGTCTCCGATCTTGGCGGCCCAAAGGAACTGGTGGAGGACGGGGTCAATGGACTGGTGACGAAAGCCCACGACGTGAAAGATGTCGCACGCGCGATTACACTTCTGGTTGGCGATCAAAAAATGCGAGCGCGCATGGGTGAAAAAGCGCGCCAGAGCGTGGTGGATCGCAGCTGGCCTGGAGCCTTCCGGAAGTTCTGGCATACGACCGATCTCTAAATTCCAGAGCGACCGCGGCGCACCCATGAGGGCTGGGTCACTTCACGAGCAAATCATTCCGTTGGCGGTGGGGGCACATTCGACGGCGCTGCCGGCGAAGCGGGCGACGAAGAATCCGCGATCGCCCAGACGTCATATTCCGGTCCGAATTGCCGCAGAAACAAAAGCTTGAAGGCGAGCAACCAAACGAAGGCGGGAAGAAGCACCACGGAGCTGACGTAAGGAAGTCCCGCAATACAACACGTCAGGCAAGAAACGACCGTGCTGGCAAGGACCAGCGCCAACACGAGAACAATCCCAAATAGAACGAACAGGACAAATGGTCCCGGCCGCGCGAGCACCAGCTTCGACACATCGCAGAACGCTTCTCGCGCGAGGCAGCGACGGCGGTACATCACCGGAACCATGAACTGGCTAACGACTGCGAAGAAGATGGTGAAGGCCAGCCACACCAGGCCGATGAACACGAAGGCGAACACTGCAGTAGCACCGAGCCCGCTCGTCCCCTTCCCACCCGCAAATAATCCCATCGGCACCACTATCAGCAAAACTAACGCCGCCATCATCACGATGGCCAGGAACGTCACCACGAGGGAGAACAAGAAGAAGCTGTTGCCTTCGCGCCGGTAATCCCGCCAGGGCGCGATGATCGCCGCGCGGTTCTTCACCACGCAATCTGTGAAGATAAACCGGCCGCGCGACACGACCCACATCAGGACGAAAATGAAGATGAGCACGAGGACCGCGAGGGCGATGATGAACGGGAGCAACCACGACGGCAGCGACTCGGATATCGGCATGCTATGGTGACTGGTCGATCGGAAATTCCAATTTCCGTTCAAAGGGAAGTTCAACCGGAAGTTGCTTCCCCAAGAGCCGCTCAAAAACGCCGCGAAACCGATCACGCACCATTTCGCGAAGTCGAAAGGCTGAAAGAGAATTCTCTTCATCACTTCGAACGCGGCGCCGAACGGCTCAAAAATCTCTATCTTGGGTTGTTCTCCGTTCATGTCCGCATTTCAAACCGGCGCGACGGGCGAATCAAGCTCGCGTTCAGAGCCGGCCGACTGACTTCGGATCAAAACTGACGAACCCCTCTTCGTTAACCGGTTCCGAAATATCGGTCGCCCGCATCTCCGAGGCCGGGGACGATGTAACCGAACTCGTTTAGTTCGGGATCGACGGCGGCAGCGATGATCGGCACATCGGGATGTTCGTTCTGAAATTGTTGCACACCGGGCGGGCAGGCCAGCACGCAGAGAAATTGAATGGAGCGGGCGCCTTGCGCTTTCAGGATCGAGGCGGCTTCGCAGGCGCTGTGTCCGGTCGCCAGCATCGGATCCAGCAGCAGCGCTTCGGCGGCCGCGATATTAACCGGCAGACGATCATAGTAATTGACGGGTCGGAGGGTTTCGGCGTCGCGATAAAGTCCGATGTGGCCGATGCTCGCATCGGGCACAACGCGCAGAATTCCGTCCAGCATACCGAGACCGGCGCGGAGAATCGGGACAAGGACGACAGGCTTCGCGAGGACGGCTCCCGCACAGGATGAGAGCGGGGTGTCCACTTCAATCGGTGCGATTTCCCAGTTACGAGATGCTTCGGCAAAAAGAAGAATTGCGATCTCCTGCAAGTGGCGGCGGAACAAATCAGGCGTAGTTGTTTTCGCCCGAAGAATCGCAAGCCCCGTCGCCACGATTGGATGATCCACGACCACGACTTGACTGCGATCGGGATCTTGCGTGGTAGGGCGAGACTTTGTCGAGCTTTCGCGCTGTTTGGCTAATCGTTTCGGCCCCGCGGAGTGTGGCCCTACCGTCTTGCCGGTCACGCCGGTCACGCCGATGCCCCTTCGCGCATTCGCACGGGTGAGGCCGGAATCTTGTCGAGGACGATGCGGTGCTCGCCGTCATAATGTCCAAAGGCGAGAACGCCCGTGGGACATTGTTGGACGCACGCGGAACAGCGCACGCATTCCGGATCCTGCATCGGCAGACCCTTGTTCGCGAAGTTCATGATGTCGATGCCCTGATGGCAGACCGAGGTGCAGACGTTGCAGGAAATGCATTTCGATTTCTCGGGGAAAATCCGGAAACGCGAGAAGCGCGCATAGATGTGCATGAGCGCGGCGAGCGGACAAAAGAAACGGCACCAGACGCGGCCGGAGTATTTGAAATAAAGACCGACGCCGATGATGCCCCCGAGGAAAACATCGACCAACCACTTGTAGTTGGCATAGGTGACCAGCTTTCCAGCGCCATTTTTTCCTTCGAGCAACAAATGGAAAGCGGACGCGGCGATCGATTGTGGCCAGAGCCAGCCGGCGACCCGGACGATCAGAAGAAGGAATGCGATGGCGAGGATCACCTGCCCCGCCATGTTCAATCGATTCCAGAACGGACCGTGCGGCATTTTGTGCCGCTGCTTATCTCCCATGGTTTCGGCGAGCGCGCCGCAGGAACAGATCCAGCCGCAGTAGGCGCCTTTGCCCCATCGCCAGACGATTGCTGGAATGATGACGAACGTTTGCACGAACGCGATTACGAGCCACCAGGCGAGCGGCGCATCGGTGAAGACGTTGTAGACCATGAGCGGCCACGCAAGGATGAAACCGTAAGCCCGCCAATACGCGCGCGGATGCCCCCAGTCCGGCCACTGATGGGAGGCGTATTGCTGGACCGAAATGTAAGATTCGAAAAGATGATCCGCGATCGTCTTGCCCAGGCCCTGATCGAACCAGCCGTTGTAACCGAGGTACGGGAGAATAATCTCGGGCAGGATAAAAAGCGGCACGACCTGCACGAGCATGAGCACGGTGGTTTGCAACGTGACATACGGGGTCTTACGCCGCCGGATTCGCGCGATGCCAAAAGCAACGATGCATGAGCTGTAGAGAAAGGTGTAGTAGAACGAGCGCGACTTCAGGGAGACCGCGAGCGTGCCGAGTAGGGTGGAGCGATCCGCCACTTGCGCCTGAAACCAGCCGCCTAACGAGCTAAAAATGGCCGGCATGTTTTCGGGGAACGGGTTCAACCAGGTCTCCGCGAAGCCGCCCGATTTCCAGGAATAAACGAAAACGCAAAACGCAAGAAGGACCGCGAGCGCGATCCACCCGAGCAACGTCCCCTCGCCCGCGATTGGGATCCCGGAACGCCGAAAGAACTCCAGCGGAGCCTCGCGGCCCAGCATAGTGAAAACGACGTCGTTGGGTAACGTCTCCTCGGTTCCGTTCTTCAGGTAAACCCGCTCCGGCTCGATCCTTATCACTTCGGTCCCGAGCGCAAGTTTGAGCGAGCCGGGCGACTTCTGCCCGCGCATGCCCGAGGTTACTGCAGTGTTGACCCGTTCCGATGTCGGCTTCTCGATTTGCACATCGGCCGAGGCATCACGCACGAGCATCTCAACTTTCTCGATGTTCGCCGGCTTCGCGCGCGACAATTCCTTGCGACGATAACTGAGCGTGACGTGCGAACCGCAAGCGGCAAGTGCGATGGCCGTCTCCAAAGCCGAATCGCCTCCGCCGACGACGAGCGTGTTCTGTCCGGCAAATTCCTTCGGATCGAAAAGACGGTTGTAAACTTTGTCGAGCTCTTCGCCGGGAACACCGAGCTTGCGAAAGTTTCCGCCGCGACCGATCGCGACGATGGCACGACGCGCCGCGACCGTGGTCTTGTCGCCCTTGTGGAGGAGCAGTTCGCCGCCCCTTCTTTCGATTCGTTCGATTCGGGCGGGAGCCACTTCGATTCCGGAGGCCCGACGCTGTTCTTCCATTTCCGCGACCAACGCTTCCTTAACGTCGGCGGAGAATTGCAAACCGCCGTCGAGCTTCATCTCCGTGGGATAAGTGTAGATTGGTTTTGCTTTCGGGAAGTTGACGACCGTGGAAAAAATCTCGGTCGCTTCGAAGACCGCGAAATTCAGTCCCGCCTTCTTCGCTTCGATCGCCGCCGAGATGCCGGCGACACCCGCGCCGATGATCGCGAGATCCAGCGTGCCGGAATCGCGCTGGCTGTTTTTGTGAAAATCGGGCTCGCGCAAAATCGTCCGAACCGCCTGCGCGCCGGTGTGGGAGGAAAACTTCAGCAGCGGAATTCCGGTGAGATCACCCACGATCCTTACGCCAGGTTGAGCAGTGACCCCGTCGGGACCCGACACAGGAAGCTTCTCCACGGTGCCGGCCGGCCACTGCGCGTGCAGCCATTTCGTGTAACGTTCGATAATTCCAGGCATGCCAGCGAGCTTCGCGGCATTCTGGCTGAAACTGCGCGCCGCGACAATTCAGACTTTTTCAAACGCCATGAGACCACTAGTGCAATGTATCCGTTGAAGCGTGAAGTGGATCGAGCGCTCCGCGCTCGATGGCAAAGTGGCCCCGAAAGCTTTCGGGGCGAAGATCACCGCGCGACGGATCGCGCGATCCACCCGCGACAACTCAGTGCGAAGTTCAATCACCTGTTGCGCGATTCGGTGCATGATCCGCGAAACCAACTCACGACCGCCGAGCGCACGGGAGTCGAAGGAGTGGGATGACGGATGCAATAATCCAACGGCACTACCCGATTGGGGCGGAACTGATCGGCGAAGGCCGAACGCATTTCCGCGTTTGGGCGCCAAAGGCGAAACGCGTCGACGTTGTCCTGGAGGGTCAATGGGGAGAAGATCGCGGCACTGAGGCCGCTCCCACATTCCAGAAGCTGGCGGAGGAACCTGGTGGATACTTTTCCGGAACCGCTGGCGTGGCCACTGGAGCGCTTTATCGATTTCGAATAAATGACGCGAAAGATTTTCATCCCGATCCGGCGTCGCGCTTTCAACCGGATGGCCCGCATGGTTCGTCGCAAGTTATCGATCCAACGACCTTCAAATGGACGGATGCAGATTGGCCCGGTGTGAAATTAAAGGGCCAGATCATTTATGAGATGCACATCGGCACGTTTACGCCCGAAGGAACCTGGCGCGCCGCCGCGGACGAATTGCCGGAATTAGCGCGCATCGGCGTCACCGTTCTCGAAGTCATGCCGATTGCGGATTTCCCCGGAAACTTCGGGTGGGGTTACGACGGCGTCGATCTTTTCGCGCCGACGCGTTTGTACGGAACTCCGGATGATCTGCGCTACTTCGTCAACCA
>CAAGKR010117774.1_pt1 | contig 12229 bp, 13 predicted proteins | sample 2556971 | NCBI WGS metagenome assembly CAAGKR01 (sample SAMEA5207829, study PRJEB30636) | soil metagenome | biome: forest; feature: boreal; material: soil | place: USA | collected 2011-09 | depth 1 m
CCCTTTCCCTATGGTTTAGTAGAAGCATAACATGTCCTTGTTGCATATATAAGACCTATTGAGATATTGCTTGACTAAATCATTTTGCCAGGCAATATGGTTGTCGAGACAAGCTCTGAGGTGTTCATGCTGCTTTGCAAGAAAAGGGTTCTCCAATTGCTGCTCTATCTGCTTGCACGTCGGTTCCATATGGCGTATCCAGCGGATGACGTTAAGCCAGTATTCTTCGTCTGATAAATATCTTTCTCGACTGAGGGCAAGCGTTTCCCATTGCTGGTATTCTTCGGCGGTCATAGTTGCCCGTCCTGTGCCTTGTTTTGGGCAGGTCTGTTCTCTGCTTCAGTCTCTGGTCGATTCATGACCTCGTTGTATATATTGCACATCATGTGGGTAGCTTCTTCTTTGCCAACAATTGTTGCCAGTCGTTCCTCTCGTAGTCCTAGGGCCGTGTAGCGTTTCCTGATGGCTTCGTGGCTGGATGAAAAGCCGGGGTCTCTCATTACTCGCTGCATAGCTTCGCAGTTTTGTTCAATGCTCCACAGGAGCCGAGCCATTTCACTTTTGCCTTTGGATAGGTCGTTCATTGTTTTCCCTGTTCCTTCCTATAGTACCCAAATTACTGTTAAGATTAATTTTTACATGTGAATTTATCAAAATCCTCTGTAAATACCTTTTATCTGTAAAATAGTTGTGCTATAATACTGACATCCGGTCATCCGTAAGTCACAAAGCATAACTTTTAAGTGACCTGGTGAACTGGCCTGGCCTGTCTTGTATGTTCAAATGGAAGTGTACTGTAATTTTTGGGACGTTTAAACCATGTTTTGTCACGTTTCAGAACGTGCTAAAAACTGACACAAGAGGTATGATTTGGAGGAATAAATGGAAAATGAGGAACTGATCCGTGCGATAGAGGCTGCACATATCAATATCAGTACTATTGTGGAGCTAACCAATGTTGATCCGAAGACTGTTCAATGCTGGCTTAAAGGACGTGTTCCTCATTCTCGTCATCGGAAGGCACTGGCAAAACTGCTGAATGAACGTGAAAACTATCTCTGGCCTACAGACAGTACTAAAGAGATTAGAACGGCCTATGCGCATAGGGCTGATGTATCGGCTAGTTCCTGGTGGCAACTCTTCTCTCAAGCTCATCAGCATATTGATCTCCTTGGCTATGCGATGTCGTTTCTTCCTGAGCAACATCCGCGCCTGGTATCTCTGTTGAAAGAGAAGAGTATGGCATCATGTAAGATTAGAATCGCTCTTGCCGATCCATCGTGCAGACATGTACAAGAGCGAGATGCAGAAGAAGGACTTGGAGGAACGTTACCTGATCTTATCAGGTCAACAATATACCTGTTTCGCGAGCTTTGGAATATTGATGGAATCGAGATCCGCTATCATACAACGCCACTGTATAACTCAATCTTTCGTTTTGATAATGAGATGTTTGTGACGCCCCATCTCTACGGTCTACATGGTTCAAAAGCTCCGTTACTTTATTTACGTCGTTTGGAGGCAGATGGTATCTTTGCTAACTTTATAGATCATTTTGAGGTTGTGTGGAAATCGGCAACGGCAGTGGAGCAGGCATAAGCACTTCCCGAGGAGATAGAGCGGCTTCCTATGCACGAGTCTGTACGTTTACGTATCAGGCATTATTTAGAGCAAAGAAAGAGGCCTGTTATTGCATAAATTATTTTAGCAGGTAGTATAATTTACATCGACGGATGTCCCCCCTGAGTCAGAGAAGGTAAGTGTGAAGGGACACTCACCGGCTGGTATCGTTGTGGTGGTGAGTAAAGCCAACATGACCGTGACGCAGGATGCTCAGGCGCTGGCCAAGCGCGAACGAGTGCAGGCGCGCGAGCGTGTGGTGCGTCATGGCCACGGCAAAACGGCGACGGAGGAGCGCTTGCGCACCGTCGAGATTATGAGGGGCAGCCCATCAACGCCGTGGTGGTGCGCCGCTGGAACAATCGGGCACCCGCCACCGATGGCACCGTCTACTTGACCAATGGGCCGGTCAGCGATCCGTTTGTGGTCTTTGATACCTATGATTGGCGCTCGGTGATTGAGAATGGCATCTTTCACCTGGCCGAGCTGGCGATCTTGACGGGCTTACGTCTCCATCGTCTCCCTTCCCACCTTGGTTCTCGCCAAACCATCCTTCAACGCTATGGCATCAGCACCTGATCCTTCTATAGATGGGCTTATCCTTATATCAAAACATCAGATATCAAAACATCAGTTGACATTATGGAATAAGTATGGTATAGAAACAGGTAGCAGTGGTTCACTGAGCGGGCTATAGGGCCGAATGACGAGCTGTGCAATGAACTTGAAGTTTTGATGCATCAGGAGGGGAAAACATCGTTGAAAGTGTTCACAACTTACCAAATGCAAGGTGATGCTGTGAACGTTTTTCGTTCGCCTGAAATGACCAGGGTTATGCCCGGAGCCCATCACGACCCGGGAATGTCATTTCCCAATGCTCGGCTGTACCCCATGCGAGTCAATCCTCTTAGATTGAAGGAACGTACAAGGCGGCAGGGCACAGCGTTGTCCCTGGCACGGTTCACGCTTCTGAATGACTGATGGGAGCGTGGTAAATGGTCCGGCTGTCTATGCCGCGCCTACATTTGCGGTCCGTTTACGCAACGGCCAGGTTGAGCTGCGTCGCCTGGACCACGCGTAACGGGTCTATTGCGCTCATCTTATCAAGGAGAAGACCGTTTGATGGTTCATGAGAAAGAGCTACGCTTCCTGGCTTTGCCACATGCACTTCGAGCCGATAAGCTGCGCGCCCTGAGCATCCATCGTAGGTGTCGTTTCTCGTGAGAACGTTCATTTCCAAGCGTCTCCTGGAAAAGTACTTCATTTTGTGAAATTATTCAGAGAGGAGTCATCCATGAGCAGTTCTTCCATGCAGTCGTCCCTGCCAAACCGCTGGGTACTGGCTGTCACCGCCTTCATCATGCAGCTCGCTCTAGGTTCAGTCTATGCCTGGAGCGTCTTTCTCAACCCGGTAATCGCGTTGTATCATGTTTCCAGGCTGCAGGCTAACCTCACCTTTAGCATTGTGCTGCTTGCCCTGGGCGTCACTGCTGGCTTCGGCGGGTACTTGAATAGCCGCTTCGGGCCGCGCGTTATTGCCACTCTTGGCGGCATTCTGTACGGACTAGGGGTCATCCTGGCGACATTTGTTGCACCGAACATCTTCCTCCTCTATCTCACCTTTGGCATCATTGGTGGGATCGGCGTTGGCCTCGGTTATATCGTGGCACTGGCTATGCTCATCAAGTGGTTCCCTGACAGGCGCGGGTTCATCACTGGCTTAGCCGTTGCAGGCTTTGGCGCAGGCGCTCTCATCACGTCACCGATCGCGGCATCACTGATCAAGTCAGTTGGAGTGGGAAGTACCTTCCTCTACCTGGGTATCGCCTATCTGGTGGTGATCGTGATTGTGGCACAATTTTTCCGCACCGCTCCGGATGGCTATGCCCCTGCCAGCTGGGCACCTTCAGCCCGACAGCAGATCAACCGTTCCACGCGTGAGTATATCCTGTCAGAAGCGTTACGCCAGCCAAGATGGTACGTCCTATGGCTGATACTTGCTTTGAACGTCACCGCTGGCGCTGCCGTGATCTCAGTGGCCTCACCCATGGCACAGCAGTTCACTGGCGTCGGTGTAGTGACGGCTGCACTCCTTGTCAGTGTCATTGGCATCTTCAATGGCGCGGGGCGCTTGTTCTGGGGCTGGCTCTCTGATGGCATTAGTCGTCCTTTCACCTTCTTGAGCATATTCCTTATTCAGGCGGTCGTCTTCGTCATCTTGCCCTCGGTCAGCAGCTTTGCTGTGCTACTTATTCCAGTAGCCATCATCGCACTCTGTTACGGTGGGGGCTTTGGCACCATGCCAGCCTTTGCCGCCGACTTCTTCGGACCCAAAAATGCGGGAACCATTTACGGTGTGATGCTCACCGCGTGGAGTGCAGGCGGTATTGTTGGCCCGATATTGATTACAAGCTTCGGTACCACTAAAAATCCTGACTATGCGACACCGCTTTATATTGTCGCGGGCATCATGCTGGTGAGCGCAGCCTTGCCGCTGATCGCTCGCGCACTCGCGCGGCAGCAAGGCGACGTCGTCGAGGTACCTGCCGGGGCCACCTAAACTGGCAGATAGCCAGCGGATGCACTCGGGTATGAGTAGGCAGGATGAAACGGGCTCCACCTGCCTACTTCACCCATGTTCCCCTGAACAGCCAATGGACGAAGACCTGGTACAAAGCCGTTGCTGGAGAAGCAAGAGCATAGATACGAAAGTCTCCTGAGCTCGGCGGTATTTATCTCCTGACTAGAGGGAAATGTTCTATGAGAGAACGTACATTTCTGCCCGTGTTACTCGACTCGGTACAATCCACCATGTCACAGCTTTTGGAGGTTGGCTCAAAAGTGCAACCTTTCAGCAATGAAAGCCTGGATAAAGCTCCACGCATTCGCAATGCGAAAGTTGTGCATAGCGTCTGCCCCTACTGCGCGGTGGGATGCGGTTTGAACGTCTACGTTAAAGATGGCCAGGTGATTGACATCGAAGGCGATCCCAATAGCCCCATCAATCGCGGGACGCTGTGCCCCAAAGGGGCGGCCACCTTCCAGTACACGGTCAATCCCAGCCGTTTGACTCAGGTGCTTTACCGCGCGCCCTATAGCGATCACTGGGAGGTCAAATCGCTCGACTGGGCGATGGAGCAGATTGCGCAGCGCATCAAGAAGACCCGCGACGAGACGTTTGTGGAACGTTTGCCCGATGGGCGCGAGGTCAACCACACATTGGCCATTGCCTCGCTCGGCGGCGCAACCCTTGACGTTGAAGAGAATTATTTGATGAAAAAGCTCCTCAGCGGAGGGTTGGGTATCGTCTCGATCGAGAACCAGGCTCGTATATGACACAGCTCCACCGTACCCGGTCTGGGTACATCGCTGGGACGTGGCGGAGCCACCACTTTTCCTCAGGACCTGGTCAATAGCGATGCCATCTTGATCATGGGCAGCAACATGGCCGAGGCCCACCCGGTCGCCTTCGCGAATGTCGTCAAGGCAAAAGAGCTTGGCGCGAAGGTCATCCACGTTGACCCGCACTACTCGCGCACGTCCGCACTGGCGAATCTCTACGTGCCGACACGCGCGGGTACCGATATCGTCTTCCTGGGGGCGATCATTCGCCGCATCCTGGAGAATAAGGGGTACTTCCACGAGTACGTGGTCAATTATACGAACGCGGCCACACTGGTACGCGAAGACTTCAAGGACACTGAAGAGCTGGATGGACTGTTCTCTGGCTTCGATCCCGGTACTGAGACCTATACCGATCAAAGTAGCTGGGATTACGAACGCAATAAAGACGGCAGACCGCTGACCGACCCATCGCTGCAACATCCACGCTGCGTGTTCCAGGTGATGCGCCGCCATTTCGCGCGCTACACGCCGGAGATGGTGGAAGAGGTATGCGGTGTGTCACGCGAGCAATGGCTGCAGGTGGCGCAGACACTGATCGAAAATTCGGGGCGCGAGCGCACGAGCGCGATTTGTTACGCGGTCGGTTGGACACAGCAATCGAAAGGTGTGCAGATTATCCGCGCTGCAGCCATACTGCAACTGCTGCTTGGCAATATCGGACGTCCCGGCGGCGGTATCATGGCGCTGCGCGGTCATGCCTCGATCCAGGGGTCAACGGATGTGCCGACGCTGTATGATCTGCTGGCGGGTTATATGCCGCAGCCTGCGGCGATCCTGTCAGCGCAGTCGCAATCCGAAAATTCGCCGAGTGCCACCACGTGGGGCGAGAAGCATGATGCTCCCTCGCATGCCCAATCGCAACAGACTTTACAGGAATATATCGATTCGTCCGGGCAGAAGCTGGGCTGGTGGTCAAACTTGCCAGCTTACATGCGCAGCTTGCTGCAAGCCTGGTATGGAGCTGCTGCCAACGAGGAAGAGGGCAACCGGAGCTATCGCCTGATCCCCAAGATGACCGGGGATCACTCGCACCTGGTGACGAGCTATACTATGCTGGACGGAAAGGTCAAGGGCTACCTGCTCTTCGGGCAGAACCCGGCAGCAGGCAGCACGAACGCGCGCATGCAGCGCAAGGCGTTGGAGCAACTGGACTGGATGGTGGTGCGCGACCTGTACGAGGTAGAGTCGGCAGCCTTCTGGTATAAGCAGCCGGGCTACGGGCCGAAGAGCGAAGCCGTCGATTCGAGCAAGATCAAGACCGAAATCTTCCTCTTGCCCGCCGCCGCCTCAACGGAGAAAGAGGGCAGTTTTACCAATACTCAGCGCATGCTCCAGTGGCGCGATAAGGCGGTTGACCCGCCCGGGGATGCGCGTTCCGATCTCTGGTTTGTCAATCACCTCGGCAAACGCCTCAAAGAACTCTACGCCGAGAGCGAAGAGTGGCGGGACCAGGGCCTACAGACCCTGACGTGGGAGTATGATCGTGAGAGGCCGGAAGAGGGGTCACGGATTCTCGACGAGCCGGACGCGCTGCTCGTGCTGAAAGAGATCAACGGTTACTATACTCGCCCACTCGGTCAGGACGACATGTATGACAGTTCGTCACAGAGCTGGACACTGCGCAATGCTCCCCATGTGCCAAACTTCACGCTACTCAAAAGCGACGGTAGCACAGCCTGTGGCTCGTGGATTTATAGCGGAGTCTATCCTGAACCGGGCAAGAACCGGGCTGCCTCACGCAATCCAGAGGGGCAAACGTTCCTGGAATGGGGCTTTGCCTGGCCCGCCAACCGGCGCATTCTGTACAATCGTGCCTCGGCAGATCCGGAGGGCCGCCCCTGGTCGGAGCGCAAGAAGTACGTCTGGTGGGATGAGGCCGAGAAGAAGTGGACAGGCTATGATATACCCGACTTCCCTGTGAGCAAGCCACCCGACTTTCGGCCGAAGCCGGGCGCGACCGGCATGGATGCGCATTCTGGCACCGACCCGTTTATCATGAAACCAGATGGGAAAGGCTGGCTGTTCGTGCCAAAGGGGTTGAAGGACGGCCCGCTGCCCACGCATTACGAGGCAGCGGAGTCGCCTGTGCAGAACGCGCTCTACCATCAGCAGAGCAACCCTGCGGCGAAATACTTTCGCAACCGGCCCGACAACCGCTTGTCGTCGGTCGGTGATCCGAATTATCCCATCGTGATTACCACCTATCGCCTGACCGAGCACCACGTCAGCGGGCCAATGACGCGCTGGATGCCCTGGCTAAATGCGTTGCAGCCGTCGCTCTTCGCTGAAATCAGTCCGGAACTGGCGGCGGAACGGATGATTCGACACGGCGACTGGGTAATTATCAGCACACCACGCGGCGAGATCGAGGCACGAGCAATGGTGACGCGGCGCTTGCAACCCCTGCGCATCTCCGGGCGCGTCGTCCACCAGATCGGCCTGCCTTTCCACTGGGGCTTCCAGGGCAAGAGCACAGGCAGTATCACCAACGACCTGACCCACATGGTATTGGAGCCAAACGTCAGCATTGAGGAAGCGAAGGCGTTCACCTGCAACATTCGCCCAGGGCAGATACCATGATACTTACATGAAGGAGAAGAGTATGGCAGTCGAACAAGCTCAACAGTGCGCCAACATCGCCGGGCAGAAGTCGGCCCTGCGCGCCATGGTCTCCTCGCTCGTCGGTAACAAGGCTCCTCCATTGCCGCAGCAAAAGGCTATGGGCTTCTTCACCGATACGAGCCTGTGCATCGGCTGCAAGGCCTGTGAGATTGCTTGCAAGCAGTGGAACCAACTTCCGGCCAGCGATCCCACCTGGCGGGGATCGAGCTACGATAACACGGGGCAATTGAGCGCGACGACCTGGCGGCACGTGCAGTTCATCGAGCAGATCGAGCGGCGAGATAGCAGCAAGCATGGCCGTGGTGGAGACGGTGGGGCTGGAGGACTGCACTCGGATGTGCAAGCACAGGTCGCCCAGGCGAAAAGCGACGGAACTATCCCGCTCATACCGCCGGGAACTGCGCTGCCGTTCTTCAACAGTGATCGTTGGCTGATGCACAGCGACGTGTGCAAGCACTGCGTCCATGCGCCCTGCCTGGAAGCGTGTCCGACGGGCGCGATTATCCGCACGGAATATGATACCGTCTATGTCCAGCAGGATATCTGTAACGGCTGCGGCTACTGTGTCGTGGCCTGCCCATTCGGGGTCATCGCACGCGACGAGCAAGGTCATCATACCGCGCAGAAATGCACATTGTGCTACGATCGACTCAAGGATGACATGGCGCCGGCCTGCGCTAAAGCCTGTCCAACCGCTTCTATCCAGTTCGGCGAAGTGGAACAGTTGAAAGCGGGCGCTCGACAACGCCTGGGCCTGCTTCACGAGCGCGGCGTCACAGAAGCCCGGCTCTATGGCGTCGATGACGTCATCCTCGGAGGTGGCCTGAACTCGTTCTCCCTTTTGCTTGACGAGCCGGAGGTCTATAACCTGCCGTCCAACCCATCGCGCCCCTCGAATCACGTGGTACCAGCATCGTTCTGGACGATTCTTGCAGCGGCGATTTTGGGGTTGTGCGGCATTCTTTTCTTCCGCGAGTGACGTACGCGCGCGATAGACGAACGGCTTGAGGATGGTTCGTAGGTGCGTGGGATTCGTCAGATCACCGGGATACGGCGGCCGTTGCTTGCAACGCCTCTACGGAAATGCAGACCCTTTTTATTGAAAGTTTGAATCAGGGAGGGTTTTCAATGCAGGAATCTCAACTTCCGCAAACCATACAAGACACGTTTTCGCCATCCAATCTCATCGAGCGCATGGCGACGCTGACGACGGGCTACACCCCAGACACCGAACGAGAGCTGGAGGAGCTGAGCTACTATGACTATCCAGTGCTGAAAGAACCGGTCTGGCGGTGGGAAATCATCTGGTATTTCTTCTTTGGCGGTCTGGCATCGGGATGCTACGTGTTGGCCAGCATCGCCTCGCTCTTTGGCTCAAAGGAAGACAGGGCGGTGGCACGAACCGGCTATTACATCTCGCTGCTGGCTTTACTACCATGCCCACTGCTGCTCATCAAAGACCTGGGACGGCCTGAGCGTTTCTTGCACATGCTGCGCGTGTTCAAGGTCAAATCGCCGATGTCGATGGGCACGTGGGGGTTAGTCAGCTTCTCGCTCTTCAGCGGGACAACTGCCGTAATTCAGGCGGCGCGCGATGGCATCCTGGGCCGCTGGTGGGGGGCGCGGTTGCTGGCGGCGTTGCCACAACGCCTGCTGACCTTGCCCGGAACGGGACTCGGCGTGTTCTTGGGCGGCTACACTGGCGTCCTTCTCACGGCGACCAGCGTGCCGCTCTGGTCGCGCAGCAAGCTACTGGGCGCAGTTTTTATCTCGTCAGCCATTTCGACCAGTTCCGCCCTGATCTCCTTTGTGCTGCGTATCGCCGGTGTGCCTGCACAGACACTGCACAAACTAGAACGTATGGAATGGACAGCTATGCTTGTCGAGATGGCGGTACTCCTGGCGTTCCTGCGGGGCTCAGGGCGCGCTGCCCATGCCCTGGTGGGCAACGCGCCTGCCGGGCATGGCCGCACCTTCTGGAGTTTCGTCTTCGGAGGAGGGCTGCTATTCCCCTGGCTGCTTCAAACGTTCTCGTTACTGTATGGGCAGCGTGCCCATAAAAAGCGCAACGGGCGCGGCATCCTCATTTCCCTGCTGGTCCTGATGGGCGGGTACTTTCTGAGGCGCACGATGATCAGGGCCGGGCATACGTCGAGCAGGGATGCGCGCACGACATTGTGGAATACACAAAAGCCTCACAGCGGCACGGACAGATCGACGTTTGTTTCATGACGGCTGCTATCAGGCGTCCGTAGCTGAAGACGTATCTGGTGATTCCCCTTCTGATCGGAACTATCTAGCCCGCTACGGAACGAAATCCTGGTAGCTACTGAAGCGAACCGGGGAGCTCTGCCCGCTCGACATCATCCCGATAGAGAGCATAGCCTTCGCTGTATTCCATGACGCGGGCAACTTCCGAGAGAAAGTGTTCATCGTATCCAGCGCGATGCAACAGGTAGAATCCCATCTCCATCCCGGAGGCAATGCCACCGGCGGTGATCATATGTCCCGCATCAACGACACGCGCGCGGCTGATGCGACAAGCGGGGGCAATTTCAGCCAAGCGATCGATCGGCACTTTACCAGGAGGTGTAGCTTCCAGGCGATCTGGCTCCTTGCGATTCGTCGCAGGAAGTCCATCGAGCAGTCCCATCCTGGCATAGATCCAGGAGCCCGTACAAACGCTGGTGAGTAAGGTTGTCTGGGGCAGCGAGCGAATAAACTCGTGGAGACGCCGATTGTTTATCTCCTGGCGCGTGCCAAAGCCTCCGGGGATAAGGAACGCATCCATCGCCGGGTAATCAGCGAAACTGTAGTTGGGCAGGACGGTGAAACCTGCTTGCGCTTGCACCGGTCTCATGGAGTCTGCAATCAAAAAGGCATCCAGTTCGGGATCGAACCGGCGTGCCACCGAGAAGACGCCATACGGGGCAGCAAAATCGATGATTTCGGCATCTTTGAAGACATAGATGCCGAGCCGAAATCCGGCGATACGGGTGGTTGACATAGCTCTTCTCCTTGATCATTGACTTGCGACAGTAAAGCAGCACTGCAACTTTCCGCTCTCGCCACAGTGCTCGTGGACAGGAGCGCCTACTAACTGTGCGAGGAGGGACTCGGTGAGGCGACAGGCCTCAGGATGAGCCGACACCACAGCCACGAGAGGACAGCTATATCCTCTGAGATCGTAATGATCCTCGAACGCTTCAAGTTCTACCATGCCTCCGAGCTCATGGAGAACCTCAACAGCAACTTCGAGTCGCATGCGCAGGTCTCCGGGTGGAACATTCCATCGAGCAGCTATGCGACGACCTGCTTCACGCAGCAGCGTTTCCACTTTCTCGGGGGACAGATGCTCGCTGAGCACCTCCAGTAATTGGTCAAGCACCGGACCATATGCTTTCGGGAACAGTTGCTCTGCTGCCGGTGCCAATTCGTAGACATAGGCGGGCTTGCCACTGCCGCGTCGTGCTCCCCTCTGCTGGACAACCCCATCCCGTTCGAGCGTAGCAAGGTGCGCGCGAACCGCGTTGTCGGTGAGATCCAGTTCCCTGGCCAGTTCATCCACAGTGTGGCTGGAACGGCGAAGCAGCGTGACAATCCGGCCACGCGTGCTTGCAAAAAAGCGTTGCTCCCTGTGGGATAGTTGCATGCATTACCTCCAATCCTGTCATCAGTGTACCTAATAAACGCTGCATTTGTCAAGTAAGTCAAATAAAACATTGACTTTCCAGAATAAATATGGTATAGAAACTCGTAGTGATGACCACGTTTTGCTGACCAGCTCATTGGCATGAGCCACAGACGAAGAAAAAGGTGTCAGGCTCATACCACCTGGGCAGCCTATGGAGCCTTCGTCACGGTAATCGTGGGCTTGTTAGGAGTGCTTGGCGCAATTATGACCGGTCTCACAGACTGGAGCGATACCTATTATGGATCTGAGAGGCGGGTTGGACTCAACCACGCCCTGTACAACGCAATAGCAACAATCCTTTACCTCGCCTCCTTTGTGCTCAGACTGGTCAATGGTCCAGATGATAGTATTTTGGCTGCCATTTTGGGGTTCGTTGGACTTGTGTCCGTCATCTATGCTGCATACCTGGGCGGCGAGATGGTTTTCACGAAAGGCACTGGTGTGAATCATACCGCCTGGGAGGGTACCGGTGAAGATTACGAAGCGGTGAAGTCGCTCACGAGTCTCGAGGAAAACAGGCTCTATCGTGTGACCGCTGCTGGCGTGCAGGTGGTGTTGTTACGCCAGGGCTTGCAGGTCTATGCCATCTCAGCGACATGCCCCCATGCCGGTGGTCCGCTCGATGAGGGACCACTGGAAGGTGATGTGGTGGAGTGTCCCTGGCACGGCTCCCGCTTCTGCATGCGTGATGGTCGCGTGCTGACCGGACCGGCGACCGTGAATGCACCACGCTACGATGTGCGAGTCCGCAATGGACAGGTCGAGGTCAAGCGTATCGCCGATCATTGAGAGAAGCGCCAGCTACAAGGGAGGAATAGTCTTGTTTGACCAAAAGAGGGATGATCTGGACAATCGTTGGGCAATGGATCTGCGCCGCCGGTCCATTTC
>CAAGKR010427417.1_pt1 | contig 12225 bp, 11 predicted proteins | sample 2556971 | NCBI WGS metagenome assembly CAAGKR01 (sample SAMEA5207829, study PRJEB30636) | soil metagenome | biome: forest; feature: boreal; material: soil | place: USA | collected 2011-09 | depth 1 m
AGCTCCAGACCATCCTGGGCGAGCACCAGGACAGCGTCACCGCCCAGGCGTGGCTGCGCAGCATTCGCGTCAGCGGGCGGCGCGCGTTCGTGGCGGGAGAGCTCATTGCCATGGAGCACATGGCGGCCGAGGACGCCCGCGCGAAGTGGCCCAAGATCTGGAAGTCCCTAGACCGAAAGCGCCTGCACCAGTGGATGCCCTAGTGTCCTGCGCCGGACACTAGCCCGAGCCTTTGATGCCGGCGTTTTACTTCATCCGACACGCCAAAGCGGGAAGCCGGAGTCACTGGGACCAGGAGGATCGCGACCGCCCTCTGAGCAAGAGTGGGGTCAAGCAGGCCGAGGCGCTGGTTTCGGTCCTGTCCCCGTATCCGGTCTCGGCGGTGTTCTCGAGCCCATACCTGCGATGCGTGCAAACGGTCGAGCCGCTCGCGCGCGCCCACCGCCTCGCCGTTCGGGAGACGCCGTCTCTCGCCGAGGGCGCAGGATTGAAGGGCGCATTTCGATTCATCGAAGATCCCAAGCTCGGCGATGCCGCCCTCTGCACGCACGGTGATGTCATCCAGGAGCTGGTCGACGATCTGATCCGGCGCCGCATCGTGAAGGCGTCGCAAGGCGGGCTCGACAAGGGCTCGACCTGGGTCGTCGAGGTGGAGAAGGATTCACCGGTGCGGGCTCGATACATCCCGGCGCCGTGATGCCCTCCGCCCCGACCACGTTAGCCTTGCTCCTGTGACAGTCACACTGCAGGGCGCCGGGCTGGGCGAGGGGCAGGTGGTGGCGGTGGCGCGTCACGGCGAGAAGGTCGCGCTGGCGGCGGATGCCCGCGCCAAGATGGAGCGAAGCCGGGCGCGTGTCGAGCGGGCGGCGGCCTCGCGGCAGCCCGTTTATGGGGTCTCGACCGGGTTCGGCGCGCTGGCCGGCACCCGCGTCGCGCCGCTCAGGCAGCCGGAGCTCCAGCTGGCACTCATCCGTTCTCACGCCGCCGGCATGGGGCCGCCGGTCGAGACAGAGGTGGTGAGGGCGACGATGCTGCTTCGGGCCCGGACGCTGTCGATGGGATTGTCGGGCGTGCGGCCGGCCATCGCCGAGGGGCTGGTGGCGCTGCTCAATGCGCAGATCACACCAATCGTCCCGAGGTATGGCTCTGTGGGCTGCAGCGGAGATCTCGCGCCGCTCGCGCACATTGCGCTGGCGCTGGTCGGCGAAGGTGAGGTTGCCGACGCGGAAGGTGTGACCAAACCCGCGGTGCAAGCGCTGCGTGCGGCCAAGCTGAAGCCGCTGAGATTGGAGACCAAGGAAGGCCTCTCATTGATCAATGGCACCGACGGGATGCTGGGGATGCTCGCGCTCGCCTGCACCGATGCCGAGCGATGCTTCCGGACGGCTGACATCACCGCGGCCATGTCGGTCGAGGCGCTGCTGGGCACCGATCGCCCTTTTCAAGCGAAGCTGCACGAGATCCGTCCCCATCCCGGCCAGGTGGCGAGCGCAGCCAACCTGATGCGTCTGCTGCGCGGCTCGGGGATCGTCGCCTCCCACCGTCACTCGCAGCATGCGGTGCAGGACTCCTACTCGGTGCGGTGCAGCCCGCAAGTGGCGGGCGCCGCGCGCGATACGCTCGAATTTGCGCGCCGCACCGCTGCTGTCGAGCTGGCGTCGGCGGTCGACAACCCGGTCGTGCTGGAGAGCGGTGAGGTGGAGTCCACCGGCAACTTCCATGGTGAGCCGCTGGCTTTCGCCGCAGACTTTCTTGCCATCGCCGCTGCCGAGGTGGGCGCGATCTCGGAGCGCAGGCTCGACCGGCTGCTGGACCCTCACCGCTCCGAGGGCCTCCCACCGTTCCTGGCCGAGGAACCGGGGGTAAACTCCGGCCTCATGGTCGCCCAGTACACGGCGGCCGCGCTAGTAGCCGAGAACCGGCGCCTGGCCGCTCCGGCCAGCGTGGATTCGATTCCCACCTCGGGCATGCAGGAGGATCACGTCTCGATGGGCTGGGGCGCGGCGCTGAAGCTGCGGGTGGTCCTCGACAACCTCACCCGCATCCTGGCCGTCGAGCTGGTCGCCTCGGCTCGTGCCCTCGACCTTCGCGGTCCCCTCAAGCCGGCGCCCGCCACCTCCGCGGTGCGAGATCTTCTGCGCCGGCATGTGAAGGGCCCGGGTCCCGATCGCATCCTCGCCCCGGAGCTGGCTGCGGCGGAAGCTCTGGTTCGCAGCGGCGCGGTCGTGGATGCGGCAGAGGCCGTGATCGGCCCACTGCTGTGAGCGAGCTGCCCGGCCGAGTCCGACCCCTCACCCCTACCCCTCCCCCCCGAGAGGGGAGGGGTCCGATACGCGCCCCCCGGGGCTCAAAGATCACCTGCTTGGGGTGGCCGCAGGAGGCGGCGATGCGGATGCTGATGAACAACCTCGATCCAGAGGTCGCCGAGCGGCCCGAGGACCTGGTCGTTTACGGCGGCACCGGCAGGGCGGCTCGTTCCTGGGAGGCGTACGACGCCATCGTCCGCGAGCTGCGAGCGCTGAAGGGCGACCAGACGCTCCTGGTGCAGTCCGGCAAACCGGTCGGCGTGTTCGACACGCACGAGTGGGCGCCGCGAGTGCTCATCTCCAACTCGATGCTGGTCCCGGAATGGGCGACCTGGGAAGAGTTCCGCCGCCTCGAGGCGCTCGGTTTGACGATGTACGGCCAGATGACCGCGGGCTCGTGGATCTACATCGGGACCCAGGGTATCCTCCAGGGCACTTACGAAACCTTCGCCGCCATCGCCCGCAAGCGGTTCAACGGCTCTTTGGCGGGCACGATCACGCTGACCGCGGGCCTGGGCGGGATGGGAGGTGCCCAGCCCCTCGCGATCACCCTCAACGGCGGCGTCGCCATCTGCGTCGAGGCCGACGCCGATCGCATCCAGCGCCGCATAGAGCATCGCTACCTCGACGTTCGGGCCGATGATCTCGAACACGCACTTGAGCTCGCGAGGGAGGCGAAGAGCGCGAAGCGGCCCCTATCGATCGGGCTGCACGGCAACGCGGCCGTGATTCTGCCTGCGCTCGCCGCCCGCGGCTTCGACGTGGACATCGTCACCGACCAGACGCCGGCACACGACCCGCTCAGCTACATCCCCGCCGGGCTCAGCCCCGAAGACGCGCAAGAGCTACGGCTAGACAACCCGGAGGGCTACATAAAGCGAGCTCGCGAAAGCATGGCGCGCCATGTCGATGCCATGGTCGATTTCCTCGACCACGGCGCAGAGGTGTTCGACTACGGCAACAGTCTGCGAGCGGAGGCGCGGCTTGGCGGCAGCCTGCGTGCCTTCGAGTTTCCCGGCTTCGTGCCCGCCTATATCCGGCCGCTGTTCTGCGAAGGCAAGGGACCGTTCCGATGGGTTGCCCTCTCCGGCGACCCTGAGGACATCGCCGTCACCGACCGAGCGATCGTCGAGGAATTCTCCGACGACCCGGCGCTCGTGCGCTGGATCGAGGCGGCGGGCAAGCAGGTTGCCTTCCAGGGCCTGCCCGCCCGCATCTGCTGGCTTGGTTATGGGGAGCGCGCTCGCGCTGGGCGCCGCTTCAACGAGCTCGTGCGTACGGGCGCGGTCAAGGCGCCGATCGTGATCGGGCGCGACCACCTCGACTCAGGCTCGGTGGCTTCTCCCTATCGCGAGACGGAGGCGATGCTGGACGGCTCGGATGCCATCGCCGATTGGCCGATCCTCAACGCCCTCCTCAACACGTCGAGCGGAGCCTCGTGGGTGAGCGTCCACCACGGCGGCGGAGGCGGGATCGGCCGCTCCATCCATGCCGGCATGGTCGTCGTGGCGGACGGTAGCGAGGAGGCCGCGCGCAAGCTCGAGCGCGTGCTCACCAACGACCCCGGCACCGGCGTCATGCGACACGCCGACGCCGGATACGAGCGCGCGCTCGATGTTGCGCGCGAGCGGGGCGTGCGCGTGCCGATGCACTAGTGTCCCGCTCCGGAGGTTCAACCGAAATGCCAGGGGCAGCGCTGCGCGGTGCCGCTGGCACCCTGCGGGCTCATCCGGCTAGGCGCCCGATCTCGGCGTTGCCGGCTGTGCTACTCGCTTACAGGTCTACCGACATGCGCGCTGCGTTGCTCGCCGGCGCCTTGAGCTCGGGCGCCGATCCAGCGATTTTCGGCCGAATCTCCAGAGCAGAACACTAATGAACGGGTCGGGTCTGTGGCATGCCGATCGCGCCTGGCTTGGCCGCGTGGCCCGGGACGTTCTGATCGAGGTCGAGAACGGGCGGATCAAGGCGGTGACCGAGGAGCCCGAGCCGCCGATCGGAGCCATGAGGCTGTCCGGCTTCACAATCCCGGGACTTGCCAACGTTCACAGCCACGCCTTCCAGCGAAAGCTTCGCGGCCTGACCCACGAGGGAGGCGGTGACTTCTGGGAGTGGAGGCGCCAGATATATCGCCTGGCCGAGGCCGAGGATCCCGACCAGTACTTCATCCAGGGGTGCGCCGTCTACCGCGAGATGGTGCAAGCGGGCATCACCGCGGTCGGGGAGTTTCACTATCTCCACCGGTTTGGCAACCGTTCCGGCGAGGCGCTCATTGCAGCCGCTCGCGCGGTTGGCATGCGGATCACCCTGCTCGATGCCTGCTACCTGCGGGGTGGTATGGATGGCCGGCCGCTCGAAGGCGGCCAGCTCGGATTCTCCGATGGAACCGCCGAGAAGTGGGCGACGCGGATGGACGCGATGAAAGACGGCGAAGGCGTTCACATCGGAGCCGCCATCCACAGCGTGCGGGCGGTCGATCCGCGCTCCATGCGCACCGTTGCCGAGTGGGCGCGAAAGCGCGGCGCACCGCTGCACATGCACCTTGCGGAGCAGCCGGCGGAGGTCGAAGAGTGCCTGGCGGTCGAAGGCTGCACGCCGACCCAGCTGGCGGCGCGCGAAGGCGTCCTCGGGTCCGACCTCACGGCCATCCACGCCATCCACGTTGACGACCAGGACGTCGCTCTTCTCGGCGAGAGCCGAACCGCCATCTGCGTATGCCCCACCACGGAACGTGACCTCGGCGATCGGGTCGGGCCGGCGCGCCGGCTGGCGGACGCCGGTGCCTCCCTGTGCCTTGGGAGTGACTCAAACGCGGTCATCGATCCATTCGAGGAGGCGCGTGGCGTCGAGCTCGACCAGCGGCGGGCCCCGGGCCGGCGCGGGATCCACCGGCCCGACGAGCTCCTGCGCGCCGCGACCGTGGACGGGATGCGCGCCCTCGGTTGGGATTCCGGGGAGCTCAGCGCTGGAATGCTCGCCGACTTCGTCACCGTACAGGCGGGTGGCTGGCCCGAACAGCACGAGGTGGCGTATCTCATCTATGGCTGCTCGGCTCGTGACGTCTCGAACGTCGTCATCGGCGGGCGGACCGTCGTCCCCGCGTGAGACGGCTTCATAACATCGGCCGCCTCTTCACGGGCACCAAAGACGGCGTGATTGAGAAGGCGGCGGTGATCTGCGACGACGACGAGCACATCGCATGGTGCGGGCGCGAGGGCGAGGAGCCGCGGGACCTGCTCGGTTATGTGGCCCATGATGACGACTGCGGTGGCGGGCTCGTCACCGCCGGGCTCATCGACGCGCACACCCACCCTCTGTACGCGGGGAATCGGATGGCAGAGGTCGCCATGCGCTCGGCAGGCGCTTCGTACGAAGAGGTGGCGAAGGCCGGCGGAGGCATCGCGGCCACGGTCAAGGCCACGCGAGAAGCGACCCCTGGGGCCCTCGAGCAGGCGACGGCGCAAAGGCTGAGGCGATGGCTCGAGGGCGGCGCCACCACTGTCGAGGCGAAAACCGGCTATCACCTCGAGCGCGAGGGCGAGCTCGAGGCGACGCGCATCCTCAAGCGCCTGAGCGATCGCAAGGACCTGCCTCGCATCGAGGTCACCTTCCTGGCCGGACATGCCAAGCCGCCCGACCGGGGCGCCAAGCTCGGCTCATACGCGAAGCATGTGGCGGACTGGTGCGGCGACGCGCACCTCGCGGGGGCGCGGTTTTGCGATGTGTTTTGCGACCGCGGCTACTTCTCCGTCTCGCAGTCGCGCCGCATCCTCAAAGCGGCGCTCGAAGCGCAGCTCATCCCTCGCCTCCACGCCGATGAGCTCGCACGCACGGGCGGTTCGCGACTCGCAGCCGCGCTGCACGCCGCATCTGCCGACCACCTGCTCTGCGCGAACCGCGGCGACGCCATCGCCCTGGCCCGCGCCGGAGTCGTCGCGACGCTAGCACCGGGCACGGCCCTGTCGATTGGGAAGCTGCCCCCGGTCAAGGAGCTCCTGGCGGCAGGGGCTGTCATCGCCCTCGGCACCGACCACAACCCCGGAACGAGCGGGATCACCAGCATGAGCCTGGTGGTGGCGATGGCGGTGGGTGTGTTCAAGCTATCGGCGGAGCAGGCCCTGATCGCGGCCACGGTCGGGGGAGCCCGGTCGATCGCCCGATCCGATCGCGGCGCCGTGGCCCCTTCGATGCTCGCCGACCTGGTGCTTTGGGACGCGGCTCACGAGGGCGCATTCGCCTGGGCGTACGGTCTCAAAGCCCTTCGAGTCTGGCGCGGCGGCGCTCACATTTCGTGAGCGGAGTTGCGATTCCCGTGCAAACAGCGTACAAGTTGGGCTTGGAACGACCGCCGATTAACAAATCTGATTTACAAACTGCGGTCAACATGGAGGAACGCTACTTGGCTAAGTGGAACCCGATGGCATTGAAGATCCTGATGATTTTTATGGGCGTCCTAATCGTCGTGGGATCTTCTTTGGGGGCGTATGGCGCTTCCTTCTTCCCGTTCGACAAGGACTTGGGCGTGTCGGGAATCGTGGCCGGAATGGCCTTTGGAGCCGGCATAACCATCGCGGGCTTCAACCCGGAGGCCAACGTCAGCTGGGTGCGAGCGGTGATTCTGTACTGCATCATCGAGCTCGTGTACGAGATCGTCGACCAGATCGCGATCGCGCGATTTGACATCGTTGCGTTCGTCATTGCTCTCGTCGTTGGCGGGCTGCTGTTGTTCCTTTACCCGAACAAGAGCGCGCTCTGGATGAGCGGAAGCAACGCCATGCCCCACAAGGCGTAAGACAACCCACCCACAGAAGGGGGCCAGCGAATGCTGCCCCCTTCTTCTTTTTTTGAAGGAGATCCGTCCAAAACGGATGAGGGAAAACCAGACTGTTTTCCCCCATCGCCGGGTCGGCTTCGCCGACGCGGACCCGGCCCGCGATCCGCTCACAACGTAGGCGTCGCGATTCGTCAGGGCCAGCGCGCCCATTCCCGGGATTGGATTTTTTGAAAGTTCTCATCGCCCTGGTTGGCGGCTGGGGGTAGCGCTGGGGTGACGGCCGGAGTGAATCCGGCCTACCGGCCACGCTAGGTTTTAAACGTATGAGGGAACACCAGACTGTTTTCCCTCATCGCCGGGTCGGCTTCGCCGACGCGGCTGCGCCCATTCCCGGGATTGGATTTTTTAAAGTTCTCCTCGCCCTGGTTGGCGGCTGGGGGTAGCGCTGGGGTGACGGCCGGAGTGAATCCGGCCTACCGGCCACGCTAGGTTTTCTTTAGCTGGTCTCGGATTCGTCTCCACTCACGATCCACCGGCCGCCCCCGGCGGCGGCGACCAGGTCGTCGGCGGCTTGCGGGCCCCACGAACCTTTCTGGTACGGCTCGGGATGGCCCTGTGACTCCCACGCCTTGATCAGCGGATCGACGATCTCCCACGAGAGCTCGATCTCCTCGGCTCCAGGGAAGGCCGAGTGCCCGCCCGCGAGCACCTCCGAGAGCACGTTCTCATATGCGTCGGGCAGCGCTGCCTTGGTCAGGTGCGCGTAGTCGAGCTTCATGCCCGCCGGCACCATCTCGAACCCAGTGCCGGGTCGCTTGGCGCCAATGCGCAGCGTGATGCCTTCGTCGGGCTGGATCCGAATCACGATGAGCGTCGGGATGCCGCGCTGTCGCCTGCCGCCGATACGGAGCACGGGAGCATCGCGCAACTTGATCACCAACTCGGTCATGCGCTGCTTGAGCGCCTTGCCCGTGCGGACGAAGATCGGCACCCCGTCCCAGCGCCAGTTCTCAATGGACAGTCGCGCTGCCGCGTATGTCTCTCGCCTCGAGTTGGGCGCCACCCCGTCCTCGTCGAGGTAACCGTCGTACTGCCCCCGCACCGCCGATGCCGGGTCGATCGGCGACATCGCGCGCAGAGCTGCCCGCTTGGCGCGCCGCACATACTCGGCGTCGAAGGTGGTCGGCGGTTCCATCGTGACCAGCGCAAGCAGTTGGAGTGCATGGTTCTGGATGATGTCGCGCACGGCGCCGGTCTGGTCGTAGTAGCCGGCTCGCTTGCCGATGCCCTCCTCCTCAGCTACGGTGATCAGGATCGCCTCCACCAGGTTGCGATTCCAAACCGGCTCGAACAAGGAGTTTGAGAACCTCAAGGCGAGCACGTTTTGGACCGTGTCCTTGGCGAGGTAGTGGTCGATGCGGAAGATCTGCTCCTCCTGGAACGCCTCCGCGAGCTGGGCGTTGATCTTCTGGGCGGAGGCCAGGTCGTGGCCGAGCGGCTTCTCGATGACGATTCGGCGCGTCGGGTCAGCCTTGGTGGACAGGCCGGCGTGAGCGAGCGCAGCCAGGATGTCGACAACGGTCTCGGGGGGCGTGCCCAGATAGAAGATCACGCACGCCGACGCGGTCAGCAGGTCTTTCACCGGCGCAAATGTGGCGGGATCGCCGTAATCCAGCTTCACCCACTCGGCCGTCGCGGCCAGTGCTTGGCTGCCGCTGGCTTCCTTGACCAGTTCGCGGAACTCATCGGCGGACTTGTGGCTGCGGCCGGCGCCGATCACGCGCAGCGGCTGTTGGCTCCGGGCCGCCAGGCGCCCCAGCGCGGGCAGGATCTTGCGCTGGGCGAGGTCGCCCGAGGCGCCGAAGATGACGAGATCAACGCCGTCGGCCACTGTCAAATCCTATGCGCGCAAGCGGCGGGATGGAGGGACCCTACTGAATTTCCGCGACGACCTCGGTACCGGCGACCTCATCGTGAATCGCCCGCAAACGCAGCGCCGACACCGGCAGTGCCGCCAGCCTCACCACGGCCTGGCCCATGCTCGGCCGGGAGCCGTCGACCGCCACCACGCGCTGTCCCATCAGCACCCCGCCAAGGGTGCGGCCGGAGAGGCTCCAGCAGGCCACGTGGTAGCCGGCCGCGATCCCGAAAAGAGCCCGCAGCCGCAGACGCCGCCCGCTCGCGGCCGCAAGGGCAGCGCACAGACCGAGGTCGATCGCGGCGGCGGCGATGCGCTTGCCATGCGCGGCTGGCACCCCTGGTGCCGGTTGCCGCCCGCGGACGCGCAGCAGATGCAGCCGGGTGACCAGATGATGGACCGGAAGTTGGGTCAGCATGTAGAGGGCGCGTGGCAGGCGAGGCTGGTATCCGTCCACCGACGCCACCAGCCGACCGCGGAGGGCTTCGATCCGGAAGTGGCCGCCGGGAGCGCGTACGGCCAGCCCGCCTTCGATCGGCCAGTCAACGCCGGTTCGTGCCACCCTGGCGCGACCGAAGCGAAGGAGTTCGAGCGGGCCGAGATGAAGGGAGTTGCCGCGTGTGCGCACGAGTCCAAGCGTCAGCGCCGCGATGTCCCCCAAGAAGCCATCGCGAAGGACCTTGCCCGTGATCCCGCGGGACATTGCCACCGAGTCTTCGACCTCGACACGTCCCCCAGCCCACCGCATCACAGGCATATCTTCCATTGGTGGCCATGCGCGAGTTCTCCGCCGACGTGGTGGTCAAGTGCTCGCCCGAGCGCGCGTTCGACTACTTCGCCGATCACCGGCACGTGGCCGCGGTTCTCGATGGGGTCAGCAAGTGGGACCCCATCGGGGCCAAGTCGCGGGGGATCGGCGCTCGGTACAACGTCGAGATGGTCGCGCTTGGCTTCCCCCTCAAGAGTGTGCTCCGGCTCGATCGCTGGCGCCGCCCGCACGAGATCGGCTGGGTGTCGGAGTCCGGCATCATCAAACAGGAGGGGGGCTTCACCTTCACCGAGGCCGCGAACGGCGTGCACATCGTGCTGCGCATCGCGTACGTTCCGCCCGCCTCGGTGCTTGGGGCGGCGGTCGCCGGCCGGCTGGACTGGGTGGTCCGGCGCCGGCTCCAGAGCGCGCTGGAAGCCATTCGCGACGTACTGGAAGCCTGAGCCCCGGCCTGTTCAGGCCCGCCGGCAGGCCCGGTCGCCTACAGTTGGTCGCATGGCGCGCGAAGCGGCGGTAAGGATGGGCCCTACTGATTGCGGTTGAACAAGGAGGCGCGCGCGATCCTCGGCCGAGCCCCGATCGGGATGCTCGCCTTGCGCACCGGCCGGTTGCCGCTCGTCAACCCGGCCGCCTTCCACTTCGCGGCGGGCTCCCTTTGGATGACGACTTCCCGGTACGCGACCAAGATCATGAGCGCGAAGCACGATCCGCGCGCCGCCTTCCTGGTCGACGGCGGCGCGCGCGCCCTGCTGCTGCGCGGCACCCTCGAGGTCTTCGACCCCCTGTCGCTGTCGAACCAGGTTCGGGCCGTGCTCGACGGTCCGGGAATGTACCTGGGGATGGCCGGCTATGCGCTCAAGAACGCACCCTATTTCGCCGGCTATCTATTGGACATGGCGCGCATCCCACGCGAGTGGATGCCGTACAACCGGGTGGTCCTGCGGCTGCGCCCGAGCGACCTGGAGCTGATCGACGTCTGGCCTTTCCCCGTAGCCCAGGCAGCGCGCGTCCCCGCGGTCCCGGCGGAGGTCAGCCGCCGATTGGCCGGTGTGGGCCGCGGTTACGCCTGCTGGATCGAGGGCGGGATGCCCGTGATCAGGCCGGCGCTGTGGGAGGTGGAACGCGGAGAGGTGACCGTCGCGCCGACCACTGGTCGGCTGCGATCGGGGTCGGTGGGCGCGCTCGTGGTCGAGTCGCACCATCGCTTCCGCCCTTCGCGGATGGTCGGGGCCTGCGTGCGGGGCACCTTCGGCGCCGCCGCCGATGCGTCTGCCATCGCCGAGCGTTACGCGATCGAAACAACCGAGATCCCCGCGGCGGTTGAGCTGCGGGTGGAACGCGTCACCTCCTGGCGCGGGTTCGCGATCGCCACCGCCATACCGCGATCGGCCCGCCACCTGCGCGTACTCCAGGCTTAACGATGGCGAAACCCCCGGCGCCTGGTGTGCGAATCCGACGCTGGGCGTCGGGAGAGTGGACCGAAGCGCCGGACGTGGTGGCCACTGAGGAGCCGCTGCAGCTACTGCTCGAAGGCGAGCCCCTCTCGGTCGTGATGCGCACCCCAGGTGACGACATCGAACTCGTCCTCGGCCTGATGTTCTCCGAGGGCATGCTGCGTTCGATAAAGGACGTGGCCAGGATCCGCATCAGCGCCGAGGCGGACGAGAACGAAGACGCCATCCGAGTTGAATCGGTGCTGGTGGAATCGAACCAGGTTGACGTCCACCTCGCGCGCAAGGCGCGGCGCAAACCGCAGCGCTCGATGCTTTCCAGCTCAGCGTGTGGTGTCTGCGGGACCGTGATGATCGAGGATCTGCGTAGAGATCTGTCGGTGCTTCCGGCAGGCCCGACCGTGGATCCGGCGCTCCTCCCCGGCCTGGTCGACCGCTTGCGCTCCGGCCAGGGAGTTTTCGCTCGCACTGGTGGGCTTCACGCCGCCGGCTGGTTCGACGTTGGGGGCGAGCTCGTGCATCTGCGCGAGGACGTTGGACGCCACAACGCGGTCGACAAGGTGGTCGGCCGCGCCCTCCTGGACGGGCGGCTCCCCGCCACGGACACGATCCTGGTCGTGAGCGGGAGGGCGGGCTATGAGATCGTCCAGAAGTCGATCACGGCCGGCATCGCCGTGCTCGCCGCGGTCGGAGCGCCGTCGAGCCTCGCCGTCGCGCTGGCCAGGGAGTTCAACCAGACGTTGGTCGGCTTCCTGCGGGGGAACCAATTCAACGTCTACTCGGCGCCGGAGCGGTTGTCGATCGCCACAAGACTCTGAATCCGCATCGGGGCGCGCTGAGCGCGGGCAGGTTGGGCCCTACTGATTGCTCTCTTCGATAATCGAGCTGTGACATCCGTCCTGAGCACTGAGGACATGCAGCCAGAGATGCCAGCCGGATCTTTGGAGCCCATGCGGCCCGATCCGGGCGTTAGGGGGCCCGTCCCGTCGTCGTCACGCACTTTCAGTGCG
>CAAGKR010326227.1_pt1 | contig 12223 bp, 9 predicted proteins | sample 2556971 | NCBI WGS metagenome assembly CAAGKR01 (sample SAMEA5207829, study PRJEB30636) | soil metagenome | biome: forest; feature: boreal; material: soil | place: USA | collected 2011-09 | depth 1 m
ACATCTGGAACCCGCTGCCGTGGTTCACGACCGTGCAACAGGACGGGCAGATTGGCAACATCCAGACCATAGGCAACTTCTACACGGACGCGAAGAGCGGACACCTGCCGGCGGTGTCATGGGTGGTGCCAAACGGCAAAGTGAGCGAGCACCCGACGGCATTGGTGAGCGACGGCCAGACCTACGTGACGACCCTGATCAACGCGATCATGAACAGCTCCGACTGGAACTCAACCGCGATTTTCCTGGCGTGGGACGACTGGGGCGGGTTCTACGACCACGTGGTGCCGCCGACCGTGGATGTGAACGGCTACGGACTGCGCGTGCCGGGAATCGTGATCAGCCCGTACGCCAAGCGCGGCTACATCGACCATCAAACGCTGAGCTTCGACGCCTACGTGAAGTTCATAGAGGACGACTTCCTAGGCGGGCAACGCCTGGACCCGAAGACGGACGGACGGCCAGACCCGCGCCCAACGGTTCGGGAGACGATGCCAGCGCTAGGAGACATAACTCAAGCGTTCGACTTCAGCCAACTGCCACGAGCTCCAATTGAGCTAAGTCCCAGCCCTAACTGAACTCGTTTCTTCGACGAGGCATTGACCATTCCACGATCGGATGTCTAACTTCGCGCGGGTCAACAATTCCGAACGAGGTCTTGCGGAGGCAGGCTCCTCCGCCACTAGACTGAGCGGTTGTCAATGGCTGAAAGTACGACAGAGGATAAGCCGACTCCAGATGCGCCTCGATTGCGAATCACCAAGGTCGATGAATACCAGTTCCTGACATGCGTTAAGACCTCGCTTTGGGGCAGCAGAACGGCTCGATTCAAAGACTGGCAAATTGGAGATCTCTTAGTCATCTTTGTAGGCAAGTATCTCGCTTGCCTCGGACACGTCTCCGGCCTCCCCTTCAAGTCCTCAGATGAGGTGTGGGACAACGACTTGTTTCCACACCGGATTCCGATAGCTTTCGACGTCCTCTTGTTGCCTGACCATCGACCGCCGATTCTCGGACCAATCCGCGATGCATTGGCGGCGGCATTTCCATCAGGCGGATACGGTTTAGGGATGCTGAACCAGCTTCTGCTTCCCGTGGACGCGGCACGGTACGTCGTCAGGGCAATGTACGAGGCGCCAAACGACATGAGTCAGATTGGCACGCACCTTGATTCATTGTTGACTCAGGCGAAGGCGCTCAGGGATGCCGATGGCACGGCCCCAAAAGCTAGACAGCAACTGCCTGGCGCGCAGGCGGCTTGGCAGCCAGCGATGCCTGAAGAAGCGAGCAAAGAGATTTCCTCTCCGGGCGATGAAAAAGTTCACTCGCAAATCCAATTCCGGCTCATCCAGATGGGGTTGGCCGCTGGATGCTCGGTCTGGATCGCGGCCAACGATAAGAACCGCATCTTCGAAGGACAGCCGCTCGGACTTGGGTGTCTGAAATCGCTTCCCAATTTAGGCCTGTCTCCCAGCGCGAGCAAGCGAATGTCATTGATTGACGTCATCTGGCTGCGCGATAACGCCCCTCTCTACGCTTTTGAAGTTGAGGCGACGACTTCGATCTACTCGGGGTTATTAAGGATGTCTGACCTCTTGGCATCTGTGCCGGCTCTGAAACTTAAGCTGTTCATCGTTGCGCCCGTCATCCGGCAGGCCGCGGTCTTGGCAGAGTTGGCACGACCCACCTTCGAAAAAATCGGCCTGAGCGATTACTGCGCGTTCATCCCGGCCGAAGAACTGAAGACGCTCGCGGCAAAGCTATCTGGCCTAGTAGGTCACATTCACCCCAGCGTCATCGAGACACTCCAAGTGGAGGCGTCTGTGCCGCCTGGCAGTTCGCTGGACTAGGGCCCGTTGTGAATCCAACTCCCCAGAGCGCAACATGCAGGAGACTGCATGATCTGAGAATCACACGGGTGTGCGTTCAGGACTTCTGGCTGCGACACGCTCTCGACATGATCACGCGGCGGGCCGTCGATGATGGCACTGAAGATTCATCGCTTCAGACCACGCGCACGCCTACTTCCGCTATTGGGCGACCAGCTGATTCGCGATTCACGTTTGGCGGTATTCGAACTCGTAAAGAACGCCTGTGACGCGGATGCCTCGAAGGTGACTGTTCTCCTGGATGCTGTTTCAACAACGAAGGGGCGAATCGTCGTCGTTGACGATGGCGATGGCATGAGCTACAAGACGGTGACCGACGTCTGGCTCGAACCTGGAACCGATTTTCGCACACGTCAACGTCCGAAATGGAGGGCATTTATCGACTCGTGGTCGTAGCCATCCCCGTAGTGGAGCTGGACGATGGAGAAATTGCGGAGCTGCCAACCGCTTATCGATTGAGACGGCAGGCCGTAATCGAGATCCAGACATGGTTTGCGCCCATGCCTCGCGGCCAAGAATGAGCAGTTCCCCTGAGTAATCGGCCACGCTGGACAAATATCGATTACGCGCCAATTGGGGGCCCTGCGAACGCTGCCGGCGCAGCGGCAACGACTAGGTGAGGACACGTCTCGAGATTAACTTCGTATTCAATTCGCTCGATGCCCATTGGCACTCCGCGAGCGAATGTCGTGGCCGAAAGCCGTGGGAAGTCTTCTTCCACTCTATATAGGCGCTCGTCCACGATGCGGAAGCGGATCTCCCTGTAACGATCAGCGTGGAGCGACGAGTAACCGGCGGCGGCGAGTTGGTCCTCGAAGATTCCGTTGAGCTCTGGGCGATTGGACAACTCTTGCGATATGGCAAGGGCAAGGGATGCAAGGGAATTTGAGGACGCCGCCTCCTCTCGTAGGCGAAGGCTATACATCAGAAGCCTGCCATCATCAGGTGGGTCGAGTTGGTCGATTCCGTTTATTCGATGAATGTGGCCACGGCCTGAGTTCGTGGTCTTGGCCTCAATCGATAGGCCCTGCCACTGGAAGTCACTTCGGGCACCCTGAGGTCCGACCCAATGGCGGACCTGTTCATGTCCGTGCGGCAAGAGCCAAACAAGAAGAAACCAGAGCTCGCCGAAAAGTCCTCGTATCTCCTCCGGAGTCAGCCCTTCGAGTGGAGCTGTTGACCAGAACCGCCTCCACTTAGCCAAGGACGAAGCGACCGCCTCAACGCTAGCTACACCGCGCCTCAGCTGATCAACCAGCTCGGTTGCCACAACGTTGAAGGCGTCCCGACCTGCCGGATCGGTACCGCAAAGGTCCAAAAATGGGCGCGACGGCTCGTTCTCGACCTCCAGCATTCTCGAAAGAACCACCAAGCCCCGACTCCTCGTGTCATTGAATCCCTCCTCGAGCCGATTAATTGGTAGGAGTACATGCCTCCGAGCCTGTTGATCTACGGCAAGCACCGCGGCCACGTCTGTCAGCCGTCTCGCATTAAGAGAGCCATATGCAACAGGACGTGCCTCTAGATCGCGCCAAGAAGCTGCCGTGATGGTGGACTCATCACTGGTCATCGGGATCTACGGCTCCGGTGACGTACTCAACAGCTGCTGCGCTTTTAGATTTCGGGAACACAAGCGCCACGCCGATAACGTCGGAGCCCTCCTCAGGATCAACGAAAATCGGAACGCGGGTAGAGTCCTCATCGTCCTCCGGTCGATCCTTTCCGTGTCCCGAGAAGCGACTTATTGGATATACGAGCAGGAGGCCCTGCCCTGGGTTCCGGACCGCTCGTAGATTCTGGCCGGTTCGGCCGCCGGGCATTGCTTCTGCACGCGCCAACTGCGTCTCGTCGAGGCCCACCTCCTGGTCCGGGAGGGATGTGATCGCCTTAAGCGTGCTGGTGTCCCTCACTCTTGTGCGCTTGATGGCGTTGATGGGTTCGCCCTGAACACCAAGGTCAATCTGCCCCAGACTCGCGTCCTTTCTGGCCTGCCCCATTACGGCAACCACCCATTCAGTCAGTTCACCAAGGGCGGCCTGCCGACGGATGTAACTGAGCATTGGCGCTGCCTTAACCTGCGTGGCCGACTCGTCCATCTCGTAATGATTTAGGAAGTCAACGATCGTCTCCCACGTGACTCGTCTCCACATTGGTTGCTGTGGTCGCCAATGGTCCGGAGCGCCAAGGGATAACAGGAATTCCTTAGTTAGCTCTAGGTTCCGCTCCAACCAGGCTGTGTTCTCGAATGGAAAGTTGATCGTTTGGCGAAGGGTCCCGCTAAACGATACGTAGAGGGTCCGCGCATGCTGCATCTTCAGCGGGCTGGTGACCATCATCGCTGGGTGCCGGCGGATCCGGACGCCAAATTCCAGCGGTGTAAGACTCTCGAGCTCGTAGCGCCGGATGTCTTCGCGCACCTCCAGCTCGACCGTGGCCAGGTCTCGAAACCACTGTTCCAAGCGCTCGGTCGTATAGATCCTCGTCAGATCGACGTAGCGATTCCGGTATCCGAACCACCTGCCCATCTGCATGAGGGTGTCGTAGTTTCCAGCGGCTCTGACGTAGTAGCTCACTAGGAGGCCTTCCAACGTCAGGCCCCTAGAAAGCCTGTTTCCGCCAACAACGATTACTTTTAGACTCGGCTCACGCTCGTAGTCGAGCTCGTCTAGGGAGCCTGAATTGATCTGGCGCACCTGCAACTGCTCGAAGAAGACACCGATCGGTTCAATCAGGTCGTCGAATTCACAGTCGCGCGGCGCATCGATGCTGCGGGTGACGCGCCTGAAATCCTCCTCCCAGCGGTTGCGTAGGCTGGCCTCAAGCCCTCGAGACCGGAAGTAGCGCCACTGCTCACGCATGCGCTCAACGGTAAGTACCACCGATTCCGTCAGGCGACCCTGTATCGATCTGCGGTAGCTGGTATGGATGAGCATCGTCGCTGCCTCTTGCCCATCGCCACGCTGTGTGCGCGCAGCGCCGGCAAGAATGAAGTCTTCGATCGCCGAGATGAGGCTCTGCGGGAGCTCGGGCTCGAACGAATCAACATCCGCCCTTCTTGCGGGAACCAACATGCCGATGTCGGTGTCGCGGACGCGGCGGATCACATCGAGTCCCGGGGCGCCTGCCACATCGCCGTCAGGGTCGAGGCCGAAGATCTCTTCCGCGCCGTAATATTCGGGCGGTTTTGGTAAGGCGATGATGAACGAACGTGGGTAGAGGTCCTCTCCCGCTTGATTATCAACAGCGTTTGGATCGATGAGGATATTCGCGAACGGCGTCGCCGTGTAGGCAACATAGGCAACGCGATGGAAACGATTAACAAGTCTTCTGACCAACGCGTTGGTGCGGCTTGGCGCGACTTCGTGAGCGTCTGCGTCGTCGCCATCGGCGTCGAGGGGGCGGTCCCCGCCAGTGTTCACCGATGCTTGGTCAGCCTCGTCGTCGATGATCAAAGTCGGGATCGATTCGACTACATCGCGCTGGGCCCGATTGAACCAATCGATCATCTGCGTTAGGACCGATACCCACTTCTTGGCAACAATGAGGACCGGGTTGGGACCGAAGAGAGCTGTGGCGCTCGCAAGTCCCGGGTTGAAATCTCCATTCAACAGCGAGCTGGTGAACGTATGCCACTGTCTTTCCGCGGGCGGCGGACCAACGCCGACGGCTCGGCCCGCCTCAAGACCGACCAGCTCAGCCGTGAGCCTCCGTTGCGTTTGCTGACGTAACGAATTGTGGATACCGCTCAGTACAATGATCAGGCGGTAGCCGCAGTCTGCGGCCTTTGCAATTAGGGCGCTGTAATTTGCCGTCTTACCGCTCTGGACGTACCCGACGATGAGGCCCCTCGTCCTGAAGTCGAACTCGCCTACCGGGTTTTCCAATGCTGCCAAGACGGTATCGGTGGTGCGGTCGATAGATCGGACCACGACCTCCGGCCAGCCTTTGCGATCGATCATGTACTGACGCTGACGCGCCCAGTAGTACCAGCTAGCCCGGTCAGCCAGATGGAGCCAGAGATGATGGCCTCGGGAAGGATCCTCAACTACGTTGGGGTCTCTGATTGTCAGAATCCGCTCTCGATCGAGCCTGTCGAGCACCTGGTCACGGAGACTCTCGGGGATGGCCGGATTCTTCACGGCATCGGCCGCCGTCGCCCCAGTTGCGTCCATCAGCATCCTCGCAATGCGAAGGGCCGACTGCAGATCAATCGACATTTGAACCGCTACTCGATCAGGAGGCTGGCTTTGCTGCGACACCGTCGCCGGAATCGCGATCGAGTGTTCCTACAGCTGCCTGCAACTCTGCCACGAGATCCTCATTGAAGCGATCGATCCCTGTTAAGACGCGATCGAGAAGTCTCGGTTGGTCTTGCAGCTCACGCCGTACAAGCTCCTTGACTCCACGCAGCGTGTAATGCACCAGGTACTTGATCGGGTCGGCGTCGAGTCGTTGTCGTCCACGTGGACGTGGAGTTGCACCGTCGCCGTTACGATCCGGTTTGCCTATTGGAATTCTCTTGCTAGCGGCTCCCGAATTCTTGCGGTAAGCAGTGTTGGCAGCGCTCGCGTACGTTGAGACTAGAGCAGTCATCTGGTTCCGGAGCTCGTCAGGCACCCTGACCTGCATCTTTGCGACGTTGAGCTCGAATGCGGAATCGGCCGCGCGCGGAAAGTCGACTGCAATCCGGGCGAGCTTGGTGTGCTCGTCCGGCGTTCGGATCCGATTCCACCCACCACTCTGAATTAGTCGGTCGTTGCGGTAGACATAAAAGCCCTGTTGGTGATTCCAGCGCTTTGGGCCTCCGGCTCGCTTATGTGCGAGTGGGCTAGAAAATTCAGCCTCGTTCGGCAGGATGAATGGGTGGAGCGTGACTCGAAGGTTTCTTCCAGCGTGATGTAACGCGAGGATCTGCTTTGCCAGTTTCTTCGTAGCTGGTTCGGATCGACAGAATGGGTCCCAGGCTTCAAGCCTGTTCCCATTCACGTAGATGGCAAATGGGAGCTCTCGTTTGGCCTCGCCGGAAATGAACCGATGGAACACCATTGAAAGATGGTCTTCAACCAGCCTGCATAGCGTGGCGAAGCCGTCTAAGGCCCATTGGCCCTCAGGGATCTTGTATCGAAGGACTCGATCTAGGTGCTCCCACAGAACGACCGTGCCCGGGTGAAGGCGCAACGGATCCAGCAATTCCGGCTTCGCTCGCCCAGGGCTGACGCGCAGAATTTCCCAGCGATCGACACGCTCAATGTGGTCAAGGTCCCATTGGCGGATCTCAATCCCTCGTCGTTTGGGGTCACTGCGTGTGGCGACAGTGAGTCGGCGGCACTGGCTCATGGACGCGGTTTTTAGCCCGAGTCCAAACTTTCCAAGCTCTGATTCTGAGTAATCCCGTTGTGTGCCGTAGCGCATCGCCTCGGTCAGCTCGCTCACGGTCATTCCCGTTCCGTTGTCGGCAACGCTGACCCAGGATTCCGAGCCCTGGAACGCAAGATCAACTCTGACCTCGGTCGCTTCGGCGGCGATGCTGTTGTCGATGATGTCAGCGACTGCGGAAGGCAGGTCATAACCGATGTCCCGCAGTGACTGCACCAGCCGGCGGGCGGACGGTATTAGCTGAACGGCATTGGAAGCCAACGTCGCGGCCATTTTAAGCCGGCGTTAACTATGGTTGGCAATAGAACGCGTTAGTTATCAGTCCGCAGGTTGTGCGCGCAGCTCTTGCGGAGTGGGCACTGATCGCATGTGGGCTTGGTAGCTCGACAAACTGTTTCGGCCAAGTCGAGCAGAGCGGCGTTGAATTCGACGTTTGGCCCTTGCTTACCGGCCATGCGATACAAGTCGATGCGCAACTGCCAATCGCGTGCGCCCGGCCTGCCCGAATATCGCCTGATAACGCGGCTAGTCCTGGCGTCCAGCAAGGTCGCAGGGTGACCGAATCCGAACGCGAGGACCGCGTTCGCCAGGTAACTGCCGACCCCAGGAAGAGCAAGTAATTCATCTCGCTTGCTGGGTACGCGGCCATCGTGCCTCTTCACCAGCGCCCGCGCCACGGCGATGATGCTGTCTGCTCGGTGACTCAAACCCGCTGCCTTCATAGTCCGGCGGGCTGCACGTTGGCTCGCGACCATGGTTGCTGGGCTAGGCGCGACCGTCCTGAGCTTCTTGAACACCGAGATTAATTGGTCATGACTCGTGCGATTCAGACACATCTCAGCCACGAGCACATGCCATGGCGATAATCGGTTCCGCCACGGGAGCTGACGAGCGTTGCCCTGGTGCCAGTGCAGCAGGCGATCACGGACCTTAGGGGTGGGCGGTCGGGCCGATGCTCGACGCAAGGACTTCATGGCCAAGTAAAGCTGTCGTCCAATCGCTTCTGCCAGCAGGGGTGGCACAGCGTTACCTATCAGCCTGAATCGATGACTTGGTTCCCCTGCGAAACGGAACCAGTCGGGAAAGGTCTGTATTCGCGCGGCCTCTCGAATTGACAGCGTTCGATGCTGATCCGGATGGATATACCAGTATCCGTCCCTAGCAATGTGTGCTGTGATCGTCCGCGACAGGTCGTCCCAGCTCAGCCGGTTGTATTTATCGGTGAAGATGTCAGCTCGGTATCGACGGAGCCTCTCTGGCAGATCGGCATAAGTGTCACCTTGCTTCATCAAGGCGAAAGCCTCGAGGTCGTCGGCGCGTACGGCTCTCGAAATGTGGTCATGGATCCAAGACCGCTCAGACGGCGCCACGTCACGTCGGAGCCGCGCAGCCAGCCGACTCGGTCGGGTGGGTGGTGTGTAAGGCGAACGATCTATTCGATGGCCACCACTGATGCTCGGCATGTCGCCTATCGCCTGTCTGACCGTCGGTGATCTCCAAGCGTGCGGCGAGGGCCATTCGAACTTGCCGCCGCCCTTGATTCCCACAACGAAGAGTCGGCTGCGATGCTGGGGTACCCGGTAGCGGTGAGCTTCAAGAATTGTTGCGTCCACGCGATAACCTAGTTCTTCTAGATCCCTATAGAAGCCGAGCAGCACAGAACCCTCGTTCCAATCAGCCAGACCTGGCACGTTCTCAAGCAGGACACCTCGAGGATGAAGGGCTCGAACGATCACCACGAAGCTCCGCCACAGGTCAGCACGAGGATCCTTTGCCGGACGCTTGCCGGATTCCACCAGGCTGCGGATCTTTGACTTGCCGGCGTTCGAGAACGGCTGGCAGGGCACACCCCCAGCGATGAGGTCAACCCGATCAATGCCCCAGGCGTCCAGATGTTCGAGGAAGTCGGTTGGATCGGAGAGGTCACCTTCGTATCCAAGACCACCGAGGTTATGCCGATGGGTGCGTATCGCGTTCGGATCAGAATCGGCCGCAACAATGACCCTAAAGCCAGCGTCGTGCAGGCCGAGACTGAGGCCGCCCGCGCCAGAAAACAGGTCGATCGCGGTCGGCCGCCCGTCGCTGCGTAGCCACCGTTTCACGGCAGGAAGATCAGCTTGATCAGGCGCCTGCGGATGCGGATCGAGCTCTAAACGAGGACCCTTGGCAAGCGCGACAAGGTAGCGACCCGCCGCAGACTCAGGGCTAAATAGTTCTCTGACCATCATCACGGAGCGCGCGGGCCAGTCAACTGTAGCGAACGGACGTTCGATCGTCAAGAGGTCACAGGGGCCGGGCCGACGAGTCTCACCGCGCCCATTTCGCTGAACGACCGAGCACAGATGCTGAGAACAACCTCTGTGCACCATCACTCAGCAGTTTGGTCGCCGCTAGGTGGCGTGCGACTCGCTTCAAAGCTCTTTGGGCATAACACCATCGGGTGACGACCCGATCGACTTCGACATAAAACTATCGCTCCGTTGGGCTTATGAATTACGGCCGCGTGGCAGCCGCGACCATGGCCCTGATACTGAGGTATGAATGAAGACGGGTCTTGCTTTGGGCTTGGGCCTCTGGCCCAGGAGAATGATATGCGTCAGCGTTACCGGTGACTACTGTTCCTATTAAGACTAGGAGGCGCCCAGCCGACGAGTCAGCAAGCCCACAGCCGTTGTGTGGAACCGCTGATTCGTGACCCAAACCGCTCCCATCGGACCACCCGAGGTCGGCGGACTCGGCGTTCACCGTAATGCCGGTGATCTTCGAAGGCACCTGCTCCTCCAATGGTTCGCCAAGGCGGGACGGGCCTTTCCGTGGCGCGAGTACACAGTCGAATGGCACGTTTTGTTGGCTGAAATGTTGCTCCTGCGAACCCGCGCAGACATCGTCGCCAAACACATTGGCGCGGTCATTCAGCGGTTTCCGACGGCCGAAGCCATGGCGTCTCAGGGATTCGAATCCGCGGAAGAATCGCTGCGGCCTCTTGGGCTGCGCTGGCGGGCTCATCGGCTGTATCAACTGGCCACGGTGATCGTGAACGACTACGGAGGTCGGGTTCCAGTCGAGCGTAGAGCGCTTCTCGATCTCCCTGGAGTCGGACCGTACGTGGCGTCCGCAACACTTTCCAAACTGACTGGTGAGAAGGTACTGCTCACTGACACCAACACAGTGCGCGTGGCCAAACGGGTCGCCGGGCTCGGGCTTGAGGGCGATATACGCCGTCGCAAGGTGGTGCAGAAGGCCATCGCGTCATTAATGAACGGGCCGGTCGGGGCTGCCGAGTGGCACGCAATCCTTGATCTAGGGGCAACCGTATGTTTGCCTCGCAAGCCGCTATGCACGGAGTGTCCGATCGTGAGCCTGTGCGCGTTTGGCACGGCCCAGGTCGAAATCGCTCCGATAACGTCGCTCTCACGGCAAAGATCTGGGCGCTTGGGCGCTCGGGTCGAATCCATGAGCTAGGATGCCGGGCAGCATGAGTACCTCGATTGCTGCGGAAGGGCTGGATGTCGACGAGCTTGGGCATGTCCTTGTGAAGCTGAGCGACATGCCGTCTGAACAGTGGATGGAGGCATTTCGGGAATACTGGGCGGACGCCGGAACAGTCGCTGGCACGGCCGCCAAGACAGACGCGTTTTCGCATTTCTCGGAGCGGACCATTGTCTTTCGTGGCATTGACGTGGACGGCTTTGTCGAGTACTGCAAGGCCCTTACCCAGGATGCGATCAAGTTCGCCAATGAGCGTACGTTGCGCTTTGAGACTGAGCGCGAGGCTCGCATTCGAGGTCGGGCCGAGTCCGCCGGTCAGGAGCAGAAGCACGTCGACGCAGAGAGGGCTAAGGCGCGCAAGGTCAAGTTCGAATAGCGGAGAGGCGACCGCTCTCTAGCGAACTCTCTTGTCGCTAAGCCTCGCGACCACCCCAGGATGGTCGCTCATCCTAACGTTCTGCGAATCTACTCGCTCCCAACAGAAGAACTCAGCGTCCACGGCAAGTTCAGGGGATACGCAGATATGGTCTACCAGGCGTCGATCCTTCAGCATTCCCAGCGCGATGGCGTCACCCTCCGTCACGCAGACCAATGAACTTCGATGCAATGCCTGTCGCAGCAAGCCCCGGGTCTCATCGTTCCCATACCAGCTCTCATCGTCCAGGTTTTGGTTGAAGTCGCCTGCTAGGACAAATGGGATCTCTGGGTATTGACGCCGCAAGGCCGCCCAGTCCTCCGCTTGAAGCTTTAGCTCGGTGGAGAATTCCGACCACGCGCGCCCCGGATGTCCGTTTGGATTCGGCTCATTTCGGTATGGCAGGACGACGCCATGAACGATCAGCGGCCCTGACGGACTATCTACACGAGCGGTTGCCGACCACGATGATTCCCGGGACGAGACGCTCTTGATTGGCCATCGCGACCAAACTGAAACCCATCGCTCATCGGCGTGTCGCTCACGGCTTGGAGGCGCCTCCATGGAGTGGATGGGGGAGTAATCCGTGCCGGGACAAATTGACGTTCTGGTTTCCGTCAGCACCCAGCAGTCGGCCGCGACCTCGGCAATCTTCCTCTTGATCGCCGGCAATCTCTTGTAGGAGCCGAGCCCTACGCGTTCGATGTTCCAGGTGGCGATTGAAAGCGGCATCGGCACAGCGCGGCAATGTATCAGACGGGAGCGATCGCTCCTTCGCTCAGGCCTGCTCGGTGGTATAGCCACTGCAGCGGGCGCGGCGCCCACCAGTTCCAGTTGCCTAGCAGCGCCATCAGGGATGGCACCAGGAACGCTCTGACCACAGTTGCGTCCACTATCACGCCCGCCGCGATGCCGATTCCCAGCTCCTTGATGAAGATGATCTGGGACGTTGCGAACGCGCCGATCGCTACGCAGAACAGGAGGGCGGCGGCGGTGATGATCCGGCCCGTTCGCTGCAGGCCCGTCGCCACCGCTTCCGAGTTCGGCAGGCCGG
>CAAGKR010403668.1_pt1 | contig 12221 bp, 9 predicted proteins | sample 2556971 | NCBI WGS metagenome assembly CAAGKR01 (sample SAMEA5207829, study PRJEB30636) | soil metagenome | biome: forest; feature: boreal; material: soil | place: USA | collected 2011-09 | depth 1 m
CATCGCCGGCCGGTGCGTTTCCGGCGCATGCGCCGCCCGCGTCTTGACGTTTTCGTGGGCCGCCTTCAGCCGCTCGTCCGCCGCCGCCGCCCGTTGGGCCGCATCATCGGCCGTGAGAAGGCCTTCCTCGATCAGCTGCGCGGCGAAGCGCTCGCGAACGGAGGGCTGCTCTTTGATCGCCTCGTACATCAACGGTTGCGTATAGGCGGGCTCATCGGTTTCGTTGTGTCCGACTCGGCGGTAACCGATCAGGTCGATGACCACGTCCCGACCGAATTTCTGCCGGAAGGCGACGGCCAGCCGGACCGCGCTCACGCAGGCGGTGATGTCATCGGCATTCACATGCACGATCGGCAGGTCGAAGCCCTTCGCGACGTCCGATGCGTATCGGGTCGAGCGGCCCTCCTCAGGGCTGGTGGTGAAGCCAACCTGGTTGTTCGCGATCAGGTGCAGGGTGCCACCGGTCGTATAGCCGGCCAGCTTCTGCAGGTTCAGGACCTCCGCCACCACGCCCTGGGCCGCAAACGAGGCATCGCCGTGGATCAGGATCGGCACTGTTCCGGCCCGATCGAGGAAGAGCTCCGCCCCTTTTCGGCGCGTCTGCTGCGCGCGGGTCCATCCCTCGACCACCGGGTCGACCGCCTCGAGATGGCTGGGGTTCGCGAGCAGGCTCACCGACACCTGCTTCCCGTTCGGAGTCAGGTAGGTCCCCTCGGCTTCGGCATGGTATTTGACGTCGCCGGTGGTATCGCCGGCCACCAACCGCTCCTGGCTTTGCTCGAACTCGACGAGGATCGACTCGTAGGGTCGGTTGACGACATGGGCGATAACGCTGAGCCGCCCGCGATGCGCCATGCCCATGGTGACCTGGCGGGCGCCGTTGTCGGCCAGCAACTGCAGCGCCTCCTCGAGCATCACCACCATCGAATCCAGGCCCTCGATCGAAAACGTCTTCTGGCCGAGGAAGGCCCGCCGCAGATAGCGGTCCATGGTCTCGACCTTGGTGAGGCGGCCGAGGAGTTGCAGCTTGCGTTCCGGTGAGAGCGGCTGCCGGTAGCGGCCCGACTCGATCTTCTCGCGGAGCCAGTTGCGCTGTTCATGGCTCGAGATGTGCTCGATCTCGTAGGCGATCGTCCCGCAGTAGGTTTCGTGCAAGTAGGGCAACGCCTCGGCGAGCGTGTCCCCGGGGACCCGCACGCGCAGCACGCCGGCGGGAACGGCTTCCATCATGGTGGGCGTGAGGCCATGGTTCATGGGATCGAGCGATGGATCGCCAGCCGGCGGACTGCCCAGCGGGTCGAGTCGCGCGGCCAGGTGGCCGTGACTCCGGTAGGCCGCGACCAGCGCCATCCCGGCGGCGACCGCACGGAGCATCTCGGCCTCGGCGGTGGGGGAGAGCGGCGACATGGCCTCGCCCGGGACGATCGCCGCGCGCACCGGCTCGGCAGCCCCGGCGGGCATCGGCACATGCATCGACTCGAAGACCGATTCATAAAAGCCCTCGGCGCCGGCCAGGAGCTCGTCGACCCGGCGGAGGAATTCCCCTGATTCGGCACCCTGGATCACCCGGTGGTCGTAGGTGCTGGTCAGGGTCATCACCTTGGACACCCCGAGCTGGCGCAGACCGGTGTCGGCCAGGGCGCTGAACTCCGGCGGATAGCCGATGGCGCCGGTTGCCACGATGGTGCCCTGGCCCTTCATCAGGCGAGGCACCGAGGCGCTGGTCCCGATGCCGCCGGGATTCGTCAGCACGATGGTCGCCCCGCTCAGGTCGTCGGCCGCGAGCTTGCCGGTGCGAGACTTCGCGACCAGGGTTTCGTATCGGTCGCGGAAGGCGGCGAATTCGAGCTGGTCGGCGTCGTGCACCACCGGCACCATCAGCATGCGGCTGCCGTCCTGGCGCTGGACGTCAACCGCCAGTCCGAAATGGACGCCGCGCGCGACACGGGTGGGGACACCATCGACGCGGTCGAAACTGATGGCCATCGACGGCACGTCCTTGACGGCGCGCACCGTCGCGAAGGCGACGAGGTGCGTGTAGGAGACTTTTTCCGGGCGGCCCGCCGCCTGGATCCCCTGGTTCAGCTGGCGTCGCCGCTGGTCCAGGACGTCCACGCGGACGGTGCGGAAACTGGTCGCGGTTGGCACCTGCAGGCTCTCCTCCATGTGCTTGACGAGCGCGCTCATCGCGCCGCGCAGCGGGATCGATCCGGTGGGCAACTGGGCCGGCGCCGCCGGTTGCGCAGGAGCGTTCGGCGCCGGGGCGGTGTCTGCGATGGGGGGAGCCGGCGGCGTTGCTTCGCCGGATCCCTGGGCCTCGATTGCCTGCAGCACGTCGCGTCGCCGGATCGATCCGTCGGGACCGGTGCCCTTGATGCCGGCCAGGTCTACGCCGCGGGCACGAGCCAGCAGGGCCGCCCCCTCGGTGACGCCGACCGGTGTGGCGGCGGGTCCGCCGTTGGGAGCCGGACGCTCGGCTTCGGCCACCGGCGCGGCGGCGGCTTTCGATTCAGGCGCCTTTTTGGCCGCCGGCGCGGCGGTCGCCTTCGTGGAAGCCGCGGTCGCGACCGTCTTGTCTGTCGCCGCGCCCACCTCGATCTCGGCCAGCGGGGCGCCGACCGCGATCGTGGCCCCGGCGTCGGCGAGGATCTTCGATAACGTCCCGCTCTTGGGGGAGGGGACCTCGGCGTCGACCTTGTCGGTCGTCACCTCGACCAGGCCTTCACCCTCCCGGACCGAGTCACCAACCTGCTTCAGCCACTTGGCCACGGTGCCTTCGGTGACGGACTCACCCATCTCCGGGAGCGTGACCTGGACGGTCGACTGCGGCACGGTGAGAATTCTACCCACGACAGCCGGAATTCACCGGCTAACATCTAATTCGAATGACGTTCAAGGAAAAGCTGCGGGCGAGCGAGGATGCGAGCCAATCGCTCCTCTGCCTCGGGCTCGACCCAGAACCGGACCTGATGCCCGTCCAGATCGAGGCCACGCCCGCCGGGGTGGCGAGCTTCGTTCGCGAGATCGTCGATGCCACCGCCGACCTGGTCTCCTCCTACAAGCTCAATCTCGCCTTCTTCGAGCGCTGGGGCCGAGAGGGAAATGGCTTGCTGGACCAGGTGCTGGCCATGCTAACGCCCGGCAAGCCGGTGATTTTCGACGCCAAGCGCGGCGATCTGGGGAGCACGGCACAGGCTTACGCCCACGGCATCCTGCAAGCGTGGGGAGCGGATGGCGTAACCGTCCATGCCTACCTCGGCTATGACTCGGTCGCCCCCTTCCTCGCGCACAAGGACAAGGAGGTTTTCGTTCTCTGCCGCACCTCGAACCCGGGCGCCAACGAGTTTCAGCACCTGCGGGTTGATGGGGAAGCTCTCTACCGGCACGTCGCCCGGGCCGGCGTGCGCTGGGACCATTACGGCAACCTCGGCTTCGTCGTGGGGGCGACAGCCCCGGCGGAGTTGCGGGACGTCCGGCGTATCGCGGGCGACCGGCTGCTGCTGGTGCCCGGGATCGGGGCGCAGGGCGGCGACCTGACGGCGGCGGTCCGCGCGTCGATCCGCTCCGATGGGCGAGGCGCCATCATTCCAATTTCACGCGGGATTCTCTTCGCCTCCGGAGGCAACGACTTCGCCGACGCCGCGCGGGAGGCCGCGCTCTCATACCGCGACGCGATCAACGCGGTCCGGGCGGAACCCGTCACGGCCCGACCCTAGCCTGAGGATGCCCGGCATCGTCGGCGGCGCGCTCGTCGCCCATCCCCCGGTGCTGGTGCCGGAGGTCGGTGGCGCCAGTGCCAGGCGCGTCGACGGGACCGGGGCCGCCTTACGACAACTGGATGGCGTGTTGAGCGGCGTGCCGGCCGATCTCGTCATCGCCATCTCACCGCACGGCCCCGCGAGCGTGCGGGAGCTGCCGGTCCGCCGCGGACCGCAGGTGGCGGGCGACCTCGGTCGATTCCGGGCCCCACAGGTGCGCGTCGCGGCCGAGGTTGATCGCCCCGGCGCAACCCGGCTGGTCTCGACCGCCGCGGCTGCCGGGTTTCCCCTCAGTTGGTCGGACGATGGCGACCTCGATCACGGCGTGGTGGTGCCATTCCATTTCCTGCCCCGCACGACGGCGGGTCGGCCCTGCATTTTCCTGGGGATCAGCGACTGGCCGCTGACGCGCTTCGCGGAGTTCGGTGCCTGGCTGCACGCCCAGTTCCCGGACCGAGCGGTCATGCTGATCGCGTCCGGTGATCTCTCGCATCGCCTGACCCGGGATGCCCCCTACGGGTTTCGGCGGGAGGGGGCCGTGTTCGATGGCCTCGTGGTCGACGCCTTACGCACCCAGGAGTGGGCACGCATCCAGGGGATCGACCCGGCCCTGTCTGAGGAGGCGGGCGAGTGCGGGCTCCGACCGCTGGCCCTGCTCCTGGGCGCGGCGCGAGCCGCCGGCCTGCGGTCCGAGGTCCTCAGCTATGAAGGACCCTTTGGCGTCGGCTACGCGGTCGTCCATTTCGGCCACCGTCCGCTGGTGATCGGTGTGCAGGAACTGGGCCGCCGCGCCATCGCCACCTATCTGCTCGAGCGACGCGTCATCGACCCACCGCAGCCGGTCCGCTCCGACCTCGCGGCGCCCTCGGCGGTCTTCGTCACGATCCGAAAACACGGCGAGTTGCGCGGCTGCATGGGCAGCATCCGCCCGGTCGAGCCGAGCGCCGTCCGCGAGGTCATTCGGTACGCGATCGCGTCCGCCGTTCGAGACCCGCGCTTCGATCCGGTGGAGCTGGATGAAGTGCCGGAGCTGAGCGTCTCGGTCCAGCTCCTCGATCCTCCGGAACAAATCGACGACCCACGCAGCCTCGACCCCGCCGTTTACGGCGTGATCGTCCGCCACGGCGACCGCCAGGCCCTGCTCCTGCCCGGGATCGATGGCATCCAGACCGTGGCCCAGCAGATCGATGCCGCGTGCGACAAGGCAGGGATCGATCCGCGGTGCCCGCTGATCCTGGAACGGTTCCGTACCAGAACGATCGAATGATCGCGCTCCTCGTCAACCCCGAGCAAGCGGCGCACGCCGCCGCCGGACATCCGGAGCGGCCGGAGCGGGTGACCGCCATCCTGGACGCCATCAAGCGCGCGGACCTCGGGCTGGCCCCGCAACTCGCCACGCGCGCCGCTGAACCCCTGATCGATGCGGTGCACGAGGCGAGCTACGTCCAACGACTCGACACCGCCGCGGCGCGCGGCGGGGGCTACCTCGATGCGGACACCTATATGACCGCGCTCTCGATGCTGGCCGCACGCAGCGCCGCCGGCGCGGTGGTGGAGGGGGTGACCCAGGTGCTCGCCGGGACGGTCTCGACCGCCTTTGCCGTGGTGCGCCCGCCCGGCCACCATGCGGAACGCGCCCGCGCCATGGGCTTTTGCTTACTGAACAACGTGGCGATTGGGGTCGCGGCCGCCCGCGCCCAGGGGATCCGCCGGATCGCGATCATCGACTTCGACGTCCACCATGGCAACGGCACGCAACATACGTTCCAGGAGGATCCCGACCTCTTCTACGCGTCGACCCACCAGTTTCCCTTCTATCCCGGGACCGGGGCTGCCTCGGAGCGCGGCCCGCACGGGACTATCCACAACCTGCCGCTGGCGGCCGGCAGCGGCGACCGGGAGTTCCTCAACGCCTACGAGAAGACGGTCGAACCCGCCCTCGATACTTTCAAGCCGGAACTCATCCTGGTCTCGGCCGGCTTCGATGCCCATCAGGATGACCCGCTGGCCGGCCTCGAGGTAACCACCGACGGCTATGGCGAGCTGGCCGCGTTGATCGCCGGCTGGGCCGGCCGCCATACCCGTGGTCGCAGCGTCTGGGTGCTCGAGGGCGGCTACGACCTGCCCGCCCTTGGCTCCTCGGTTTTGGCCTGCCTGCGCGCCCTATCGGCGCCGAACCGCTGATACAATAGCCGTTCGCCGATCTCAGGTATGGGAGGCAGGATCCATGGCCAAGGCGCGCGATAAAGGCAGGCGCGAGGTCAAGAAGAAAAAGAAGGAGAAGAAGCCCAAGGGGGCTCCGACTCCTCTGGGCGGCGTCGGCTTCACCCCACGGCATGAGCCCGGTCCGACGGGCCCACCGCCGGGAGCGCCGTCCGAATAGTCAGGCGGGTCACCGGCGCCCTCGTGGCGCTGGGGCTCCTCGTTTCCGCGGTGCCAGCACACGCGGACGATCCAAACACGCTTGCCGACAGGCTGGCCCGCATTCAGCAGGCCCAGCAACAACAGCAACAACATCTGAGCGCCCTGCAGGCCCAGCAGGGGGACGCCCAGCAGAAACTCGCGGCGCTCCAGGCCGAGCTCGCGCAGAGCAACGCGGATCTCGCCCCGGTGGCGAGCCAGGTCCAGGCGCTGCAGGCGCGACTGGCGGACTCTGCGATGCAACTGTCGCACGACCAGGTCGCCTACCAGCAGCACCTTGCCGGCTTCCGCACCGATATCCGCAAGGTCTACGAGCTCGGCGGCACGCGGTGGTTCGAGTTCATCTTCTCGGCGCGCAGCTTTGACGACCTGCTCAGCCGGACCATCTACCTGCAGCAGCTCACCGTGGGCGAGTTCCAGATGGCGCGCAAGCTCCAGGCCGAGCGGCGCGCCCTCGAGGCGCAGCGACAACTGCTCTCGGAACAGCAGGCGGCGCTGACCCCCCTGCTGGCGGCCCTGCAGGCGCGGGCAAGCACGGTCGCCGGCCAGGTCGCGAGCGTCGCCAGCTATGACAGCCAGCTCGATGCGGCGCGGCGTCAGACCCTGATCCAGCTCGCCGGCCTGCGGGGCCAGAGCCGGTCGCTGCAGGCAGCGCTCGATCGATACCAGACCGAGGCGGCGCTGGCCGCGCTCAAAGGCTCGGGCGCCGCGTACGCCGCCACCTGCCCGGCCGCCGCGCCCGCCGGATCGGTTCGATTCTGCGGACACGGTTGGGGCCATGGTGTCGGGCTTGGCCAATGGGGCGCGAAGGGCATGGGCCTGGCGGGACTGAACTACCGCTTCATCGATCAGCACTTTTACACCGGGGCCACCTGGGCAAGCCTGAACACGGCGGGCACCCCGATCCATGTGGCGGTCCTCTGGGGCACGGCCACCTACCGCGTCGTGCCGAGCGGGCCGGCGCAGCTCGTGACCGCCGGCCGCACCGTCCCCCTGGCGGCGGGCCAGGCCGTCAGCTTCAATGCCGCCGGCGGTGTCCAGAAGGTTGTACCAGTCAGTCCAAACACGCGGATGGCGGTCTACGGGCCATCCGGGCTCTATCACCACTACCGCGGCACCATCGTGTCCCAGCCGAGTGGCGGCCTCGATTACATCATCAATGTCCTGCCGATCGAGGACTACCTGCGCGGCCTCGGGGAAGTGCCCCCGTCCTGGCCGCTCGAGGCGATCAAGGCCCAGATCGTGGCGGCGCGATGCTACGCCCTGACTCACCTTGGCAGCACGGCCCTCTACGACGTCGATGACACCACGCAGTACCAGGTCTACCTTGGTGCGGACAATGAGAGTGGCGCCCAGAACGCCGCCGTGGACCAGACGAGCGGGCAGGTCTTGATGTCAGGCGGCCATGTGATCGTCGCCTTCTTCTCGGCCTCGGACGGGGGTCATACGGCGAATGTCTCCGACGTCTTCGGCGGTTCGCTGGCGACCTACCCCTACCTCACCGGCGTTGCCGACCCCTGGGACATCGTCGCGCCTCGGCACACCTGGTACACCGGGATCTATTCGTACGCCACCCTGGAGCGGATCTACTTCAGCGCCGCGGACATCGCGACCTATGGGCATCTGCGCGGGCTCGACCTCCACGACCGCGATGCCTCGGACCGTCTCAACACCGTCGGCCTGATCGGGAGCCGCGGTGTCAAGCGGATCGGCGTGGAGGCTTTCCTGCATGCCTTCAACCGCTCGGCCCTGACCGGAAACGACGTCCTCTGGAACGAGATGTTCGGCACGACGCCGGCGAACACCTGGCGCTACTGGTAAAAGGAAAGGCCGCCGGTTGGACGGCCTTTCTCTCGACTGGGAGTTAGCGGCTGGCGTACTGCTCGGCGCGACGGCGCGCTTCGTCGGCAGTCCCTTCGGCCTTCTCCGAGACAGCCTGCAGCTGCGGGTTGGCGAGGCCTTTTTTTGACTCTTCCACGTGCAGCTGGCTCCCAATGATCATGAAGGTGGGGGCCCATAGACCGATAAAGATGCCGAAGCGCTCGGCGTGCCCCTGGTCTTTGCCGGTCCGAATCGCCCAAACGGCGATGCTGCCAAGAATGGAGGCCCCAGCCAGGGCGTGGAACGCGTCGCTGGGAATGCCGAGACGGTGAAGGGTGCGAATGATCATGTGTGCTTCTCCTTGAAAGGGCGGATGCGCCGCTGATGGCGGTTCTTCATCCCGAGATACGTGGACTACCTGCTACCGGATCACGCGGGTTGGGGATCCGGCTGCCGCCTCGGCGGCCGACTCGCCCTTAGGGAACGAGGTGAACCGGGCCGCCACGCAGCCCGACGGCAACGGTCAACGTGTCGACGGCCGTGGTGTTGGGGCCGGTCAGGTACTGCAGGCTCCACCAATCCTGACCCGGTTGCGGATTGTAGGTCGAGGGGATGGTGAGCTCCATGTGGACCCAGTGGCCGTTCCGGCTCGTCCCGTTCGAGGTGTCGGTGGCGACAAACGACGCCTGGGTGTTGCCGTTCTGCGCACTCGCAATCACGCTATAGGCGCCGGTGTTCAGGTTCGAGCGCTGCACCCCGAGGTCGTAGATATTGACGCCCTGCGGTGAGCTGGCCACGGAACCGGAGGGATCGAGGATGTTCAAGATGACCTTGCCGTTGGTGCTGGAGAGGTCACCCGGGTCGAAGATGTCGATGTTCACCGTCAGGCCGGCATACTCGGGCCGGAGTTGGAACAACTTCACGGCGAACTGGCCGCCGTTCCCGATGCTGATCGGGGTGTAGATCGCCATGTCATCCCAGGCCGCCAGCGCGCAGGTGCTGCAGGCGCTCCGCTGGGCATCGCCGTTGACGACGCGTACGGCATAGCCCTTGTGCGCGCCCGCCTGGCTGCCGGTCGTGCTCAGCGAGCCGTCCGAGTTCAGGGTGTCAACGCGCAGCCGGTAGGTTCCCGGCTGAAGGATGCCGCCCACCGCGCCGCAGCTGCCGCTGAGGTTCGGCTGGCGCAGGCTGACCAGGCCGCCATCCTGGCCGCCGGTGTAGTTGGCGACATCGACCCAGTTGTGATAGATCAGCATGTTCGAGGGGGCCGTCCCGGAATAGAGCTGCGTGATGTTGGCGCCGGTGTTGATGTTCCGGTATTGATTGGACGCCTGGGCGTAGTTCCGGGCGTCGATCGGCAGCACCGTCATCTGGCTACACATGATGTCGGTGGTGCGGATGAAGGTGTTCTTCACCAGGTACAGCGTGTAGCGCATCGCCGCGTAGTTGGCGTTGGTGCCATAGCCGAAGGGCCCACCGTCGTCCTCGTGCATGTGGTAGTTGCCCCGCAGCGCGTTGCAGGTGCGGGCGGACGCGGTGATGTTGTCGTTTTCACAGTAGTTGCTGGCATCCGGGGCGAAGGCGGCATTGTAGACCTGCACCACGCCGCCCGACCCGCCGGAGGGGATGACGACACGGAAGTTATAGCCGCCACGGTTGGTCAGCGTTGCGTCGGTCAGCTCGGCCCCGTTGACGGCACTGATCTGGTGTACGTCGCTCGAGGCGCCCATCGCGCTCCCACTCGGGTTGGGCGTGAAGGCGTCACCCTGCGAGCGGTCGGTCGCCCACCCTTCCGTGCGCATAAAGAACTGGTTGGCACCGCCGAGGCTCGATACCGTGCCGCCGAGCTGGCTGCCCGGCTGCCCGAGCGAGATCGGCGGGAGGTACGCGGCGATGGCTGTGCGGACCACGCGGTAGGTCGAGAATCCAAAGAGCTGCATGAAGAAAACCGGCGTGTTACGGGCCACCGTCACTTTCAGCTGGTTCGCATGGCCGGGGACCGCCGCCGCCTGCACGCTCATCCCATTGGCGGTGTCGGCAATGTCGAACCCGTTGCGCCTGGCCTCGTCGGTGGCCCGATCGGTGGCGTCGTTGCGGGAGCCGACCGGGGTTGCCGAGGAGGGGGCGAACTGAGCGGGCATGAACTCCACCCCGGACAGCGCGGCGGCGGCCGCGGCGCGCTCGGCCGCGATGCTGTACATGTAGCCGACCGCCAGGTCGACCGCGATGCCGACCCCGCCGATCATCAGCGTGCCGGTCAGCGCCAGCAGCACGATCGCCTGGCCGCCCTGGCCCCTGAGCCGGCCGAGGGTGCCCGACGCGGGTTTCCGGATGGTCCGTTTCATATCAGCAGGGGTGCCGCCTTCATCACCGCGTAGTCAACGATCTGCATGTTGCTTGGAAAGATGCCGGCCGGTGGCGAGTACCGCCAGACGATGCGCACCCCGATCGAGGTCTCATTCGGCGGGGTCTGGTTGCGGTTCTGAATCGGAAACGTCTGGGTTCCGGCAGTCGGACTCCCGGCGGAGATGAAGAACTGGTCGACCGGATCGCCCGGCGTGTAGTTGCCATCCGCCCGGGAGGGGGCGTAGATGTCGATTTCCGTTGGTTGCGCCGAGGTCAGGCCGCGCGTCACCGCCAGGACGTTGCGGATGATCTGCTGATCGACCTGGGCGGTGGTCGTATTGGGATTGGTCTGCGCGCCACCGATCTCGGCGGCGAGCCGGGCCCCCTGGCGGACGGCATAACCGGCATTGATCTTGTCCGCGATCATCACGCTGGCGTCGAAGCCGCCCATCAGCAGGAAGAAGAGCACGGGGATGACGATGGCCATCTCGGCCAGCGACTGGCCACGCTGACGGGAACGAGCGGCGAGGGTGTGCATCTCAGTAGCTCTGCGGCTCCAGCCGCACGTAGGAGACCGCCGTGGTCCGAATTGGACCGAGGGGGGCGAAGAAGCCCGCCTTCCAGGTGTACGTGTAGTTGATCGTGATGCCGATGAAGTCACTGGTCCCGTTGCCGACGTTCCGGTTGGCGGCGGGCCAGGGCACCGGGGACGAGATCGCGCTCCCGTCCAGGTTGTAGCGATTGGTGTGGGACGGGTCCGGCGTTAGATTGCCGTTCCCATCCTGGTTGAGCTTGTAAATGTCGATCTCGCCAACGCTGAACAGCTGGGTCCCGTTGACCGTGCTACGAATCGTCTGCAACACCTGGCTGTCGGCATTGGCCGCATTCCCCAACTGGGACGCGATCCGCGAGCCTTCCGCGCTGGCATAACGGGCTGTGCCGACGCTGAACATCAGGAAGGCGCCGTCCAAGACGCCCATGATGAGCACCACCAGGACTGGCACGACCAGCGCGAACTCGGTCATCGTCTGACCGCGCCGCCGGCAACGTACGCCGGAGAAAAACCATACGGCTTTCATTTCGCTCTTACCGGGTGCAACGCAAACCGCAAGGTTGACCCCATCGAACGTTAGGAAGCGCACAACACTGCTTCATCCCGTATGTCCGGCGCGAAAGAACGGTCACCGGTTGTGAAGCGCGATACAATCGCGGAGTTTGACTCCTCGGATTCCGTTACGTCACGCGCTCCTCCCCGCGCTGCTCCTCATCCTGGCGGGTTGCGCCACGCCATTGAGCGCCAGCCCGAGTCCCTCGAGTTCCACGGCGACCTCGACGCGGGCGTCGGCCACGGCCACGCCCTCGGCTGGCTTCCGGATCCTCTTCATCGCCGCGACGCCAACCACCAACGACCTGTTCCTGTACGACTCGGCCAGTAGCGCGCCCCAGCACCTGGTGACGCTTGGGGCGGACAGCGGCACGAACCCGCAGTTCATCTCCGCGCAGAAGATCGCCTACATCGATTCGACCAACCAGGGCACCAGCCGGATCATGACCTTCGACCTCAGTTCGCACGCCAGCACGGCGGACGTCTCGGAATCAGGCCAGATCCTGGCTTTCGCCTACAGCCATGACGGCTCCCGGCTTGCCTTCCTGGAGCATGACGCCAGCTCCGGCAAGGCCACCCTGCATATCCGGACCGGTGGCCAGGACGCGTCTGTGAGCCTCAACGCTGTCGCCGGACGCGGGGTTTCCCGCGACGACGAGGTCCGGCTCCAGTACGCGCCCGACGATCACTTTTTCCTGATGGTCGATACCTTCGTTGGGAACCAGGCGCTGGCGCCCGAAACGGGTCAGTTTCTGGTGCTGCGCGCCGGC
>CAAGKR010082306.1_pt1 | contig 12216 bp, 12 predicted proteins | sample 2556971 | NCBI WGS metagenome assembly CAAGKR01 (sample SAMEA5207829, study PRJEB30636) | soil metagenome | biome: forest; feature: boreal; material: soil | place: USA | collected 2011-09 | depth 1 m
CGCAGAACGACCTCAAGCGCCAATTCAACTCCGAGCTGCGCGACAACCCGACGGTCGTCTCCTCCACGACCTCGACCGCTCGCCCGCGCTCCACGACGACGGGCGGGTCGCGGAGCACCACGACGCTTCCCCCGTCGACCGCGCCCAAGGTCGTCCAGGTGGTCAACGAGGGCGATCCGGTCGGGCGGATCCGCATCCCCCGCATCCGCGTCGACCTGATCTTGGTGCAGGGCACCGCCCGGAACGACCTGGCGAAGGGCCCCGGCCACTACCCCGCGTCGCCGATGCCGGGACAGCTCGGCAACGCCGCGATCGCCGGCCACCGCACGACCCACGGGAAGCCCTTCTACAACCTCAACGAGCTGAAGGCCGGAGACAACATCGTCATCGACACCGTCTACGGCCACTTCATATACCGCGTCACGCAACAGCTCATCGTCGCTCCGACCGACGTGGCCGTGGTGGGGCCGACGCATGACGCCGAGCTCACGCTCACCACGTGCAACCCCCGGTTCTCGGCCCGCGAACGGCTGGTCGTCCGCGCCCGGCTGGTCGTCAGAGGCAGCTCGCCCGCGCGCGCGACCGTGCCGCTGAAGATCGTGCCGACCCAGACGAACGGCACCACCCAGTCGTCGCTGCAGCAGAGCCTGTCGGGCGACACGTCGTCGCGCGGGCCGACCTTCATCTGGGGCACGATCGCCCTACTCGTCGGTTTGGCGTGGTGGTGGTTGTACCGCCGCTGGCGGCACCCGCTCACCTGGCTCGTCGGCGTCGCGCCGTTCCTCGTCGTGCTGTTCGCGTTCTACGTGTACTTCGAGCGCCTGCTGCCGGCGAACTTCTAGGTCGGGTCGATCAGGTTGGCCGGCTGACCGTGGCTCCGACGTTCGCCGACGTGCAGGCCGCGGCACTGCGCATCGCGCCCTTCGTGCACCGCACCCCGGTGATGACCTCGCGCACGCTCGACGAGTGGCTCGACACCCGGGTCTTCCTCAAGTGCGAGCACCTGCAACGGGTAGGAGCGTTCAAGTACCGGGGCGCGACCAACGCGGTGCAGGCGCTGACACCGGAGGCCGCGGCGCGCGGTGTCGCGGCCCACTCCTCGGGCAACCACGCGGCCGCGTTGGCGCTCGCGGCGCGCACGCGTGGCATCGCCGCCCACATCGTCGTCCCACGCACCGCATCGCGCGCGAAGCGGGCGGCAATCGAGGCCTACGGCGCGCGGGTCGTGCTGTGCGAACCGACGCTCGCGGCGCGGGAGGCCACGGTCGCGCGGGTGATCGCCGAGACCGGTGCCGTCGAGATCCACCCGTTCGACAACGACCATGTGATTGCCGGTGCCGGCACCGCGGCGCTCGAGCTCGTCGGCGAGATCCCCGGTCTCGACGTCGTCGTCGCGCCGGTCGGCGGGGGCGGCCTGCTCTCCGGCACCGCGATCGCGGTGCACGGCATCGCGCCGACCATGCGCGTGATCGGTGCCGAGCCGGCTGCAGCCGACGACGCGGCCCGATCGCTCGAGCGCGGCCACATCGTGGCGCCGAACCCGCCGTCGACGATCGCCGACGGCCTCCTCACCGGCCTGTCGCCGCGTACCTTCGCGGTGCTCTCCGAGCACGTGGAGACGATCGTGACGGTCGGCGAGGACGAGATCGTCGTTGCGATGCACTTCGTGTGGGAGCGGACGAAGCAGTTGATCGAGCCGAGCGCCGCCGTCGCGGTCGCGGCCGTGCGGGCGGCCGAGCTCTCCGGCGCGCGCGTCGGCATCATCCTGAGCGGCGGCAACGTCGACCTCGACGCGCGTGTCTGAATCGCCGCCGGCTCTGCGTCCTCGGGGTTCTCAGGGCTCTCAGGACTCTGGTGCGCCCTCGTCGCGGCGGCTGCGTTCCCATTCCTCGAGCATGCGGTCGAGCTCGGCGGAGCGGCGGTCGGTGACGACCCGCTGCGCCGTGTCCCGTTCGGTCTCGGGCTCGGATACCGGCGCCCGCCGCGGCCGGCGTTGGGCCTGCGGGTGGCTCGCGGCGCCCGTCGTCCGGGCCGGACGGCCGAGAAACACCCACAAGATCGGACCCACGTCGAGGGCGAACGGTGAAAGCAGGATGACCACGACGAGCCAGAGCGCCTTGGGCAGGTTGCGAACCTGGCTCGGTTCGACGGTGACTACTTCGTACAGAGCCCAGAGCCAGAACAGCAGCAGGCCCACGATGAGCAGCCCGCCGCCCTCGAAGAGCGCCATGCGACGAGGTTAGGCGCGATCCGCGGAGCGCCGTTCAGCGGCCTTCGAATCGGGGCGGCCGCTTCTCCGCGAAGGCCGCCATCCCTTCCTCGAGATCGTGGGAGGCGAAGGCCGCGGTCTCGAGCGCGTCGATCTCGGCCCGGGCGTGCGCTCCGACCGGTGCCGCCGCGGCAACGAGGTTGAGCGCCCGCTTGTGACCCTGCACCGTCAGCGGCGCCAACGACGCGATCTCCCGGGCCAGGTCGCAGGCCGCGGCCACCGGGTCGTCGGACAACCGCTGCACGAGGCCCACCACGACGGCTTCGGGCGCGTCGACCGAGCGCCCCGTGAGCAGGAAGTCGCGTGCCGCCCCCTGACCGACCAGCACCGCGAGTCGCGCGATGTTCGTCGGGCTCAGGAGGATGCCGAGGCGACCGCCGGGGATGGCGAGCCGCGCGTCGGGGCCGGCGACGCGGATGTCGCACGCCACCGCGAGCTGCATGCCCGCGCCGATCGCCGGCCCGTGGATCGCCGCGACGACCGGCGCGGGATGGTCGACGATCGCGTCGAGCACCCGCTCGAAGGCCGGACGGAACGTGTCGGCACCGCGGCCGCCGCCGTCGGCGAAGCGACTGCCCAGGTCGGCCCCGGCGCAGAACGCCGAGCCGGCACCGGTCACGACGACGGCAAGAAGATCGCGATGCGCCTCGAGCGCGGCGCGCAAGTCGTCACAGTGATCCGCGTCGAGCGCATTGCGCCGTTCGGTGCGATCGATCGTGGCGACGCCGATTCGCCCGTCGACTGTGAACCGGATCAAGACCGGAACCGGATCACGACTCGTCGATGAGGGCGATGAGATCGCCTTCCTGCACCGTCTGCGCCGCTTCGACGTGCAACTCGCGCACGACACCCGGGACCTCGGTCACGACCGGGATCTCCATCTTCATCGATTCGAGGATCACGATCTCGTCGCCCTCGGCGATCATCTGACCCTCTTCGACGACCACCTTCCACACACTGGCGGTGATCTCTGCTCTGACCTCGTGCACGCCGAGAACCTATACGACCCGGGTCGGCGGGACCGAGTCTCGGCGGGTCCTACGCGAAGGCGTCCCGATGACTCGGGTCGACTCTTTCTCTGGCGCGTTCCGTACAGAGGAACGGATCGCGACCAGACCTAGATCAACGAGCCGGGCGCGACGACCGCGGGGCGAGCGCGACGTCACGCCGGAGCGCCTTGACCCGATCGGTCACGGCTTGCTCTACGCCGATCGGCGCGACAGGCCCGGCACGAGCCGGCCGCGAACGGCAGCGCGAGACCGTCGCCCGGCACGAAGCGCTACATGTGATCCTTGTACGCGCGGATCATCGGCCAGGCGTCGATGCGCTCCTGCCAGTCGGCTGCCTGCGCAGGATCGCGACCGGCTCAGACCGGCAGGACGCCGTGCTTGCGCCACGGGCGTTCGACGCGCTTGGTCGCCGAGACCGCGAGACCGCGGGCGATCGCGGCCCGCGTGTCGGCAGGGTCGATGATGTCGTCGAGCTGCCCGTGGCCGGCGGCGACGTAGGGATCGATGTTGGCGCGGATCTCCTCGGCCAGCTCGAGCCTCCGCTGTGCCCGCTGCTCCTCGGGAACCGCCTCGAGCGTCCGACGATGGATGATGGCCACCGCGCCGTCGGGCCCCATCACCGCGATCTCCGCCGTCGGCCACGCGACGATGTAGTCGGCCTCGTACGCGAGCCCGTTCATGACGAAGTAGCCCGCCCCGTAGCTCTTGCGCATCACGACGCTGACCTTCGGCACCGTCGCCTCCGACACTGCGAACAGCATCTTGGCGCCGTGGCGGATGATGCCCTGCTTCTCGACCGCCGAGCCGACGATGAACCCGGGCACGTCGTGCAGGAAGACCAGCGGGATGTTGAACGCGTCGCAGAGCCACACGAAGCGCGCCGCCTTGTCGGCCGCGTTGACGTCGAGCGCGCCGCCGAGCACCATCGGTTGGTTGGCGACGACACCGATCGGTGCGCCCCCGATGCGGGCGAGGCCGGTGACGAGGTTCTTCGCCCAATCGGGCTTCATCCAGAGGACGTCGCCGTCGTCGACGACCGCGGTCACCACCTTGCGCACGTCGTACGCGCGCCGGGGTGCGGTCGGCACGATGTCGTAGAGCTCCTCGACCCGGCGGTCGACCGGATCGGTGCACGCGCGCGTCGGCGGAGACTCGCCGTTGTGGGAGGGAAAGAACGAGAGATACCGGCGCACCGTCTCGAGGCACTCACGATCGTCGGCGACCTCGAGATCGGCGACTCCCGAGATCTTCGTGTGCACCGCGGAGCCGCCCATCTCGTCCTCGGTGACGTCCTCGCCGACCGCGGCCTTCACGAGGTGGCGGCCGCCGAGGGCCATAGACGAGGTGCCCTTCACCATCGGCACGAAGTCGGCGAGCCCCGGGATGTACGCCGTCCCGGCGGCACAGTGACCGAGCATCGCCGCGACCATCGGCACGACGCCGCTCATCGCGACCTGCTCGCGGAACAGATCGCCCGCGCCCGCGAACGACGACCCGCTCGTCGCCTGAATGCGCGCGCCCGCCGAGTCGAGCAACCACACCATCGGCATGCGCTTGCCGAGCGCGTGCGCACGCAGGCGCTTGATCTTCTCCTCGCCGACCCGCCCCATCGACCCGGCCATCACCGTGAAGTCGTACGCCGCGATCGCGACCGGCCGCCCTTCGATCATGCCGACTCCCGTGACCGCGCCGTCGGCCGCCAGGTAGCGGTCGCCGAGCCCCGCGTCCATGTGGTCGGCGAGCAAGCCGTACTCGACCCACGTCCCGGCGTCGACGAGCAGCTCGAGGCGCTCGCGGACCGTCAACTTGCCGAACGAGTGCTGACGGGCGACGAGGTCGGTGCCGCCCATCTCGAGCGCGCGCTCCTTGCGGCGCGCGAGCTCGCCGACGAGCGGGCCCCACTCGTGCACGTCGCCGCCTGCGCTCGAAACCGGTTGCTCCGGGCCCGGTGCGGTCATCGTCCGGTCCACTCGGGCGAGCGCTTCTGCGCGAAGGCGGTGACGCCCTCGGCCGCGTCCTCGGTGGTCGTGGTCAGCGAGAGCATCGTCTGCAGATAGGCGAGCGCACTGTCGGAGTCGGGTTGCTCGAGCACGCGATAGAAGGAGTCGCGACCCCAGCGCATGATCAGCGGCGACTTCGCGGCGAGCGTCGCCGCGAGCTCGTCGACCGCCGCGTCGAGCTCCGCGACCGGCACGACCCTGGTGACGAAGCCGAGCCGCTCCGCTTCGACCGCGCTCACCCTGCGGCCCGTCATCATGAGCTCCAACACCCGCTTCGGAGGCAACGAACGCAAGAGCGGCACGGTGATCATGTACGGCCAGAGACCGACGTCGATCTCGGGGGTTCCGAAGACGGCGTCGTCGGCGGCGACGATCAGGTCGCACGCGCACGCGAGCCCGAAGCCGCCCGCGAGCGCGTAGCCCCGCACCCGTGCGATCGTCGGCTTGCCAAGCCCGTACATGGCACGGAAGAGGTCGGCGAGCAACCCGCGCGCTTCGTGCACCGCGGCCGGGCCCGCGTTCTCGGCGATGCCGCCGAGATCGGCTCCCGCGCAGAACGCGCGGTCGCCGGCACCCGTGAGCACGACAACCCGCACGCCGTCGTCGTGCCGCGCGCGCTGCATCGCTTCGAGCAGCCCCTGCATCACACCGAACGACATCGCGTTGCGACGCTCGGGACGGTCGATCGTGACCCGCGCGACAGCCCCGTCGACCTCGTACCGCACCTCGGATTCGCTCACGCCCCGCATCGTATTGCCGAAGCGCTGAGCGGCGAGCGGAGCGAGCAAGCGACCAGACCCACTTCCATCCCGCGCCAGGAGCGGCGAGCGCCAGCGAGTGCGACCATGAGAACAGCGAGCAAGCGACCCGAGCCACTCCCATCCCGCGCCAGGCGCAGCGAGCGGGCGGACAAAGACCAACGTGCACCATCCCGCCCGGAGAGCGAGCGCGCCCATAAGAATGGTTGCGTGTCGTTTCTCGGCCTCGTGGTGCTCGCGGCCGCGCTCGTCCCGCTCCTCACCGGCGGCAGCTACCGCCGACTCGCCGAAGCGCCGTGGCGCTGGGGTGGGCTCCTCGCGCTCGGCCTCGGGCTCCAGCTTCTCCTCGATACCGGCCTGATCCCCCGCTCGAGCTGGCACAGCGTCGGGTTCGGAATGCTGGTGGCGTCCTACGTGCTGCTCCTCGGCTTCTGCAGCGGGAACCTGCTCGTGCGGGGCATGGCGGTGGTGCTCATCGGCGTCGCGCTCAACGCCTTCGTCGTCACGATCGACCAGGGCATGCCGGTTCGCATCCCGCCCGATTGGCACCAGGGACGAGGCCACGTCAGCACCACCGTCAAGCACCACCCGCGCGAGCCCGGCGATCACCTGCTCGCGCTCACCGACATCATCGTGTTGCGACGCCTCGACACCGTCATCTCCTTCGGCGACCTCATCATCGCCTTCGGCCTCATCGACGCGACCTACTGGGCGAGCCGGCGCTCCCGCCGCTCGCGCGCACTCTCGCCGGCCCGCCACGACGACACGACGGCGGTCGATCGCGAGCCCGGAGCCGTGATGCAACCCGTCGCCGCGGCGGCCGACGGAGAGCCCGGCGATCGGGAGAACGGCGCCCAACCGACCGGCTCGCCCCCGACGCCGGCACGCCAGACCATCCACGTCGGGGTCGGGCGCGGACCCACCTCCGAAAGAACAGGAAGAACAGGAAGAACAGGAAGAACAGGAAGATCAGGAAGATCGGGAGCGGCGCACCCGACCGTGGCGATCAAGGATGCGCTCGAGCGCCTCGAGCGCCCGTGAGTCGTAGACGTAGCCCGGGCTCGAGTACAGCGCTTCGAGCGCGGCGCCCGATCGGTCGGCTGAGCCTTCGGTGAGGTCGTCGAAGGCACTGGCGACCTTCAACGCCTGACTCGCGACCACGACCGGAGACGCCCCGCCCGACGACGCCGGTCTCAGGGCGTCGCGAGCTCCGAGCGACTCTCCCGCGACGATCTCGGCCGCGGCGCGCAGCGGCTCGATCTCGCGCAGCAGCGCGGCCGTCACCACGGCCACCTCGCGCATGTCGGGACGCGCACCCGGCGGGGGCTCGTCGAGCGTCACCTGCCCGATGTGGTGGAGCAGCGCCGCGGTCTCCAGGTTGTCGAGGTGGGAATCGTCGAGGTCGAGCTCGCGTCCGATCTGGGCCGCGAGCGCGGCGACCCTTGTCGCGTGCCCCGGCCGGACGAAGCCACCGAGCTCGGGTGCCATGGCCAAGGCCTCGATCGTCTGCCGGTAGGTGCGGCTGATCGAGTCGAGGCGTTCGAACGAGTACCACGTACCGAGCAGTGGGATCGAGAAGAGCAGCGGCCCCCACACGCCGAGCTGGCCGCGGCCGTTGACGCCGCCGTACCCGACGGCCATGAGCACCGCGCACGATCCCAGCGCGGTCCAGGCGACGCTGCCGCGCCCGGCCAGCCCGCTGCCCTGCCGGAACACGATGCGGAGCAGCTCGTCGACGACCATCGCCGCTATCACCGTGACCGCGAGCGCGCCGAGCACGGCGCCGAGATGCCCCCGGCTTCCGAACGCCTGCCGGGCGACGCGAAACGCGCCGAGCGCGCCGGCCGCGACCAAGACCCGTTGGAGCCCGACCCACATCCGGGCCGGCAGCCCGCGTGGCTCGACCCGGACGACGACGGCGACCATCTCGGCCCCGACCACGAGCGCGGCGGCCGCGACGGGTGCGAACGACGTCACGAGCACGAGCAGGGCGGCGTAGGAGAGCGGCAGGCCCGTGCCGTCGTCGAGGCGCAGGACGAGGAGCTCGCCGAGCACCACGCCCGCGGCGAGCAGCACCGCGCCGCCGGCGGTCGAGTGCGGTTGGGCGACGTGCACGGTCGCGGCCGCGACGAGGCTGCCGACGACGACCCACGCGATGCGCGACCGCAATCTCATCGGCGTCGTTCCGCGGTGTCGGTCTCCATCGGTTCGGCGTCGGGGAGCAGGTCGCCGAGGCCGGCCGAGCCCACACCGACCTCGGGAGGCGTGACCTCCCAGTGCGGTTCGACCGCGGCTTCGTCGATCTCGTGCGCATTGCCCAGGCGCTCGAGCGCGCGGATCAGCGCGTCGGCACACTCGGGATGGAACTGCGTACCGGCCTTGTCGCGGAGCTCCGCGATCGCGACGTCGTGCGGCAGAGCCTGGCGGTACGAGCGGGTCGAGGTCATCGCGTCGTAGGCGTCGGCCACCATCACGATGTACGGCTCGATCGGATGCTTCGCGTCGTCGGGTTGGTAGACCGTGTGCTCGCTCAGCGACGACTGCGCGACGGGCGCCAGGAAGTCGATGTGCGAGAGCATCTGGGCGGAGACCGCCTCGTGCATGCGCACACGCGCGAACTCCTCGGCCGTCAGCTTGCCCGGCTTGTTGAGGAGATGGTTGGGAACGACCAGCTTGCCGATGTCATGCATGAGCGCGGCGAACCGGAGCCGCTCGAGCCGGGCCGGCGTGAAACGCAGCTCCTCGCCGATGAGGCGCGCGTAGTTCGCGACCCGCTCGGCGTGCCCCGCCGTGTAGCGATCCTTCGCCTCGAGCGCGCGCACGAGCATCTGCACGGTTTCCGCGTTGGCCCGCTTCACCTCGAGATACGACGCGAACGTGTCGCGGGCGACGAGGATCGGAACGACCAGCAGGAGCACGATCGCCGGACCGACGTCGAGGTAGAGCCGACCGAGGCAGACGCCGACGAAGGCGAAGGGAACCGCTTGCACGAGCGAGGGGCCGAGCCCGTGCGCGAGCTCGCGGACCGGACGACCGTCCTCGATGACATACGACGCCGCGAGCAACGCCCAGTTGACGAGCACGAACGCGAGCGTCGCGGGCACGGCCGCGACGAGTGCCGCCGGCATCTCGGCCGCCGGCCAATGCGGCATCGCGCCGTACGCGACCGCGGCGGTCGCGTACGCGAGGGCGAACACGCTCGCGTTGAAGACGATCCAGCCCCGGCTCCCGGGGCGCAGGTGCGGGAGGTAGAGCGCGCTGGCGACGCCGACGAGGAGCGGCCCGAGGAGCGCACCGTTGCGGTCGAAGACGACGATCGCCGCCATGCAGATCATCAGGCTCGCGCTCACGGCGACGCCGTTGGGGAGCACGACCCGACGGTGCTCGCTGAAGATCATGAGCGCGCCGAACAGGACGAGCGGTAGGGCCGCCGGCGCCGGTCGCAGCAGACCGCAGATCACGGCCGCTGCCACCGCCACCCCGAGCACCGCTCCGGTGAGCCAGCGCAACTGCGAGGGGAAGGTCGACACTCCGGTTCTTCTCGGCCGGGAACGGGTCCTCTGGAGGTACGCGGCAAGGTCTGGGCCGGGGCGGGCTGCCCTGCTCGGTCAGTGGCGCGACCAATGCGCGCCGCCGGCAAGCAGTATTGCCATGAGACTCGAAGCCATAACCGTGAGACGGACTGTGGTCTTCTTCACCTAGACCTCCCGTGCTTCGGCGTCCCGCCGCTTCGCTGTTCCGGCGGACTGCGTCGCTTCGCTGAGGTGGTGAGAACTACTTGGTCCGCCCGGCCCGAGACCCTGCCGTCTGCGTCCGAAGGAGTTGCGATCCGATCCTTGCGCGCCCCCTGCCCCCATCGCCGATCCCACACGAACCACTCCAGTCTCACCGGCTTCGCGGCCGCGGCGCAAGGGTTCTGTTGCCGAGCCGCCATGTTCCGCGCGTCGACGACCGCGGAGCGCGTTGCTCTTGGGATCGGGTGCCGGTGGGCTCCGCGCCCGCGCACCGGTCCGGACGTAGTCTCGCCACGATGAGTGACATAGTCGCGGCGTACGACGAACTTCTCGATCACGACGACCACGACGACGCGACACCGGCGCTCGACCTGCCGGCCATCGAGCGGGAGCTGTGCCGGCTGCCCGACGTGTCGGTCGCCCGGCTCGTGTCCGACGGAACCGGTCGGATCGTCGAGGCCCACATCATCGCCACACCGACCAAGCACCCCAAGCAGATCGTGCGCGACGTGCAGTCGGTCGCGCTCGCGGAGTTCGGTCTCGAGATCGACCGCCGGGTCGTGTCGGTCGTGCAGCTCGGCGACGGCGACCTCTCGCTCCCCGTCGACGACGGCGCCTTCCGGCCGTCGATCGTGTCGATTCAGGCCGAGACCAACGGGTTGCGCAGCCTCGTCCGGGTGACGCTCGGCAACGACGAGGCCGAGGCCGTCGGGAACGCCTCGGGTTCGATCGCCACCACCGCTCGCCACCGGCTCGTCGCCAACGCGACCGTCGACGCGTTGCGGCGGCTCGACCCGGCCGCCGAGTGCCTCGACGTCGAGCATGCAGAGGTCGTGCGAGTCGGCGCGTCCGATGTGGCCGTCGTGACCATCGTGTTCGTCGCGCCGCCGACCGAGCAGGTCGTGTCGGGCTCGGCGATCGTCCGCGCCAACCAGGAGGCCGACGCGGTCGCGCGCGCGGTCCTCGACGCGACGAACCGCCGCCTGCGCCACGTCGTCGCCGGCTGAGCGGCCGTCTCGCCCTATCGTCGGGGTGTGGCACCGGTGGCAACCTTCGTCTCCTTCCGCCTCGGCGGCGACGACGGCGTCGCGGTCGAGGCCCGGAAGTGGGCCGACGCGCTGGACTCGCTCGGTTTCGAGGTGCGGCGCGTGGCCGGGGAGCTCACGGGGCCGGTCGGAGACGACGATCTCGTGCTGCCCGGGCTCGCCATGGAGGTCTGCGGCGAGGCGCCCGCGCCCGAGGAGATCGCCGCCGCGCTCGACGGCAGCGACCTCGTCGTCGTCGAGAACATCTGCTCGCTCCCCGTGAACCCGGCGGCGGGCCGCTCGGTCGCCGCCGCGCTCGCCGCCCACCGCGGCCGGGTCGCGCTCCATCACCACGACCTGCCGTGGCAGCGACGCCACTACGACGGCCTCGACACCGAGTTTCCCGCCCGCATCTCCGGCGCGCTGCACCTCACGATCAATCACCGCTCGCGGCGTGAGCTCGAGGCTCGGGGCTTCACGGCGATCGCCACGATCCACAACCGCTTCGATCTCGACTCCCCGCCGGAGCCGTCGCGGCGCGACGCGACGCGCGCCGCGTTCGGTTTCGCCGACGACGACGTCGTGCTCCTGCAGCCGGCGCGGGCGATCGACCGCAAGAACGTCCCCGGCGGAGTGCGCTACGCGGCGGCGTTGCAGGCGGCGTTGCCCGAGCGTCGCGTCCGCTACTGGTTGTCGGGCCCCGCGGAGCTCGGCTACGGCCCGAGCCTCGACCGCGTGCTCGAACGCAGCGCGGTGCCCGCGACGGTAGGAAGGGCGCGCACCGCGGCCGACGCGTACGCGGCGAGCGATGCGGTCGTGTTTCCGTCGACGTGGGAAGGATTCGGAAACGCGACGATCGAGTCGATCGCGGCCCGCCGTCCGCTGGCCGCGTTCCGTTATCCGGTGATCGGCGAGATCACCGCGTACGGCCTGCGCTTCTTCGAGCTCGACGATGCGGAGGCCATGGCCCGGTTCGTCCGCGCTCCCGACGAGCAGCTGCTCGACACGAATCTCCGGCGGGCGCGCGCCAACTTCTCGATCGCCGACCTTCCCGGCGCGATCGACGCCGCCTTCAGCGCCCACGGGTGGATGGCATGGTGAGCGACGACCCGGTGCTGCGGCGCCGGGCCCGGGTGGCACGGCTCGTTCAGGCCGGGCAGCGCGTGGGCTACGGATTCCTGCTCCTCTCGATCGTCGCCTTCGGCGTGGGCGCGGCGACGGGATTCCCCGGCTACGCCGTGACGGTCTCGGTCGTGGGGCTCGTGGGAGCCTGCGTGATCCTGCCCGTACCGATCGTTGCCGGCTACGGAGTCCGCGCCGCCGAGCGCGACGAGCGGCGAGCGGCGGCGGCCAAGGCCAAGCGAACGCCCTAGCGGGGCGGCCCGGTGCGCCAACCGATGTCGTGTTCCGGTTTCTGACC
>CAAGKR010298357.1_pt1 | contig 12216 bp, 13 predicted proteins | sample 2556971 | NCBI WGS metagenome assembly CAAGKR01 (sample SAMEA5207829, study PRJEB30636) | soil metagenome | biome: forest; feature: boreal; material: soil | place: USA | collected 2011-09 | depth 1 m
CTCGTAAATGAGCTGCGTCCACTCGTAGGACACCGTGACCAGTGCAGACGTCTCCGCGACGTTCCCGGCGGAAGCCCGTTTGCGTGTCGAACGTGCCGCGAGGCGGAGGCCTTCGAAGGCAAGCGCTATGCCGGATGCGAGCGCGATGGTCGACAGAGGCAGATTACCAGGGAGCCGCGGCACCGGAAGCCTCGGATTCGAAGGCATCGGGGATGTTTCCGGGCGAACGATAGGCGGAAAATCGAGGGAGGGCTCGAGTGGGTCATTTCCAGATGTCATGGAGATCCTCACCAGTCGAAAAATCGAAGTCCTCTAGCGTAACACGCCGCGGGATTCCCGGATTTTCGCCTCGAGGGATTGTTTTTTCTGGCGGCCGCGCCGCTCGTGATTCAAGAGACGCTTGCGCAGGCGCAGGCTTTCCGGGGTAACTTCCACGAGTTCATCGTCCTGGATGAAGTCGAGCGACTGCTCCAGGCTGAGGATCGTGGCAGGAGTCAGCCGTACCAGGATGTCGGAGCTCGAGGCGCGAACGTTCGTTTTCTTCTTGTCCTTCGAGACATTGATCACTATGTCGTCTCCGCGAGTGTTCAAACCAACGATCATTCCGCCGTATACAGGGGTTCCAGGCTCTATAAAAGTCGTTCCACGATCCTGTGCGTTGGACAGTCCATAGGATACCGCCTGACCTTCTTCGAGAGCGACCAGCGCTCCCATGCGGTAGCTGCTGATTTCACCCGCCCACGGTCGATACCCCAGCAGCAGGCTGTTCATGATGCCGTTGCCGCGAGTAGCCGTCAGGAACTCATTTCGAAATCCGATCAAGCCGCGCGTCGGGATAGTAAATTCCAGTCGTACGCGAGCGTCGTCCCCGGCGTGCATATTCGTCATCGCGCCCTGTCGGGCCGCCATCGCTTGTGTGATGAATCCCATGTGGTCGTCGCTCGTATCGATGATCAAATGCTCGAACGGCTCCGTGGTCTTTCCGTCGACCGTACGCGTGATGACCTCCGGGCGAGACACTTCAAACTCATAGCCTTCTCGCCTCATCGTTTCCACCAGGATGGCGAGATGAAGCTCCCCGCGTCCGGAGACAAGGAAGCTGTCGGCGCGACCCGTGTCTTCAACCCGAAGAGCGACATTGGTTTGAAGCTCCCGATACAGTCGCTCGCGTAGCTGGCGAGAAGATCCCATCTTCCCTTCGCGCCCACCGAACGGGGAGGTGTTGACGCCGACCGTCATACGAACGGTTGGCTCCTCGATTTCAATGGTTGGCAGAGCTTCCGGTTGCTCGGCGGCCGCCACGGTCTCTCCGATGGATGCGTCCTCTATGCCGGTCAGTGCGACGATGTCGCCTGCTTCGACGGAGTCCACGCTGGCGCGTTGTAGGCCCGAGAACGTATACACATTTGCGACTTTTGCGCTTCGGATAGAGCCATGGCGTCCCAATATGACGACATTATCGCCCGGTCTTACCCAGCCGCGGACAATGCGTCCGATGGCAATGCGACCCTGATACGAGTCGTAGCCGAGCGTCGTCACTAACATCTGAAGTGGTCCGTCCTGTATCTCCGGCGGGGGAACGGTCTCCACGATCTTCTGAAAGAGCGGCTGCAAGTCCACCTGGGGGTCGTCGAGCTGCGCAGCGGCTGTACCTAGCTTTGCGACTGCATATAGAACCGGGAAATCCAGCTGATCCGAATCCGTGGCCAGATCAAGAAACAAATCCTGTGTTTCTTGCACGACCTGTTGAATACGGGCGTTCGGCCGGTCGATTTTGTTGATGACGACGATTGGCTTCAGGCCAATTTCGAGCGCTTTACGCAGGACGAACCGCGTCTGCGGCATCGGGCCTTCCGCGGCATCAACCAGTAAGAGACAACCATCCGCCATGTTGAGCACTCGCTCAACTTCGCCGCCAAAGTCGGCGTGACCCGGCGTGTCGAGAATATTGATCTTGACGTCCCGATACCGAACCGCCGTGTTCTTGGCGAGAATAGTAATGCCTTTCTCGCGCTCAAGTTCGTTCGAGTCCATGATGAGCGTACCCACGTGCTCGTGCTCGTGGAATATATTGCTTTGCTTGAGCATGCCATCGACCAACGTGGTCTTGCCGTGATCCACATGGGCGATGATTGCTATGTTGCGAATGTCGTCGCGTTGGGAGACCAAAGATTCCTCACAAAAAAGCAACCCGCACGACGGGTTGCCGCTTCAGTTCCATTACTATCGTATTTGAAGTATAGCAGATTCGACACCATCGAAGACGGTCTTTCGATTCGTGGACGCATGAAGTTCGAGTGCCGATTCGCGGTCGCGGTCGATATAGACTGGCAGGGATGAAAGGAGAACGTGCTTGAGAAAGTGTTCTCTTGGGCTGCGTGCGCTTCTAGCGCTCGCGATCTTTCTTCTGATTCCGGGTCGTGCCAGTTCGGCGGTGGCCACAAGAACCGGCAGGTTCGTCGACCCGGCGAACCCGGTTCCTTTACTGGCCGAACATCCCAGATACGTGGTGATGTTAGTCCTGGACGGCGCGCTGCCTTCATACTTCAAGCTGGCCGATTTTCCTCACATCGCTGCTCTGCAGCGGCAAGGCGTGACCTACGACAGTGCATGGGACGGTATGCTGGAAACCGAGACTCCCACCGGCCATGCCTCGTTGGGAACCGGCACCGTGCCGCGCCGCCACGGCATCCTTTCGTTTAGCTGGGTTACCCAGGCGGGTTTGCACGAGCAGCCGACAAACCCGATTCCCATCCAGCAGGGGCAGCTAGAGCAGGTTCTGCGGCGATCGGGCGTCCCATCGATCGCATCCGAATTGAAGAAAGCGGATCCCGCTGCGACCGTCGCAGTGACCAGCGGCCACAAAGATTACGCCGTTGACGCGGCCGGTGGCCCATACGCGGACTACCTGATGTACTACGAGATCCAGAATCAGTTGTGGAAACCGGTGGCTATTCCGCGCCACGTACCGCCCCAGGCGGTTCTTTCCCCGCAATATCTTCAAGCGTACGCGCCTCATCTTGCGCCGGGGGATCAGGACTACCTTGCCGTTCAACTGGCGCTCTCGTCTTTCCGGCAGGTACACCAGCGTGTGACGATTATCAATTTGCCGGAGTTCGATTGGCCTTTGGGACACCTGCTCGGCGGCCCCGCGGACAAATGGTTTGCATGGCAACTCATGACTCGTCTCGACACGGATATCGGGATGATCGAAGACACGTTGCGTCAGAATCATGTGTTGAAGCAGACGCTCTTCGTGCTTACCGCTGACCACGGCATGCTGGCCCTGAATCATCGCATTCCGCACGAACTCATCGCACGGGCGGTAAGAAAAGCCGGCACATCTCTGGACGACTATGACTACCATTCCGCCGGTTATTTCTGGTTGCACAACCGTAGTCGCGCTGCTCGCGTCGCCGCCAACATCGTCGGCTTGCACAATCCATACGTCCGGGCTGTCTACTACCGCGCGCCCGGCTCTCTGGAGTACGTGCGGGCGCTGGGAGGCGAACCACTGGCCTCTCCGGCGGTGGCGACTGCGTACCAGTTCCTGCTTGGAACGCTGGTCAGTCCGAGCGCTCCGCAGGTCGTAATGTTTCTAGCTGAGAACACGTCGATTGTCGGTCGCAATGAGACGAACTGGCGAGGAGATCACGGCGGCGCATCGTGGAATGCGGAACACATCCCGCTCATCCTGTCGGGACCTGGCGTCAGGCAGGGAATACACTCAGCGTTTCCTGCCACCATCTATGACATCGCTCCTACTATCCTTGCCTTACTGCGCGCACCATGGACTGGTATGGACGGCATGCCGCTGTATGACGCGCTCACCGCTCCCGACGTAGCGGGCGCAGACGCTCAGGCGGCGCGTGGCGCGCGGTGGGAGCCATTTGTCCAGGCATTGCGGCTGCAATCTCGCCAGGATGGTCCGTGATAAAAAGCGCGGCTTTCAGGAACCGATCGGAATCAGCATGATCGAGTCGAGCACGAGATCCTTTCCTCCGGGCTGAGGGGCGACGCCCGAAACGGGGACCGCCGATGCCTCTCCCATGCAGTCGGGACATTGCCCCAATCCGCGGACCTGTGCGGGTATGATGACGTCGTCGTCGATACGTACTTCGATAACGGTTTCATGTTTGCAGTCAAACAGAGTGTTTACGGTGGCCAATGCAGTACTCCAGTACGTGATGTGGGCGGGAATCCATTGAGTCTACGTGACGTTAGTGCGTTCGGCTTCGCCGAGTCACTAGACCCGCTCGCGTCCGGGAGGCCTCGAACGCGCCTCCGGCATCCGTATGCGAGCATGAGTTACAACGACTTACATTCTCGGTGCGGGAGCATTCCATGCGCTTGGTTACTTACGTGGTCCCAGACGGAGCTAAGCAGCGCGTCGGCGCGGTAGAAGGAAGTGAAGTAGTTCGTCTAACTCTTCCCGACTGCGACCAGGAAAGCCTTTCCATGCGTCAGATCGTGAATGTGTGGGGAGATCAGTCCAACCAGATTGGGCCGGAAAGATCAAGCGAGCGGCACGCTCTGGCGGACGTGCGTCTGCTTGCCCCGATTCCGAATCCTCCCGGAAACGTTCTATGCCTCGGCCGAAACTACGCCGAGCATGCGCGGGAGTCCGCACGAACCCAGGGTGAGGAAGTAACTCGTCCAACCTTCTTCAGCAAGGCAATCACGTCCATCATCGGCCCATACGACGATATTCCATACGATCCTGCCCTCTCAGCGCAAATCGACTGGGAGGCTGAGCTGGCCGTAATCATTGGCCGGCGTGCCAAAAGCGTGGTCCACGAGGAGGCCCTGACGTACGTCTTTGGGTATACGGTGCTCAATGACATATCCGCTCGCGACATCCAGTTCGGGTATGGCGGCCAGTTTTTCTACGGCAAGAGTCTCGACGGTTCTTGCCCCATTGGTCCATGGATTGTCACCGCGGATGAAGTGCCCGATCCTCAGAACAGGACGGTCACGCTGCGGGTGGACGGTGTGACGAAGCAAGAGGATTCCACCCGGAACATGATCTTCGATGTGGCGGAGTGTATTGCAACGCTCTCCCGGGGCATGACGCTCCTTCCCGGTCAGATCATCGCTACCGGAACGCCCGCCGGAGTTGGATTTGCCCGTACTCCTCCCGAGTACCTGAGGCCGGGCAATGTGGTCGAAGCCGAAGTGGAGGGCATCGGCGCGCTGCGCAACGTCGTCGTGCAGATATTAAGATAATTACCCAGTGTGGCGACTCCGGAAAGCCGCCTCGAGATTATCCGAGGCAGACACACCGTCAATTCCCAGATATACCCCTGAAATGGCGTTCCTCAGTTGTTCATGTTCGTTGAAGGCGCGGCCCCCGTACGCCAGTACTCCTGCGTACTCGTCCTTCAATGCCTCGAAAACATCTCGTAGGGTTTGAGCCGTCTGTGGAGTTGATGCGGAAAGGCACACTGCATTCGGGTTCAGGCGGAGGACGTCTGCTATGAAGCTGTCGGCTTCGACGTTCGCACCGCCGTATATTACGTCGAACCCGCGCCGTCGTAGGAATAGCGCCACCAGTAACGGTCCGATATCGTGAAACTCTCCGGGAGCACAGGCAACCATGATTTGTTCGTCGCGCAGGGGAGGAGGACTGATTCGCGCCAGCTGCGCGATGTGCGATCGAATCAAATTGGAGCTGACGTGCTCCGTAGTGACCGAAAGCCGGCCGGTGGCCCATCGCTCTCCCACCTCGTACAAGGTGGGCTGAAGGAGCTGAAGACCGACTTCCTCGACACTGGCCACCATCAGGCCTTCCGCGATCACGCGGCTCACGGCAATTTCATCCATGTGATGGATTGCGATGAGCAGTTTTTTCTGCAAAGAATCGAAATCGAAGGCAGGAATCCCAGGGGCTGCCAGCTCTGCCTGCGCCAGCACGTGCAGTAAATTGACCGCGCGACTGATGCCTATGCCTTCCTGAACGCGCTCTCGGAGCCAGCGAGTGACGGCTATGTCCCTCTCGGAGTACAGTCGATACCCTTTCGGGTCGCGTTTCGGCTCCGGAGCCCCGTATCGGCGCTCCCACGAGCGCAAGGTGATCGAGGGTACCCCCGTGGCCGCGGCAACGGCCGGGATGTTATATAACGGCACATCCGAGCACTCGTTGGCATTGAACTGCACATTTCTTGCTTCCATCGAGATCATTGTACAAAAGATGGATACGAACTGCACACCCGTAGAACTTAGTTAATCCGGGCCTTCGGCAGATATCACGGCAATGGAAAGAGCCGTGCGGGTCTCGAAATTATCAAGATTTAGACCCAAAAGAGTCTCGATCCGGCGGAGGCGATACAAGAGACCGCTTCGATGCAAGTAGAGCGCGGCGGCAGTCCGGCTCGCGTTGCACCCGCAAGCGAGATACGTGGCGAGGGTCCTGACGAGGTCTCCGCCGTGTTCGCGATCGTACTCCGAGAGCGGTGAAAGTGCACGGGCGGCGTGCTCTCGCGCCACTTCGGTGGAAGAGGCGAGAATCAGGTCCAGGGATTCCACGGTATTCATTGCCTACAGTAGTAGGTAGAATCTCTACAGGGAAAGTAGTGTTGCGGAGTTTACCCGGCTCCAAGAAGTTCCAAAGATTGATACTCGTACGCTGCGGCCACTTCCTCGTAGACGGACAGCGTGCGGTCGGCGATGCTGCTCCACTCATACCGGTGTATCGACGCGCGTCCCTGACGCCCCATGCTTTCGAGCGAGTCGCTTGCCAGCGCTTGGGCCAGCTTCCGTGAGAAATCGGCGACGTTGCCAGGTCGGGCGAGGAAGCCCGAGCTTCCGTCCTGTACCGTCGTAGCGAGTCCGCCCACGTCGAATGCCACCACCGGAGTCTCGCAAGCCATTGATTCAATCGCTACCATGCCGAACGACTCGTATGCCGACGGAACGGCGCACACGGTAGCGGCGGAGTAATACACCGGCAGCTGGTCCTGCGGTACGTTCGACCTCATGTCTACGATCTGTTCGAGACCTAGGTCGGCAGCCATGCGGCGATACTTCTGGGCCGCGATGCGATCGTCCTCATCATTTCCCCCAACGACGATCACGCGTAGTCCCCGACGTTGGGATTGCCGCAGCATGGCAACGGACCGCAGCAATACGTCCAACTGTTTCATTGGGTCCAGTCGGCCGACAAAAAGTACCACTCGATCGGCGTCGATGCGCAATTTTCGACGGCTACTGGCCGTGTCATGACGCCGAAAGAGCTTCGCATCTACACCGGGCGGAATGACGGCGAACCGTTGCGGGTCCCGTCCGTAGATCGTGGCTAGCTGCGTTCGCTCGATGGCCGTTGCGCCAATGATCGCGTCGGAGTCAGCCAGCACATCACGCTCGCCTTCAAAGCGCAGCGCGGAGTCAACGCCTTCGCCACCCTGCGCGTGCTGCTCCTTTACCCTCGACAGCGTATGAAACATCGATACCACCGGCGCGCCCAATGTTTCACGACAACGCACGCCAACCATGCCCGAGAGCCAGTAATGACAGTGGAGAACGTCATAGGCGACACCGTCTCGGAGCGCGAACGCGTTCAGGCCCCTGGTCAAGGTGGGGATGAGGAGCGGCAAGCGAGACTTCGGCTGCAGCTGGGGCAACCCGGCATCAAGGTGTATGAGTCGGGTTCTCGGACCCAGTTCGGCGACTTTCGGGAGCCGGGTGTCCGTCCTGCGTGTGAACATGTCTACTCGTAGTCCGAGCTCCGCGAGTTCGTCAGCCAGCCGGCGCACATATAGGTTCATACCACCTGCGTCCGAGCGGCCGAGAGGGGCAATTGGAGAGCTATGCAGAGAGAGCAGCGCGACGCGTTCCACCGGCTTCAACCTATCCCGCGTACGGACGTAGCGGGTTGGCGGTCTGCATGGCGCGCCAGAGCGGGCCATAAGCTCCGAACGTAAAGTCATTGACCTTCCACCGCCCCGAATAGGTATCGAACTCGATGAGCGCTGTTCCGCCTTGCTGTGGCCAACCTGTCGCAAGAACAGTACCGTGTCCGTGGCTTCCGGAAGATTGAAACTTGCACTGCACGTGGGAGTGCGAGAGCCAGGTTGCCATAAGGCTCGGATCTCCGGTCTGACCTTCTCCGTCTCCGAACGTGCCGTAACGAAGCCCACTGTTGTACTGGTAGTACGGGAGGGCGCTGGTGACCGCGGACGCGTCCTTGCGAGCGAATGCCGCACACAGCGTCCGCACCGCGTGTGCGAAACCGCGATCCACCGCAACCAAGTCGGGGCGAGGCGTTGCAGCACCGTGGGTAGGGGAAACCGCCCGTGTTGCGGCGGTGTTCGCGCCGGTGCTCGTCTCTGTGGCGTTGCTTGGCGACGAGCCTGACGAGCATCCAGAAAGCGCTAGTCCCAGCAGCGCCACAGACATGATATATCGCACATTGCCTCCACCTAGACAGAAACGCAGGCCCATGTTGCCTGCGTTCAGCAGTCTCAGTTTATCATGAGCCAAGTCGAGACCCGAGTTACACCAGCACCCGCAATGCTCTGCGCTGCACCGAAATCCGACTCGATCCGCCTGGGTACAACTCACCGTCAAGGTCAATTTGGCCCGCTGATTCCGGCTCGAAAGTCACATCGGTGCCACGCATCCAATGAACCTGCGGATTCCTTAGGTGCGTGCCCGGATATAACTTCCATATCTGGGAGACCAGATTGACCCGAGACAGATTCCCGAGGAGAACGATATCGAGTTCGCCGTCATCGGTGTCCGCCGGCGGCGCGATCTTCATGCCTCCTCCAAAGTACGCGCCGTTGGCCACCACGAGACTTACCAACCGGCCATCGTACACGGTCGCTCCATCCACCGTTACTCGACCGGCAATCGGATGATCACGCGCCGCTGCGGCGATGCCTGCCAGAAAAAACGAGGCGCGCCCGGGCCAACGCGAACTAAAGGCTGCCTCACGCGCCACGACAGAGGCTCCGAGGCCGGATTCGGCGAAGTTGACGAACAACCGAGGGAAGGGCTCCGTAAGTACGCCGATATCAAATCGTCGTTCCTCGCCCCGCACAATGCGATCTACGGCGGCTCCCACGCCGCGCCGGATATTGGCGTTACGGGCGAAGTCCATTCCGGTGCCCGCGGGAATCACTCCCACCCGTACATCGTCTCGCACCGTGCTATTCAACTGGAGCGCGTTCACTACCTCGTGCAACGTGCCGTCCCCGCCAACTGCCAGGAGCGTCGTGTGGCCGGCCTCCAGTGCGAGCCGCGCTTGTTCCGTGCCGTCTCCAGGCTCGCGAGTTGAATACACTTCGACGGAGATTTCATGCGGCCGCAATCGTTTCTCGACGGCCCGCCAGGTACGCCAGCAGTGGCCGCCCGCTGCCGCGGGATTGACGATTGCGGCTATTCGTTGACGATCGTCCGTACTGCTTCTCCGTTTTTGCTCTCTGATATACTAAGCTACTTGTTCGTGACAACGAGGGGATGGGCCATCTTGGCCAAAAGAGAACCAACTGAGCTCTCGGAAGAGTCTCGTGGCCGCATCGTGCGTGTGGTCCGCTCCATGGCCGATGATCGCGTCGAGCGCGGTGTCGAGCTCAACCGCGCGATGCACTGCCACAGCTGCGATCAAGAAAAGACGGCGGCTGGGTCCGCACTGTATGGAGCTTATCGTCTGTGCAACGACTGCTTCTTAGAATTCACGCTGGCGTTGGCCTCGGGAAACGTGGAGAGTGTGGCGGAATTCATGACTCGGACGCCCGACGGGACCGGGGCGCTCCCTCCCAGCGATTTGGGGGGTGGACGTGACAGGCAGTCCATTCAACAGTTGAACCCGTTGTCCGGCCGTGACAAGCTCATGCCGAGCAACGAACCCTGCTAATTATTGGAGTAGTTCGGCATGGCAGGTGCGAGGTATGACTCGCCCGTCGGTCGCTTATCCGGTTTAAAGCGGCGCCGCCCCGACGGACGGAGCGACTCCGAATTCCGACGGTTAAAAGAAAAATACAAAACCGCATCCGAAGCCACTCAACAGTGGCTTTCGCTCCTACGTGAGATGGAGCGAAACGGAGATACGAACGAGGGCAGCTACGAGCAGTACTATCACGCGTACCTGCAGGCGAAACAGCTTGAAAAACGCACCGACCTGGAGCTATTCAATCTACGTGAGGGACTGACCGGACGAGTACCGTCATCGATCGTCCTTCACCCCGACGATCAGCAGCATCGCAGTGATTGAGTTGACGTGAAGGATCGTATGCGCGTCGTAATCATGGGCTGCGGGCGGACTGGTGCTCGGCTTGCAACCATGCTTTCCGAGGCCGGTCATGAAGTGATGATCATTGACTGGCAAGATTCGGCATTTTCACGTCTGCCCGAAGACTTCGCCGGCGCCACATTTGTTGGGAATGCGGTGGACCAGGACGTGCTCCGTGCAGCGGGAATAGAATCCGCGGATGCGTTCGTGGCGGCGACCAGCGGAGACAACCGCAATATCATCGCGAGTCAAATTGCCCAGCACGCTTTTCACGTTCCACGTGTGGTCAGCCGCATTAAAGACCCGAGTCGGGCGGAAATCTTTGGAGAACTGGGCATCTCGGTAGATTGCCGTACCTCGGAGGGGGCGAAGATCATACTGGCGATTGCGCGCGGAGAGGACAAGACTCCCGCGTCCGACGGCTTTTAGAGCACTCGCTTCAAACGTGGATTCCGCCGAATTCCGGGTATTCTCCCCCGCTTTGCAACCGGTCGCCCCTCGATCTCTCGAATGTCACCCGTGAAGTCGACGCCGCGCGCCCCGCTAATGTAACTTCCGACGCCGTAGCTGTCAACGGGAGCGCGCACATTTTGAAACGCTCGGATTCGGTCCGGGGTCATCCCGCCGCTGACGACGATCTGCACTCGCTCGAAACCCGCCAGGTCCAGACGAGCACGAACCTCATCAACCAGGGCCGGAGTGACCCCACCGCGCTCCGGCGGTGTATCCAGTCGCACACCCTCGAGCGTCGATCCGATTGCCTCTGCGACTCGCACGGCCTCCACCGTCTCGTCTTGAAAGGTATCGATGAGGACGATGCGGGCCACGTGCGGTGGCATAGTTGCGTTAAACGCCCGAGCTGCTTCGACCGTGTCTCCCACGATCAGCACGTAGGCATGAGGCATTGTCCCGCTGGGCGCCGTGCCGGTCAGGAGCGCTCCCAGTGGGGTGGAGCATCCGACGCACCCCCCCACCACGGCGGCGTAGTCCATGATGCCGGCCACGTTGGGGTGTACGTGCCTCGCCCCAAAACTGATGACCGGTACGCCTCCAGCCGCCTCAATAACCTCTTTGGCGGCGGTTGCCCAGCCGGTTGAGGAGGCCAGGATTCCGAGGATTGCCGTCTCGTACACTCCGAATGTGCTGTACGGGGCAAACAACTCCATCGCCGGTTCGGAAGGCTCGATTGCCACACCCTCGTCGACGGCCCACAACTCCCCGTTGTAGCCGGAATCCGCTAGCATCTGGACCACCTGCGACACCCCGCACAAGATCGCGTGCTTCCTGGTAAAGATTTCCATCCCTACTGATGGGTCCTTGTCTAGGAAGCGCAAGGAATCGCGCGCCCGCAAGAAGTAGACATCGGCAGTGTCGCCGGTCATCACCTCGGGCAGCAGAGGAAATGAGGGCCGAGACTTCTCACTCATGCTGCAAGAAAATCAGATGCCGGGGATCGACGAATCGATCCCCGGCGGTTGTGTCGTACTTAGGCTGAGTGCGTGCTGGCTGCTTGTGCAAGACCCATGATCTCGTCGAACGCCATGCCTTCGATCGTCTCCAGGCTCATGAGCTTCTCCGATACGGTCACGAGCTTATCCTTGTGGCGGATCAGAATCTCGCGTGCAACGCTGTACGCTCGGTTAATCAGGTTTCGGACCTCGTTGTCGATTTCCTGGGCAACAGCTTCGCTGTAGTTGCGCTGCTCACCGATTTCGCGACCGAGGAACACGAGCTCTTCCTTCTTTCCCAGTGCCAGCGGACCGAGCTTCTCGCTCATGCCGTACCGGGTCACCATCTGACGGGCCAGGCTCGTGGCCCGCTCGATGTCATTCGACGCTCCGGTCGTAACCTCGCCAAATATCAACTGCTCCGCGGCGTGGCCACCGAGGCTCCAGGCCAGAGTTTCCTCGAACTGAGATTTAGTGTACAGGTAGCGGTCCTCGGTCGGCAGGAGGCGGGTGTATCCGCCTGCCAGGCCGCGAGCC
>CAAGKR010385711.1_pt1 | contig 12215 bp, 12 predicted proteins | sample 2556971 | NCBI WGS metagenome assembly CAAGKR01 (sample SAMEA5207829, study PRJEB30636) | soil metagenome | biome: forest; feature: boreal; material: soil | place: USA | collected 2011-09 | depth 1 m
CGAGCACGAGCAGCGCGACCGTGATCGTCAACTCGATCAGCGTGAAGCCGTGCTCAGCTGCACTGGTTCTTCGACAGTGCAATCGTGTTCGTCGCATTGGATTCGTTTCCCGCTTTGTCGTAGGCGACCACGTAGTAGCGAACGGAGTCGAGGGTCTTCTTCAGTGTGTTGTCGGAGACGGTCGTCTGCGAGACCTGGACGAACACCGACCAGGTCACGCCGTCGGTGCTGCGGTAGATGCGGTAGCCGCGGAAGTTCGTGTCGGTCGCGATGCCCCACGACAGCGTCACCGTACGACTGGGCCCCGAGCACGAGACCGTGCGGGTCAGCGTGCCGGGCACGGTCGGCTTGGTGGTGTCGACGATGACCGAGAGCGTCGCGATCGTCGCGCTGTTGCCCACCTTGTCGGTCGCCTGCACGTTCACCTGTTTCGTGCCGTCACCCGCGGTGACGGCCCATGAGAGCAACGGATTCGTCAGGTCGTACGGCGTCCACGCGCTCCAGCTTCCATCGTTGTTGCCGACCCGGGCCTGGATCGGCGTGCACTGGTCGGAGAGTGCCAGGTTGATGCCGTTGAGCGTGGGCGTCTTGAAGACGACGATCACGGTGACCCGCCGGTAGTCCTGGGTCCCGGGGATCCCGGCGTCGTCGACCCAGGTCACGTACTGGTAGATCTGCATGACCGTGGTACCGACCGTGACGGGATCCTCGAGGTGCAGCACAGCGCCGCCCGAGGCGACGACGAGCGGCTCCATGGTGCCCTTCCCGTCGATGTTGTACTGGGTCCCGTCGACGCTCACGCCGGAATCGGGGTTCGTCGCGTCGCTCGACTTCGACAGCCCGCTCGGGAGCGCGATATTCGAGTAGGGAACGCCGCGGAGATGCTCGAGCCGGGCCTCGGCGATGCTCGCCGCCGTCTGCCGCTGGCGGGCCAGGGCGATCGTCTTGAAGCCGAGGCCGAGGCTCGCGACGAATCCCCCGGCAACCGTCGCCAGCAAGGAGATGGCGACGATCAGCTCGATCAGGGTGAAGCCATCGCTCCCATATCCGGTCGCGGCCGCCGACCTCGAGCGAGCCTCGCCGACTCCAACCCGCGCGCGAACACGATCCGCGCGCGACCTGTCCCGGCATCCCGACCGGTCGTCCTCGCAGCCCTCGATCTCGACTCGCACGCCGCTCCGACCTCGCTCCCGTCCTTGTCCCCGTATCGGCCAGTGACCGGCGGTGACTTGAGGGGAGCCGGGGCTCAGGGAGCGGGTCGGCGGTGTGCGAATCCTGCGGGTCCTAGTCGCGCCGGGCCGGGAGCACTCGGGCGGCTTCGTAGACGGAGTCGACCCGCTTCACCGCGGCGAGCAGGGAGTCGAGGTGACCCGGGTCGGCGAGCTCGAACTCGAAGCGCAGCCGGGCAACCCGGTCGGATTGGGTCTGGGAGGTGCACGACAGGATGTTCACGTGATGCTCCGAGAGCACCTCGGCGACGTCACGGAGCAGCTTCGAACGGTCGAGCGCCTCGACCTCGATCGAGACGACGTAGGCACTCGGGGCGTTGTGGTCCCACTCGACCTCGATCACCCGATCGACCTGCGTGCGCAGGCTCGCACCGTTGGCACAGTCGGTCCGGTGCACCGACACCCCGCGGCCACGGGTGACGAAGCCCATGATCTCGTCGCCGGGAACCGGTGTGCAGCATCGCGAGAGCCGCACGAGGATGTCGTCGAGCCCCTCGACGTGCACGCCGACGCCGCTGCGTCGGCTCTGTCCGCGCGACCGCCCCGTCGCGGTCACCGGGAGCTGCTCCTCGCCGCCTCGCAGCTCGCGCTGGACCCGCTGCGCGACGGTCTTGGCCGAGACGTGGTTCTCACCGATCGCGGCGTGCAGCGACTCGAGGTCGCCGTAGTTCATGGTCTCGGCGACACCACGCAGCATCGCGGAGCTCTGCAGCTTCTGAACCGGCAGACCCTCCCGGCGCAGCGCCTTCACCAGCTCGTCACGACCGGTCTCGATCGCGTCGGTGCGGCGCTCCCGTGAGAACCACTGACGGATCTTCGCCCGCGCGCGCGGAGTCTGGGCAAACTGCAACCAGTCGCGGCTCGGCCCCGCGCCCGTCGCCTTGCTCGTGAAGATCTCGCACGAGTCGCCCGAGGTGAGCATCGAGTCGAGCGGCACCAACAGCCCGTTGACGCGCGCGCCGATGCAGCGATGGCCGATCTCGGTGTGGATGGCGTACGCGAAGTCGATCGTGGTGGCGCCGCTCGGCATGGTCACCACCTGGCCCTTCGGCGTGAAGACGTAGACCTCGTCCTGGTCGAGGTCGATCTTCAGGCTGGCCATGAACTCGGCCGGGTCGCTGGTCTCCTGCTGCCAGTCGACGAGCTGCTGCAGCCAGGCGAGGTCTTCCACCGGCGAGCGTTGCTCCTTGTAACCCCAGTGGGCCGCGACTCCGTACTCGCCCCGGCGGTGCATCTCACGGGTGCGGATCTGGAACTCCACCGGCTTGCCGCCCGGACCCACCACCGTCGTGTGCAACGACTGGTAGAGGTTGAACTTCGGCATCGCGATGTAGTCCTTGAAACGACCCTGCACCGGCCGCCACAGCGCGTGGATCGAGCCGAGCGCGCCGTAGCAGTCCTTGACCGATTCGACGATCACCCGGATGCCGAGCAGGTCGTAGATCTCGTCGAACTCCTTGCCCCGCACGATCATCTTCTCGTAGATCGACCAGTAGTGCTTCGGCCGGCCGGTCACCTCCGCTTCGACATGGAGGTCGGCGAGCCGGGATCGCACGGCTTCCAGCACGTCGTGCATCTGCTCTTCGCGCGCCGGTGCCCGCTGGGTGACCATCTGCTCGATCTCCGCGTACCGCTTCGGGTACAGCACCGCGAAGGCGAGATCTTCGAGCTGCCACTTCACGTCACCGATGCCGAGCCGGTGCGCGAGCGGCGCGTAGATGTCGATCGTCTCCTGCGCGATCCGCTCCTGCTTCGCCTGAGGCAACGACGCGATCGTGCGCATGTTGTGGAGCCGGTCGGCGAGCTTGATCACGAGGACACGGATGTCCTTCGCCATCGCGACGAGCATCTTGCGCATCGTCGCGGCCTGCTGCGCCTCCTTCGAGTCGAAATGGATCCGCTCGAGCTTCGTGACACCGTCGACGATGCCGGCGACGTCGGGACCGAAATCGCCCTCGAGGTCCTCGAGAGTCACCGTCGTGTCCTCGACCGCGTCGTGGAGCAACGCGGCCGCGATCGTCACGTCGTCGAGACCGAGGTCGGCGAGCACCATCGCGACGCCGACCGGGTGCGTGATGTACGCGTCTCCGGAGCGCCGGACCTGGTCGCGATGCGCGTCGCGCGCGACCGCGTACGCGTGCTCGATGAGCGCGGTGTCGGCGCGTGGGTGGCGCGCCTGGAACCGGTCGACGAGTGGTTGCAGGACCGAGTCGACGTGTTGATGATGATGTCGACGCCGCGGCAGGGTGGTTTTCATCCCGTCACGGCTCCTCGTACTCGACGACCGCGTGCACCTCGCGGCCGTCGAGCCGGTCACGTCCGTGCAGGAACCCGAGCTCGATGAAGAAGGCAAGGCCGACGACCTCGCCACCCAACCGCTCCGCGAGGCGCAGCGTCGCGTCCGCCGTGCCTCCTGTCGCGAGGACGTCGTCGACGATGAGCACCTGCTCGCCGGGTTGGATCGCGTCGCGGTGGATCTCGAGGAGATCGGTGCCGTACTCGAGCTCGTACTCCTCGCGCTCGATGTCCCACGGAAGCTTGCCCGCCTTGCGCACGGGCACGAACCCGGCGGCGTGCCGGTAGGCGACCGGCGCGGCGAACACGAATCCGCGCGCCTCGATCCCGATGACCTTGTCGATCCGGCGGTCGGCGAACGGGGCGGCGACGGCGTCGACGACCGCCGCGAAGGCGTCAGGAGCCGCGAGCACCGGGGTGATGTCCTTGAAGACGACGCCCGGACGCGGGTAGTCGGGAATGTCGCGCACGTGCGCCTTCAACCACCCGACGTCCATCGGCACGATGATACCGGTGGGTACTTCCCTACTTGCGCTCCTACTTGCGTTTGCGACCCCGCTGTTGACGGGGACGGGGAGCCATGGTCTGGCGGGGCACGGCCGGCGGGCCGGGCACGCCCCGCTCGCGACGGGCGGGGGGCTCGTCGTCGATACCGAGCCCGTCCGCGCCGTCGGGGCCATTCGGTGTGGGCGCGGATACGGGCGCGAGTGCACCGGCACCCACGCGGGTCAGCGTTCGCGCCGCCGGCGCTTCCGTGCCCTCCTGGCGGGCGCGGCGTTGCTTGATCGCCTTGTACTGCGGCTCGCGCTCCTTCGCCCACACGAGGAGCGGCGCGGCGACGAAGATCGACGAGTAGGTACCGATGAAGAGACCGGCGAGCAGCGCGAGCGCGAACTCCTCGAGGGTGGTGGCACCGAGGATGAAGGAGCCGACGACGAGCAGCGAGACCACCGGCAAGAGCGCGACGAGTGAGGTGGAGAGCGAACGCATGAGCACCTGATTGAGCGACCGGTTCGCCATCTCGCCGTAAGTGTTGCGGCCCATGGTCGCGAGCGAGCTGCTGTTCTCCCGGATCTTGTCGAACACGACGACCGTGTCGTACAGCGAGAAGCCCAGGATCGTGAGGAAGGCCGTCACCGTCGCGGGCGTCACGGGGAATCCGACGAGCGCGTACACACCGACCGTGAACGCGATGTCGTGCAGGACCGCGATGATCGCCGCGGCCGACATCTTGGCCTCGAAGCGGACCGCGAGGTACAGGGCGAGCACGACGAAGAAGACGATGAGCGCCTGGAGCGCCTTGTGGCTGACCTCGGAGCCCCAGGTCGGCCCCACGGTGTTGAGCGTGACGTCACCCGGCGTCGCGTGGGCGTACTTGGCGAGCGCCTGGGTGACCTCGTTCTGCGGGCTGGCCGGCAGCTTGGGCACGGTGAGCGTGACGTCGCTCCCCGACACCTGGACCGTGCCCGTCACCCCGACGGCGCGAACGGCCTTCTCGATCTTGGCCTGGTCGGGATGCGCCACGTGCGCGACCGAGAACGTGCCCTGCGCGCCCGAGACGTCGACCGACACGTTCGCGGGCGCGATGCCGGTGCTCGTCGCCAGCGCGTTCTGGGTGTCGGTGAGGGGGTCGTGCAGCAGCTTCGCCTGCACCCGGATGCTCTTGCCTCCGCTGGCGGGGCTCAGGATCGTGACACGCGCGCCCCCCTGACCGATCGGCTTCAGCGCATCCCGCACGCCGGCGATCGTGGGCGACACGCCCTTGGCCTTGACCTCCCAGGAGATCCCGCCCTTGAAGTCGATCCCCAGGTTGAGACCTCGGACGAGCAGGCCGCCGAGGCTCAGCACGACGACCGCCACCGAGATGATCAGGTAGCGGCGTGAGTGCGCGATGAACTGGAAGTGCGTGCGCTCGTGGTAGAAGTCGGAGGGCCGGTGGCGCCGGTCGATGCCGGGAACACCGGCGGTTCGGTCGGCTCGGTCGGCGGCGTTCACAGGTTCGTCTCCCGCGCGACGTCGAGCCCGCTCGCGATGCCGATGCCCTTCAAGCGCACGAGCGCGGGCCGGCGTGACATGAGCCACACCATCGGGTGCATGAAGCAGTACGCGAGCAGCAGGTCGATGGCGGTCGAGATGCCGAGGAAGTAGGCGAATCCCCGTACCGATCCCACCGCGAGCAGGTACAGCACCGTGGCGCCGATGAGCGACACGAGGTCGGCGGCGACGATGGTGCGGAACGCGCGGCGGAACCCGGTATCGAGCGAGGAGCGGATCGTCTTCCCGGTACGCACCTCGTCCTTGAGGCGCTCGAAATAGACGACGTACGAGTCGACGGTGACACCGACCGACACGATGATGCCGGTCACCCCGGCCAGCGTGAGCGTGAGGTTCTGGGTGCGACCGAGATAGCTGACGAGCGCGAAGAAGATCATGCCGGTGAGGCCGAGGCCGAGCCACACCACGACACCGAGCAGCCGGTAGAAGAAGATCATGTAGAGCGCGACGAGCCCGAGCCCGATGAGCCCGGCCGCGATGCCCGCCTTGAGCTGGTCCTTGCCGAGCTCGGGCGACACGCTCTCGACCGTCTGCTGCTTCTGGTCGAACTGCACTGGCAGGGCGCCGTACTTCAGCACCAACGCGAGGTCCTTCGCCTCACCCTGGGTGAAGGTGCCGCTGATCTGCACGTTCTTGCCGGTGATGCCCGGGTTGATCTTGGGTGCCGACTGCACGACGCCGTCGAGCACGATCGCGACGTCCTTGCCGACCTGGGGGACCGCGATCGTGTCGACAAAGCTGTTGTCCTTGAACGTCACGTTCACGACCCAGCCCTGGGTGGAGTCGTACTGGGCCCTCGCCGTGCTCACCCGACGCCCCGTGAGCAGGGTGGGCCCGACGAAGTAGCAGCCCTGCTGGGGATCGGGCGTCTTCGACTTCGACGTCTTGAACGGCAGCACCGCCGCCAAGTTGGCCCGGAGCTGCGACGGCTTGGTGAGGAACGACTTGCACGTGGTGCCCGGGGCGAGGGTGGTGCTGGTCGTGGTCGCCGCCCCCGCTTTCGTGGTCGGCGTGGTGGAGGTCGTCGCGGCCCCGGCCTTGGTGGTGGGCTTCGTGGTGGGCTTCGTGGTCGGCTTGGTCGTGGGCTTGGGCGTGGTCGCGGCGGCGGCGGCGATAGGGCGGGTCGCAACGACGGGTCTCAGGTCGAGGCGGGTACCGAGCGCACCCTTCTTCGCGGTGGTCGCCGTCGGCTTGGCCGTGGTCGTCGTCCCGCCCTTCGCGATAGTGGTCGTGCCGCCCTTCACCGCGGTGGTCGTCGCGCCCTTCACCGTCGTCGTCGTGGGCGATCCCGCGGTCGCGCTATAGGGCACGAACTGGGTGACGACACGGAACTGCAGTTCGGCGGTCCGGCCGACGAGCGACAGGGCCTGCTCCCGGTTCTTCGCGCCGGGCAGGTTGATCACGATCGTGTTGCCCTGGCGGTTGATCTCCGGCTCGGCGACCCCGAGCGCGTCGACCCGGTTGGTGATGATCTGCACCGCGGTGTTGAGCGTCGACAGATCGGAGCCCTTCACGGGGAAGAGGACCACCGAGATCCCGCCCTGCAGGTCGAGACCGAGCTGTGGGCGACTGCTGCCGAACAGCGTCCCGAAGAACGCGAGCAGCACCAGGACAACGGTGATCGTGAGAAGCCAGACTTGACGGCGCACGGGAGGTCAGTCGCTCGTTTCGTCCGCCGATGGCGAGTCAGGAGCCGACGAGTCGGGAGCGGACGAGTCGCCCAGCCGGCGTCCGACGGCCCCGCGGGCGAATCGCACCACGGTGCCGGGCGCGATCTCGAGGTCGAAGGTGTCCTGGTCGAGCCGGCTGATCCGGCCGAACAGTCCGCCGGTGGTCATGATCTCGTCGCCCTCCCGGAGCTGCGATTGAAGCGCCTCGACGGCACGGATCCGACGCCGCGGGAGCACCACGAACAACATGACGCACGCCACGATGACGAAGCCGAGATACGCATAGGCAGCCACAGTGCGGGAATCACCGACTTCGACGGCGGAGAACCTCTGATCAGAGCGGAACGAGCCTAGCGCCTTCCCCCCGAGTTCCTGAGGCAGTGCAGGAGGCGCCCGACGTCACACGGGGACGTCGAAGGCACGGTCGCGGTCGGCGGCCACGGCGGCCTCCAGCCGGGCGAGCCGGGCGCCCCGGTTCATCCGCACCTGCCCCGCGTACGCGGCCCGGGGCAGTGCTGCCAGCCGCTCGGCCTCGGCCACCGCCTCATCGAGCACTCGCCCGGGCTCCACCGCGACGTCGAGGAAGCCGGCGTCGACGGCCCCGCGCGGGTCGTAGATGCGCGCCGCGACCGTCGCCTGCTGGAAGTGGCGGCGGCTCAGGCGCTCTTCGCTCAGCTCGACCGCCCACCGGGGCAGGACCATGCCGATCTGGGTCTCGATGAGGCCGATGCGGAAATCACCGAGCGCCCCGACCCGGTAGTCGGCGCCGAGCATCAGCAGCGCGCCCGCCGCGATGGCGTGACCGGTGCACGCGACGACGACCGGCGCGGGCGAAGCGAAGCACCGGGTGAAGAGGGCTCCGCCCTCGGTGACGAGCCGCCCCGCCTCCTGCGCGCCCGAGCGCATGACCGCGAGGTCGAAACCGCCGGAGAGCATGCCCGGGGTGCCGGTGACGAGCAGCGCGCCGGGACCGTTCTCGTCGGATCGCTCGACCCGGTCGAGCGCGGCGCCGATGGCGGCGATCACGTCGTACGACAGCGCGTTCGCCTTGCCGTGCGCGATCGTGGCGACGAGGACGCGACCGTGGACTTCCTCGGTCACCGGGGGCTGCTCGGGCACGGGCTGCTCCGTCTTCAGAATGTTCAGGAAGGTGGCGGTTCGAACAGCCCGGGAGTCTCACCGGCCGCGCGGGGCGTCGGCAAACCAAGGTGCGCATATGCCGCGGCGGTCGCGATCCGGCCGCGCGGCGTGCGCTGCAGGAGGCCGCACTGGAGCAGGAACGGCTCGTAGACGTCTTCGACCGTCTCGGGCTGCTCCCCCACCGCGATCGCGAGCGTCGAGAGCCCGACCGGCTGGCCTCCGAACGTGCGGCACAGCGCGGCCAGGACCGCGCGGTCGACCTTGTCGAGACCGAGCGCGTCCACCTCGAACAACACGAGCGCGTCGCGGGCCGTCGCGACGTTGACGGTGCCGTCGCCGCGCACCTCGGCGTAGTCGCGCACCCGCCGCAGCAGCCGGTTCGCGATCCGGGGTGTGCCACGCGATCGGGATGCGATCTCCGCCGCGCCCGCGGGCTCGAGCGGCACCCCGAGGATCGTCGCCGAGCGGCGCAGGATCGTCGCCAGGTCGTCGCTCGTGTAATAGTCGAGCCGGGCGACGAAGCCGAAGCGATCGCGCAACGGCCCGGTGATCAGGCCCGTGCGCGTCGTCGCGCCGACGAGGGTGAATCGGGGCAGGGGGAGGCGGATCGAGCGCGCGGTCGGGCCCTTGCCGACGACGATGTCGAGCTGGAAGTCCTCCATCGCCGGGTAGAGCACCTCCTCGACCGCGCGCGGCAACCGGTGCACCTCGTCGATGAAGAGCACGTCGCCGTCGTCGAGGTTGCTGAGGATCGCGGCCAGGTCTCCGGCCCGTTCGAGCGCGGGGCCCGAGGTCGGCTGCATCCGCGCGCCCATCTCGACCGCGACGATCCCGGCGAGCGACGTCTTGCCCAGCCCCGGCGGTCCCGCGAGCAGGAGGTGGTCGACGGCCTGCCCCCGCGCCTTCGCGGCGCCGAGCATGATGTCGAGGTGCTCCTTGAGCGCGGCCTGGCCGACGAAGTCGGAGAGCCGCCGCGGCCGGAGCGTCGTCTCCTCGGCCGCCTCGACCGGGGTCGCCGCGGGCTCGAGGAGCTCGTCACGCACGGCTCGGCCTCAGCTGCCGCAACGCGTCACGGAGCATGACCTCGACCGGCGCGTCGTCGTCGCCCTCGAGATTGGCCAGCACCTCGCGCACCTCGTCGGACGAGTAGCCGAGGCCGCTGAGCGCCTCGCGTACCTCGGCGCGCCCGGTGAGCGGCTCGGAATGCTCGCCGAGATCGAGATCGGGTACCGAGAGGCGGGCCTTCAGGTCGACGAGCAGGCGTTGCGCGGTGCGCCGCCCGACCCCGGGCACGAGCACGAGCGCGTCGAGGTCGTCGTGCGCGAGCGCACGCCGCAATGCGTTCGGCGAGTGCACGCTGAGGATCGCGAGCGCGAGCTTCGGGCCCACACCCGATGCCACCAGCAGCGCCTCGAACGTGTCGCGCTCGTCTCGGGTCAGGAACCCGAAGAGCACCATCGCGTCTTCGCGGACGTGCAGGTGCGTGAAGATGAACGCGGGCTCGCCGGGGATCAGCTTGACGAGCGTGCCGGTGGGGACCGACGCGCGGTACCCGACGCCACAGACCTCGACGAGCACCTCACCCGACGCGGTCCGTTCGAGCACCGTGCCGCGGATGGAACCGATCATCGTGGGTCCTTCGCGAGCGCGGCGCCGATCGCAGCCTGCAGGCGCGACGGCACCGAGGGGTCGTTCGGGGGTACTTCACGCTCGACGCGCGCCCGCCACGAGTGGCACAGGGCGAGCGCGAGCGCGTCGGCGGCGTCGGGCGGTTGCGGCGGACGCGGCAGATCGAGGAGTCGGGTGACCATGGTCTGCACCGCGACCTTGTCGGCCGCGCCGTCGCCGGTGACCGCCAGCTTGACCTCGTTGGGGCTGTACTGGACGACCGCGACACCCGCCCGCGCCGCAACCGCCAGCGCGAGACCGCTCGCCTGGCCGACGGAGATCGCGGTGCGCGCGTTCACCTGGAAGAGCACCCGCTCGACCGCGACCGCGCCCGGCCCGATCTCGGCGACGAGTGCCTCGAGATCGGCTTCGAGCGCGGCGAGGCGAATCGGGAGGGGTGCCTTCGGGTCGGTGCGCAACACCCCGTACGCGATGGCCTCGAAGCGGGCCCCGCTCCGGGCCACGGCGCCGTACCCGCAGCGCGACAAGCCGGGGTCGATGCCGAGGACCGGGCGGTCGGACAACGGTCCGTCGGACGGGGAGCGGTCGAACACGGGTTCGATCCTAGGGGTCCGTCCCGGCTCCCTGGCGGACCGCCCGCCCCGACCCGGTTCCGATGGGAAAACCCGACCGACCCGGGCGCGAAATCGGATCAGAACCGACCGCTCAGAACCGACCCGTAGGAACCGGCTCAGCCGCGGTGACGCCACCAACGGAACAGCAGCACCGCGACGATCACGCCGATCACGACCGGTACCAAGCGGCGGCCGACCGGCGCGCCCGCGGTGGCGAGCAGGTCGACCGGCTCGACCTCCGGCCCCTCGATGCGTCGGGGCCCCTGCGACTGCGGTGCCGCGGGAGCTGCTGCCGGAGCGGTGGTGGCCGCCGGGATCGGATCGGTGTCCGCCCCCGCCGCGTGGTCTCCGCTCAGCACGTCGGCCTCGAGCCGTTCGACGAACTGACCGAGCAGCTTCGCCGACACGTCGCCCAGCACGCCCCGCCCGAACTGCGCGACCTTGCCGGTGATCGACAGATCGGTGTGCACCGACACCTCGGTGCCGGCGTCGTCGCCGGTCATCGTCACCAGGATCTTGGCGCTCGCGTTGCCCTGCCCTCGCGTGTCACGCCCCGACGCGTCGATCACGATGCGCCGCGCCGCCTCGTCGACCTCGGCCAGACGGGCCGTGCCCTTGTACTGCGCGGTGATCGGACCGACCTTCACCTTCACCACGCCACGGAACTCGTCGCCGTCGATCTCCTCGAGTTGGGCGCCGGGCAGGCAGGGCGCGATGCGCTCGATGTCGAGCAGCACCTTCCACGTCTCGTCGATCGACGTGCTCACACGGAATTGGTCGGTGATCTCCATCGGGCCTCCAGGGCGGCGAGGTCTTGCGGGGTGTCGATATCGGTGGGCTCGCCGGTGCCATCGCACGGCACCTCGACGACGGGATGGCGCCTCATCAGCACCCGTGCCCCCTCGTCGCCCTCGAGCCCGAGGGCTTCGTCCCAGTGGTCACGGGCGAGCAGAACCGGGTTGGCCCGAACCCCTGCGTACGTCGCGGCCGCGAGGCGCGCGCCGGAATCGTAGGCGCCGGCCAGCCGGCGGTAGGCCTCCGGGCCGACGCGGGGCTGGTCGCCGAGCCCGACGACCAGTGCGTCGATGCCCGCCACCGCCCGGAGCGCGACGATCGCGGCCCCCAGGCTCGACGCGATGCCGCTCTCCCATCGATCGTTGCGGACGACCACCAGCCCGGGAACCTCGGCCCCGTCGCCGAGCGCAGCCGCGAGCACGGCGTCGGCCTCGCGACCCAGCACGAGGACCACCGGCGCGAGGCCGGAGCCCCTCGCCGCGTCGAGCGCCCACGCGACAACGGGTCGGCCCCCGAGCGCGGCCGTGAGCTTGGGCCGAGCGCCGTAGCGGGAACCCTGCCCGGCGGCGAGCAGTGCCGCCGCGATCTTCAGACCGTCACCTCAGACCGTCACTTCAGACCGTCACTTCAAACCGTTGCCTCCAGCGCGCGGCGCACGAGCACGCGGGCCAGGTGGCGCCGGTACTCGACCGACGCGTTGAGGTCGGCCGACGGCTCGGTGCCGGCATCGGCCTGCTCGGCCGCGTCGGCGGGGGGGGGCGCCCCCCCCCCCGCGCCCCCCCCCCCGC
>CAAGKR010396557.1_pt1 | contig 12215 bp, 17 predicted proteins | sample 2556971 | NCBI WGS metagenome assembly CAAGKR01 (sample SAMEA5207829, study PRJEB30636) | soil metagenome | biome: forest; feature: boreal; material: soil | place: USA | collected 2011-09 | depth 1 m
CAAAACTACATAGACAACTTTAATCAGAGGCTCAATCCTACTGGGAAGATGTTTAATGCTTCTGGAGCCGATGAGCAGGGTATGCTTAGCTATTATGCTAAGAATCAAACTTCACTCGACCAAGCTTTTGGTGATGTTACTTCTAAAAATGGTGGCCGCTACGTTCAGGCTTACCCTAACTGGGACGGGAACAATACCACCCCCCCACCAGTAAATACTCCTGGGGGAACGGCGAATCCTTCAGCCGCCGCACCTGTTCCAACCACTAAGCCATTTGCTGCTCCAGCACCTGCCTCTGTGGCAGCCCCAGGAGCACCAGGAGCCCCCGTTTCAACAACCGCCCCAACCCTAAATGCTGCCCCCACAGCTGCGGTACAGGCACAACCAATCTCTCCGGCAGACCTGGCCAACTACACGGGTATTGCCAACAATGCTTTTGACCCAAACACCCAGGCTAACACCACAGCTCTTGAGGCTAAGCTAAAGCAGACCCTGGCAACCGGTGATACCAATGTTCAAAATGATCTCTCCAGCCGTGGATTTCTGCGCTCTGGTGAGCAGATCACCCGAACTGATATGGCTCATACCATTGCTGAGGCTGATATGGCTCTTCAAGATGCTGGATTTAAACAGTCTCAAACCACCGCTAAGGAAGCTTATGTTCAGACTCAGGCCCAGCAAGATCTGGCACTGCGTCAAGGAAACGCTGGTATTGCTCAGACCCAGTACTCAAGTGGTATGCAGGCAAATGCCCAGAATAATGCTACTATTGCGGCACAGAATAACTTGGTGCTTCAAACAATGTCTCAGAATGCAGGACTGTCTCAGCAAGATTTCAGTAATATGCAGACAGAGCTTGGTAGAATTGCCTCAGTTGCGTCAACTGCTGCAACCCAAACGCTTGCCCAGCAAAACCAGGCATTCACTCAAGGAGTTTCTACGGCTACTCTTACACAAAATGCAGGTGGCTTAATCCAACAATTGGTATCTCTCCCTAACTTTACGGCTATCCTTGGTGGTCTACAAAGTAACCCAGCTGGTAAGGCAGCCTTAGTACAAATGCTTCAAGATATGGGCATAAACGTACAACTATAATATGTTACAAATTCCACAACCAACAACTCAGATGCCAGGTGGGTCAACTCCTCAAGGGCAACCGCCTCAAGGGCAACCACAAGCTGCACCTCAAGGGCCAGCCATTAACCTAAATGACCTGATTTCTGGAGCAACCAACTACCAACAGTCAATGATTGATAAGGCTAATGCGATGGATATCTATAAAAATAATGGTATTCAGTTTGGAGTTGACCCAACTACAGGAGCGATAACTAAAATTCAAGGCCAGACTCCAACCCAGCAAAAATCTGCTGATATAGGAATACAGCAACAACAACTTGCTCTTTCTGGTCCTACTATTTCCGAGTTCCCATCAGCACTCCAGCAGGCCATACAGAGCGGTCAATATACCGCCACTGGCGAACAAGGAAAGACGGGTAGAGAAGCACTTATCTCTAGTCTTACTTCCCAATTTGGGAAGGTCATGGACCCCGCGGAAATTGCAGCCCAGGTATACAACTCCGTAAAGGATACTACTGGTAAAACTGAAACGGCTCAGACTATTCAGAGTAAGTGGGACGAGCAGGCTCTGATGACCAAGAACGCTCCAACCTTCAATGCCGCTCTAGGGGCTATCAATAAACTAAAGGCAGCCGTGGATAAGGTAAATTACGATGGATCAAAGCTTAGTCCCGGGTATGTTAAGAAGTCTGCTGAGCTAAAGGTAGCTGTAGCGGGTGGAAATAACGCAGATATTGCAAATCTTCAGGCTTCAGCGGCTACCATTATTGAATCCCTGAAGGCTCTTACCAATACGGGACGTATTACCCAGCAGGAGATGGATTCTGTGGGGACAATCAGCCCATTTGACACTAAGACGCAAGCCCTAGCTAAACTAAACACCTACGGAGACATGTTAAGTACCGCTATGGGTAAGACCGGGCCATCTGCTCCTTCCGTAAACTCCTTAGTTCCGGGTGGTACTCCCTCTCCTGCGGCTGATCCACTAGGATTGTACAAGGTTAACATTACCAACCAGTAATATGGCCTACCAAGATTTGGGTAAACTAGTTAAACAGAAATACCCAGGGGCATACGATAATGTCCCTGACGATCAGTTAGGTATGCAGGTATCTAAGAAGTATCCTGGTGCTTACGATTCAGTAATAGGATCTTCTCCGATCGCAACCCCTCCCCCAACCGATACTCCAGTAACCGGAGGTGGTGGGGTAATGGGGTTCTTAAAAGGGGTTGTAGCTCCTGCTGCTGACGCACTAACCCAAAACATTGATGCTCTTAAAGGAACAGCGGTTGGTCATGCTCTAGGACAGCAGTCCGTAAGCGATATTCTAAAAGGGGAAACTCATGTTACAGGGACACCACAAGCAGATATACAGAAACAACAGCAATCCCAGAAAGAAGCAATACTTGGAAAACAGCTCACACCACTACAAGAGGCGGGTGCATTTGGCCAGGAGGCACTTAACCTAGCGCTACCTTTCTCCAGCGACATCGCTAAGGGGGTTGGTGCGGTAGCTACTAAAGTAGCACCAGATGCGGTAAAAGGGCTAATCGCAGCCGGTGACGCACTATCTAAGTCTGGTAAGGCGGGACAAGTTATTAAATATCTTGCTACTAAGGGTGTTACTAATGCCTCTATAGGAGCAGCGTACGGAGCAACTAACCAGGCCCAGGCCGGAGGAAGTGTTAGCGACATAATAAAGAGTATGCCAATAAACGCCGCCTCAATGGTTACGCTAGGAGGTGTATTTGATGGGATACTACCGCTCATATCTAATATTGCAAAGTCTGGAGCAAACTGGCTCACCAGCGGATCAGAGCTTGCAGATGTTCCTAAAGGAGTACAGATAAAACAGCAGGCAATGACTACGTTTAATAAGATGATGGATTACGGAATAAACACGATCCAGGGGGCCTCTGATATGGCGGATAAAGTAACCGGAAATACTGGAGTTCTTACTAAGATGACCAGAGATGCGGTCGGTCAAGTTGGTAGTATTGATACTGTTGGTTTACAGGACGCTCTTAATCAGGAGATGGGATTCAGGGTTACACCAGACCAGAAAATGATCGCCAGTTTAGGTAAGGAAGATAGGAAGCTCTACAACCTAGTAGACGGGTTACTAACCAGTACTTCAGAGTCGGTAGGTCCTACTGGTCGAAAGATTGTAGTTAATGGACAAATAAACTCTACTGCCGCGTTTGATGCAGTAAGGCAACTAGAGGCTAAAAAAGCCTTCTTCGGAGGCCAAGCAATGCGGTCGGGTAATCCAGACTCCGCAACGCTTGCTGATTCCTACGGCAAAATGGCAACCTTCCTCAAAAATAAAATATATGGTCTTACAGATCAGGTAGGTACAGACTCCGGTACTGTACTACAAGACCTGAAGACCAAATACGCATCTCAAATAAGTGAACTGCCGAAAGCTTTACAGCAGGATATTATGAACGCCGGATCTTTAGCGGAACTCAGATCACTTGCCGCACCATTCGTGCGGGCCAGTAATATCTATGACGCGGTTGGTCAGGTAGGAGAGGCCAGTAAGGGGAACCCAAACATTATGAACCTACTATTCGGTAAAGGTAAGATACCGGGCATGCTACTTGGTGCTGCGGAAACAGGTATCACTAAAGGAGTATCAGGAACACTCAGAGGAGCATCTTCTGTTGTAAGGGCCGTGGCAAATCCAGCCCTACAGTACTTAACCAAACTTGGGTTTTCTAAGGCGGTTAATAATCCTGGTCAGTAGGAGGTTCTGGGTCATGAAGCATATTGAATCTTACACCGGGAATACCCTCAAGTAGGAACATGATAAACAGTATTACGAAAGAGAAGGCCCAGATTATGAGCCAGATGAGGAAGATAACCCCGATAATGTATAATGCAAGTGAAATCATGAATCAACTCTAGCACACTAACTCTAGCTTGTCAATATGTCCTTCATAGATCCTAAAAGCATCACTCCCGCCTCACTCCAGCCAAAACAATCGACTCAGGCCCAACCTATGGGTCCACCTGCTCCTATGGAGCCACCTGCCCCTACGCCTGGGCCGACTCCCCCACCACAGACAGCCCAACCTACCACAGGTGCTAAAAGCGCAACACAACCGTCAAACTTTAGTCCCTCTCCTCTTCAATCTCTTACCCAGATTCAGAACTACAATCTTGGTGATTTAGTGAACTCGATAACTCTCCATGAACCAATTGACACTGTTGTTCAAAACGAAAGTCCGACCCCAACCTTAAAACACTACACCCTTGCAGATCTTTCTAATAATATTACTGTTGCCCAGTCCCAAACCCATCCTGGTTACTCTGGTACCATTGCCACATCGAGCCATCCAGGCGACTTTAGTGGTGGGAATATGCCTCAGGGGTATGACCCCAAACAAAACTACGGTAACTTCCTGGGCGGACAGTGTACCTCGTACGCATCCTGGTATTGGAGTAATGTACTGGGTAAGCAGTTTATAGACGCTGGAGGTAATGGCAATGCCAGCAACTGGCCGGCGCTAGCTAGAGAGCAGGGGTATACGGTAAATGCTACTCCCCGGGTTAACGATATTGTATCCTGGCCAGACATGGGGCAGTACGGGCACGTGGGGATAGTATCAGGAGTGAACCCTGACGGTACTATTTCAGTATCAGAAATGAATTACTCTCCTGGAAAGTACACCACCAGAAGTAACGTGTCTGCTAGTGGAGCTCAATTTATTAGATAATTTATTAGTAAACAAGGAGAACTATGTTCAAGAAAAAAGTAGTAAAAGGAGCCAAAGGAGCGGGGCCTAAGGTTCCAGTAGCCAAAGGTTCAGCAAAGGTCAACCCCTTTTTAGCAATGCTGGCGGCTAAGAAGAAATCCGCTAAGAAGAAATAGTATGGACACAGATGAGATGAACCCTATCGATCAGGTAATTGCTAATCGGAAAGACCGAATGGCAAAAGACCAGGAAAGAAATGATTTGGCCAGTAAAATGGGCCAACGCTTTGATGGTGCTTCGTCTCATTCTGCTCAAACTATCTCCGACAATATTTCGGGAGAATTAAGAAAAGGGGTTAGGGTAAATAATCTTCACGAAATATCCCAGCCAAACTCACACCAAAGCGTCACAATAGGCCTGCACGGCCTTGAACACCTCGATATTGAGTCAGCTACCATTCACGGTCTTGACACTCTAATTGAGTCGGTAGAAGAGCTTGCAAAAGTTACTAGTCAGGCGATGAAGGAAATCCTAGCGGCCGTAGGTAAGTTGCAGTCACCGGCCGTAACGGTTCATCCGCCAAGTATCACCGTTCCCAAGCCTGAAGTAACCGTAAATGTTCCAGAGCCTAGAATAACAATCAAACCCAACATTACAGTTCAAGCGCCTAAAGAGACCCAAAAGAAAGTGAACCTAATGGAAGAAATAGAGATCTACAGAGAGGGGATACTTGATGGGGTAGAGGAGCGCTACTCTGATGGAACCGTTCACACTGAGACAGGCTGGGCAACTGGTAAAATTAAGCACAAGTATGATTAGGTCTTTTGTTGACGTAAAGAGAGCGATTGCTAGGTTGGGGATTATCCAACGCCTATCTTCAATTGAAAATAAGCAGATCTGGACCCTAAAAAGTGTCCGGTCTGTTAATAATGTTAGTCCTGATGATTTGGGAAATGTTTCTGTTGTAACCAGCGCCGCAACTACGGTTGGAGCAACAGCTCAACCCCAACTCTCCGGTGCAGTAGTTCTGGCGGCTGGAGCGGGGACTTCTCTTTCTCAGACCGGCCAAACTATTACTATTACTGGAGTGGATACAGCGGAGGTGACTTCAATTACCGGAACTGCTAACCAAGTACTGGCCTCCTCCCTAACTGGAGATGTTACCCTTTCACTCCCTCAGAGTATTGCTACGAGTAGTAGTCCAACCTTTGCCGCCGTTTCAGCCACAACCTTTACTGGGGCACTCTCTGGAAATGCAACTACCGCTACTACCCTGGCCACAGCAAGAGCGATCAATGGCGTGAACTTTGATGGTTCCGCCCCTATTACTGTTCCTATTGCTATTGGGGCTACTCTTACCTCGGCTACTGCCGGCTCTGTTTTATTTGCTGGGGCAGCTGGGATACTGGCTCAGGACAATGCTGGCTTATTTTGGGACGCCACTAATCGTCGCCTGGGTATTAACACCAATACCCCTACACAAAAACTAGATATCGCCTCCGGTGGGATAAACTATTCTTTTGTCGCTAACGCCACCGCTCCTTCCGCTGCCCTTGTGGTGACCGGAACGGGCAATCTCACTGCCGGTGCCTATATTTATAAAGTAACCTACCTCAACGCCAGTGGTGAGACCGTGGCTAGTGTCGCTTCCAATACGGTAACGGTTGACGCTAGCGATAAGCAGGTAACGGTTACTATCCCCGTCTCAACTAACAATTCCGTAAGCAGCCGGAAGATCTACCGTACGCAGTCTAATGGCTCTGTCTACAACTTACTGGCGACCATTTCGGACAATACTACTGTTACCTACACCGACAATATTGCCGATGCTACTATCGTGGCGAATGCTCTGGCTCCGGCTTTTAACACCACTTCGGGGACGATCTACAATGGGGCAGTTCGGGTTGCCTATCTGGGGGGGGTTGCCTTAGTTTCCAATGTCAATATATTTCTGGGATATCAATCCGCAGTAAGTAACACCACTGGGAGCAATAACGTCGTAATTGGATTTCAGGCCTTCTTCAATAATACCAGTGGGAGTCAAAACACTGTCGTGGGAACTAGTGCCCTCGGGTTAAACACCACGGGCCTTAATAATACCGCGATTGGTTATCGGGTCCTCACTGCCTCTACCACTGCCAACAACAATACCGGCTTAGGCTATCAGGCTCTCGTCCACTGCACCACCGGAGCCTCTAATATGGCTATTGGTTATCAATCCCTCGCTGCTAGCACCACTGGTGACTCCAATACCGCCGTTGGGCTTAACTCCGGCTTAAATATCACGACTGGTAGCTTTAATGTGATGGTGGGTTTTCAGTCTGGTTACAATAGTGGCACTCCGCTTCTAACTCCCGACCACTCCGTTTTTGTTGGCTACGGTGCCAACTCCTCCGTGGACGGCTTAACTAACGCCATTGCGATTGGCTACAACGCTCAAACTACCGCTAGTAATCAAGTCGTCCTGGGAAACAGCAGTATCACCTCAACTGTGCTACAGGGTGCAGTATCCGGCCCTAACTTTAATCCTTCAGCCACCCAGACTACCGTAAATGGTTCAACTAGTGGTACGATAGTGGCGTCAGAGCCATTTGCTGGTTCAAGTTATAAGCAAGTTATGATCTACTGCAACGCCCTCCTGGGTACGGCCAGCTACACCTTCCCAACTGCCTTTACCAACACGCCTGAAGTTCTTTCTCAAAGTCTAACCGCACAGGTGACTAGTATTTCTACCACGGCATGTACGGTGACAGGGCTTCCCTCAACTGGGAATATTACAATTAACGGATACTAGTATGGGATACATAAAAAAACATGACGCACGATCTATAGGGGACTTCCCAAATGCTTACTGGAGAGTAGTCCAGAAAAACCTAGACCTCTCCCGTAAGTGTGGCCAGGTTGCCTTCTATGGTTACAAAGATCAGGCAACCAGTGATTTATCTAAAACTGACGCCAGTATCACTCCCTTACCTGGTGCAGTAAAAGTCTACCTAGTATCCCCTACTGAATATGCTGCTTACTTTGCCCCAACTGTACTCACTACAAAGGCGGTTGATGATGTGGCGCAGTGCTACGCTTTGGCGAGTAACACAGTCGACACTTTGAGCAGTGACGAGCTTTCCTTTCAGTCCTTCTTTATGGGGGCCATCAATTCTGATACCGGCGAAGTTGCGGTAACGGCGGATCCAATTATTATCAGCTAACTTTTATAATGTCCGAAGATGAAGTAATTCGTCTAGATGCTTTGAGAGAAGCTGAAACAAAGCGTTTTGATGGAAAGTTTGTTGATTCCGATGTCAAATATCAGATTCAATTTAATGCCGCTAAAGAAGCTTTAGGAATTGCCTTGATTGCTCAAGAAAAGGCAGCCGCCAATGACCGAGATTCTACTAAAGAAGCAATTAACAAGGCCGAAATTGCCACCGATAAAAGGTTCGATTTACTTTCGGAAAAAATAGACGGCGTAAGTAGAACCACCAGCGAAAACACAGGGCTCAGCACAGCTTATGTCACGCATACGGATCTAAATGACGCTTTTGATAAGTTTAGAAATGACATTGAGTCAGTCCTTAAGCCAGTAACCGACTTTATGAGCAGTCAGCAGGGTCAGCAGAAAGGCACTAGCTCTAGCCTTACCACCATGTTCGCTGTCGTTGCTACGGTGGTGTCTGTTGGACTATTTATTATGAAACTATTGGGTAAATAAATGAAAGGATAATTATGGCATATAGTCAAGCAGATCCAAGTTGGGGAGATACCCCCCTGGGAACCTGTAGAGTAAGTATTGCCTCAAGTGGATGCGTCATCACCTCTCTTGCCAATATGGTAGGTAAGACTCCGGCGGAAATTAACCAGATACTCCTCTCAGGTGGGGGCTTCGCGAACGGGTGTGAGACCATCTGGGAGCGTGCCGCAGAACTGTTAGGGTTGACATATACGGGGTCGGCAAGTACGATTAGTGTGTTCCCTTGTATCGGGATGACTAGCTACTACGCTCCGCACGGCTATCCAACTCACTTCTTCCTGATACTAGATGCTAACACCATGATTGACCCTCTAGACGGCAAGGAGCACCCGATCAGCAAATACCCTCTTAATTTAGTTATCAACATAACGAAAAAACCTATGGACCAAGAGCAACTAGACAGACTGAACTACTTAGAAGGACTATTAAAGGGTGTTGAGAAGTCAGCCGTATTCTTAACGCCGGATGGCAAAGGCCACACCGTTATCACCTATCAGGGCGAGGATCAAGTAAATACCGTATACGGCGTACCGGTGCCAACTCCCGTACCCTACGTTAATGTGGCAAGTGTAGACATCGAGGCACTGAACAAATTGGAGCCAGCCGCGACCTCTAACTTAAACTTACAGCCAGAGCTTGACACCGCTAACGCTAAGATTGCCGCCCTTACTGCTGCTGCAGGCAACCCTTCCACCTCAGACGCTAAGCTTGAGCAGATCAAAACTATTGTTAATTCTTAAATATATGAACTTCTTAAATGGGAAAAAGACCTATATTCTGGCTCTTATTGCTATCGTGTATGCTCTATCTGGTTACTTTACCGGTCATTTTGACTCTATTTCAGCACTACAGATGGTCTGGGCGGCGCTCACGGCCTCAGCTCTCAGGCGCGGTATATCCACCGATACTGGAGTCTCAGTACCGTCCGCCAACATACCACCACTAGCTAACTAACACATATGGGAATTAAACTTCTTTGGACGGGACTCACTTTTATAGTAGCCTTAGTACCAATGCTTCACGCCATCGGTCTTAACGCCTCTGATGTTCTGGTAGTAGTTGGAGCTGTCATTATGGTGATAGGTTTGAGTTTGTACTGGTTTGATAAATAACTCTAGTACCAAGAGTTTAATTTGTGGAATGCCCAAGCCTTGCTCGGGCTCCCGTAAGACCCTTTAATATAGCCTACTCCCCAATCTATCTGCCCCTCTGGGCTATGGTTGGGGATTTTGCTGCATGGCAAAGCTTGCATAAAACCACAGGCGCCAGAGCTTCGGTTGAGTGCATTTGGGTTCCAACCGCTTTCCGAATTAACAATGTCATTAAACGCTGGCCACTCACTATCCCCCCACACGTTATCTACCACAGAACGTGCGTAATTTTGGACGCTGGAGGATGTAACATACTGCTGAGGAATTGCCGTGTCCTGTGGGGCATTGTGAGCAGGAATAATAGGGATTACTCTGGACTCAACCTCTATGGTCTGCCTAGACTTTACTATTTTAGGCAATAAAAAATCAGAAACAACGTCTGACGGGATTTTTAGCGGGATTGTTTCCTGTGCCTTAACGCTTATGGGTGTTGTGGCGAACATCAGTGAGGCTATTACAGCCAGTCTGATTGGTTTACTCATAGACGCCACCGGCAAGGTGACCTTGCAACTATAGGACAGAAAGAGGGACCGGTCAAGTAGCCGGCCCCTCGTGATGCGAGTGACGCTAACCGTCTGCCCTGATGAGAATCTTGCCTCCGTATGGGATGTGGTAGCTTAAGTTGCCACCGTGGACCTCAGTAACGATCGGGCTCGCCTCCTGTTTCAGAAGGCTAATGATTTCTAGGATCACCTCCTCTGGCTCTCCCGTACTCTTACATAGGCCCGTTAGCGTTCTCCCCGCAGTGGCAAGGAGACACTCCACCTCTATCATGAGGTCTTCAGTCCTTCTAGCCGAGATTTCCACCCTATAACCTCCTTCACTGTATCTGGTAGACGTGGTAGCCGTTCTGTTGCCACTCGATCACTGTGTGATCTAGCTTGATGCGCTCCAGCACGGGTTCTACCTGACCTGCCGGTACTTGTGTAAGGCGGGTCAGATCACTCATCGTTTTGGGGTAGCCTCTCAGCAGAAGCTCCAGCATCAGATAAAGACTGCACTCCTCGAACTTCAGGGTCATGTCTCACCTTCCTCGAATAGGTAGAACGTTTGGTTTTTTGAGGGGAGGGCAAGTATGTGAATATCGCACTCCTCCAGATCAGCGATGAGTAGGACTACCTCAGTGGCAGTCATGTGTAGACGCTTACCGAGGTCACCGGCAGTGCGGGCCTTCTTGTAGACCAAGGTAAGAAGCTCAGAAGCCAGCAGCCGCTCACGCTTGTTCATGGACCTCACCCTTTCGGAAACGTTCGGGGGATGACGAAAGTTTTCTTTCACGGGCCTGAGAAGACTCGAACTTCCATAGAGCTAGGTATGAGCTAGCGGCCTTGCCATTAGGCGACAGGCCCAACTATATGGTGCTACTTTCTAAATACTTTTTCAAGTCCGGCCAAGAGGTAAATCTGTAGGCCAAATCATCTACATATTTTTTCATTGGTTAATTTTCTCCTCCTTCAGCCATTTAAGGAAGTCTAAATCCCAATTTCTCCGTATCTTTTTAGGAGCTCTATCAGCTCAGTCACTTTGTGCCCTACATACCTGCAACGCGCACAATCAAACCCCACACAGTCACAAGTGGTCTTGTTTTCTTCTTTGGGAATTAATTCATTCACCGTTTCGATCAGGTCGTTAATAGATTTTAAACAATGCCTAATATCTAGTTCGTCATATTTCCTGTCATCTCCCCCGTCGTTTCCTTTTTCAAGCTTTTTCATAATTCCTTTCTAGTATATTCATACCCATTTATAATTAAAGTCAAAGGTAAAGAATAAGGAACTTGTTCCAAGTTAAGAAGGGGTAAAGGTTCAAATCCCCCTCTCACCGCGGAACGCACCCCACAATGGTCAAAGCGGCAGTCAGGGTTAAGCCCGCCCAAGTTAGCCTGAGCATCGCCACGGTCGAAATAGCCGTACGGGACGCGACCAGAGCAGTCTTCAAAAGCAAAGTCTATTACCTGATAACTCATACTTCGTAGTACCTTATCACCTTGCAAATACTGGTCTAAAAACTGAGCCATTGTCGCCACAATAAGATCGCTTCTTTCCCTTATTTCACTCGGTGACTTTCCGAGATGTAATTCACTATCAAAATGAAGGTTTGGTAATTCTTCTTCTGTTTCTTTGAGTGGTTTTTGGTACTGGGGCAAAATAGTTACTTTCGAGAAGTCAAGATAGTTAGTCCAGGCATACTTAGTATCTTTTTTACACTCAGTGTATATCGCTTTCAGTAACTTCGGGTAGCCAGTAGTATAGGGATTTTGCACCTTGTACTTAGCCCCAAGTTGGGTAATGGTGTTAATCATGATTGTTTGTTACTTGTTAAATTGTAGGTTTCTGCCCTAAACCTATCAAGGATTGGGTTGATTTGTAGGTTTATCAATAACGGTTGGTTTGAACCACTGAATAGCTTTAATTCTATCCATATGGGCATCTAATCTATCTTCAACCTCCTTCGGTAATTCTTGACCATATTTATACGTCATATAATTAACAGGAGATAATTATCGGTAGATATAGGTCTCTTTATCGTACTTCGAA
>CAAGKR010254142.1_pt1 | contig 12214 bp, 10 predicted proteins | sample 2556971 | NCBI WGS metagenome assembly CAAGKR01 (sample SAMEA5207829, study PRJEB30636) | soil metagenome | biome: forest; feature: boreal; material: soil | place: USA | collected 2011-09 | depth 1 m
CCTCCAGCGACTCGGATTCCGACACGTATAGATCGTCGAGCGCGCCCCCGGATTCACTCATGTCGCCGGCGCCGGTTCACCCAAGCGGGCTCCGTACAGCGACCCAGCCAGGATCGGCAGTGGCTCTGTACCATCCGCGCGAAACAGCCGGGAGTTGTAGCGATCGGCGGTGACAAAGACTTCGGCGCCATCGGGCACCTCGCCCAGATCGATCCGCCCGTCTTCGCCGGAAGTTGCACCCGACACGGTCACGCCGTTGAGGCGCACAAACGCGCCCGCATTGACGATTGGCGCGTTGATTCCGGCGGTGTCTACATCGTTTGCGCATACCACCACGGTCAGGTCGCGGTCCGCTCGCTCGAAGCAAACATCGAGGTCGTTGAGGTACACGAACCGCTCGTGCGCTCTGCCCGCCACGACATGCTCAACCAACCACGCCGCCTGGTTCCCTGAAACTGAGAGATCCTGCACGGCCATGCCGTGGTCGCTGGTCACGACAAACAGAGTCGATTTGAGCAGTCCGCGTTCATCCAACGCGGCCAGTACACGGCCGATGCGACGATCGCTCTCGTCCAGCGCCGCGCGGGCGCCATCGCTATGCGGACCGTAGTCATGAGCAGCGCCATCGGTCAGCACGAGTTCGTGGAAGGTGAAGGCCGGCGCGGGATGTGACTCGTCTCTGAACAGCTGCACGGCCTGCGCCACGCCGCGCGTATCGACCACCGACTCCCGCTGCACGGCATCCTGCCCGTCTTCTATCCAGCGCGGCGAGATGTCGGCGAGCAGCTCACTTGTGATCGCCTTCAATTGCTCGCGATCGCCGCCCAACCGCCGTTCGAGGGAAGCGTGCACAGCGCCCCGGTTGCAGGGTTCGTTGATCGCCGCTGTGAACGCGCCGGTGCCGCCCCGACGGCCGTCCCAGCGCCCGTAAATGCGGTGAAAGGCCTCGTACAGCGTCTCGACATCCGGATGCAGGTGCTGCTCTGTCTCGAACTGCCGGCCCTGCGGGTCGACGGGTGTACCGGCAGCGCGGTCGTAGTAGTTGGGGTTGACGATGCCGTGATGCCCGCACCAGGCGCCTGTGCCGATCGCGTTGTGGCTTGGCCAGGTAATGCTGGGAAAGTTGGTCACCGATCCCGCGGGGAAAATGACGCCCTCAGTCACCAGCCGGCGCAGGTTTGTGATCGAACCGTCGTCAAAAGCGAGCCGCTCCAGCAATTCACCGTTGTGGAGCCCATCAAGCAGGAAGATATAAGCTCGCTCGGGAGTTGCAGCCGGAGCAGCAGTGATCGCGTCCTCGAGCACGCGCCCATCCTGCCGTCTTAAGTAAACATCGGGAGCGACACCCCGTTCGGTCGCAGTGCGCCCCGTGATATCCCTGCCGTCGATCAGCGGAAATCCCATCAGCCGGGCTATTGTGGGAGCGATGTCCACCTGTCGCGCCGCACTTTCTGCTCGGCCATGATTGATTCCCGGTCCCGACAGGATCAGTGGACTGCGTGACTGCACGACATCAAGGCAGCCATGCTGGCCTGGCTGCCGGCCCGCGGCGAAGCAGGCCGGGTGGATCACCAGGTCGGGGGCGTCGGGGGAGTCAAACAACTGCGAGATACGCTCGTAGGCGAACGGATAGGTCAGCTGTTCCGCCTTGATGAACGCCCGCGCCCCGTCGCCCGGCGGTGAGCCGGATCTGGCGGCCGCGGCCAGTTCGGTCGCGACCGTGATCAAGGCGTCGTGCGCCTGTCGCTCGATTGGGTTGATGCCGATCTGTTCCACAACTTCATAGCGGTAGCCGCCGTCGGGCGCATAGTAGCGGCAGAATCGCACCATGCCCCGCTTCGACCAAGCTTCGTAGCCGTCATCGCGGCAGGTGATCACGAGGTCCACCTGCGCCGCGATGGCGGGATCGGTCAGCGCTGCCAAAATCGCCCGATCGCCCGAGGCTCGCTGGTTCGCGTCCAGGCCCTGACCGCCGGCCCGTTCCGGGCCGACTGCTTTTGCCCTCAGGGCGTCTGACTCCCCGCCGCTCAGCCGCTTTTCGCTGGGAACCGCCATGCCCGTGCTCAGGCCGTGACGCGGGCGCGATTGGAAAGCGTTGACAGCAAGCCGCGCAGGTCAGGCAGCGCCTCGAAGCCACCGATCAGCCCGAGCGCGTGGGCGCCGGCCTCGTCGGGCAGGACAGTCGCCGCACAGTCGCGGAATTTCTCGACAAGCTCCGCCCATGACAGGGGATCGCTGCCGGAGCCTCGCGGCTCGTCAACCCGCCGCTGCAGAACGCGGCCGTCGGAGAGGAAGACGCTGACCTCGGCGTGACCTGCAGTGATGTTGTCCTCAGGTGGCAGGGTGATCATCTCTACCCGGCGCAAAAACGACTGGAGGGCCGGCCGTTGCACCGCAGCGTCATCAAATGCAGCCAGACGCGGCGCTCCGTCCGCGATCGCCGCTGCCAGGCAGTACTGCATGCTGAACTTGCCTTCGAGCCCCGTGGACGGCCGGGTGTGAATGAGCGGTTGAGCCGCGCTCACCGGCAGCCGGACCTCGATTCGCTCGACGATCTCCGCCGTCAGGCTGTGCTCGGCCCGCAAGGCGAGCGTGGCGTCGAGCGCCCGGTGAGTGTTGTAGCAGCAAGGGTACTTTTTCACGGCGACACCGGGCGAGACGATGTCGAACGGTTGGCCGAGGTTCTCAAGCGCCCGCTGCGGCTGCTCGTCTCCGGCAGGAGAGAAGAGGCGCACGAAGCCGAGCGGAGCCTCCAACATCTGCGCGTCGGCGGTAAAACCTCGCTGAGCCAGCAGGGCTGCCATCACACCCGCCTCGGCGGCGCGACCCGGATGCAGCGGTTTGGTCATCGTGCCGAAGTTCTGGCGCGAGCCTGCGGCCAACGATCCCGCAACGCCGAGCGCCATCACGGTCTGTTCGGTGGATAGACCGAGCAGCATCGCGGAGGCGGCGGCGGCGCCGATCACTCCGTGCGTGGAGGTAGCATGCCAGCCGCGGCCATAATGGCTGGCTCCCTGGCTGCGGCCGAGCTTGCATTCAATTTCGAATCCCGCTACAAACGCCGTCAGCGCCTCCGCGCCGGAAGCGTCGGTGTGCTCGGCGAGAGCGAGGACCGCCGGCAGCACCGGGGCGCTGGGGTGTCCGCGCAGGGAGTAGTTCACATCGTCGTAGTCCAGCGCGTGCGCCGCCACGCCGTTCACGAGGGCCGCCTGGGTTACCGACAAGCGTTCGTCGCTGCCGATGACGCTGGCCTGGCAGGCACCGCCCAGCAGCCTGGCAGTCTCCAGGACGATTCTCGTGGCGGGTTCGATCGAACCGGCCAGCGCTGCAGCCAGTGTGTCGAGGATCGCCCGCCTGGCAGCTTCCACGACTTCTGCCGACAGTGCCTCGTATCGCAAGCCGGTGGCGAAACGGGCATACTCCCTCGTGATCTCCATCTCCGACCCTCCTGCAGGCGTTCCACCTGCCCCTGGTGAACGTTCGTGACAGCACAGTATGGCATGAAACGCCGCCGAAGATTCAGCTTCGCGGCTCAGCAAACCGATGGCGATAAAGCCCTCACGCCCCCATAGCGAGCATGGCCGGATCGCCCGCGTGTCCAATAACCTCCGTGAGGCCGGGCCGGACGCAACAGCGGCTCCTACCGGCTCTCGTCGCCGCTCTGCGGATCATGGCCCTGGCGCAGCAGTTCTTCAAAGGCCTTGATCACATCGGCGGCGTTGGGAAGATCGGGCCAATCGGAGGCACGGGCTGCCGCGGCCTGTTCGGCAGTGGCCTCGAGTTCCTGCACATGCTCGGTCATCTCGCTCTTTGAGCGCACGGCATCCGATACCTGGGTCTCGAAGAACGCGGCGGCATCTTCGAGCCGCGTCAGGTCGAGCGGGATATCCGCCAGGTCGCGGACGCCGCGCAGCAGGGCCAGCGCCGCCTTTGGATTCGCCGTGGTCGGTAAGTAATACGGAACGGCGGCCCACAGGCTTGCCGCGGCGAATCCGGCCCGCTGCGCCGCATCGACCAGCACGCTGACCGCGCCCGCGTCGCCTTCGTAAGTGGTGGAGAGCGCATCTATCGTCGTCAGTGTTGCTGCCATTGTGGGGTCCGTCGCATAGCCCGTGACCGGCACCGCACGCGTATGCGGCACGGCCGCCAGAAACGCTCCGAGCACGATTAGCCGTTCAACACCGAGGTCGCGCGCCAGCGAGAGCAGCACGTCACAGTAGGTGCGCCAGCGCAGCTCCGGCTCCCGGGCAACGAAGGCGAGGATATCGGACGGCCAGGTCTTATCGCCGCGAATGGCGAACAGGTCATGGGAAGGCCACCTGATCACGCGCTCGTCGCCACGGTGCCGCACAACGGGCCGCGACTCGATCTCGGAAAAGACGTGAAAGGCGTCGGGCCGGATCGAAGCGATGCGTTCGCCCTCGAGATGACGGGCAAGCCAGCGCACCGCTGCAGTGGCGGCCTGGCCGGCGTCGTTCCAGCCCAGGAAACCGGCCACCAGCACCGGACGGCGCAGGCGCGGCCACCTGGTGCTGATTCGCTCGACGTGCTGGCTGGTGCGCGTGGCCATGGACTCTCTCCGAACGTGGCGGCTCATTCCAGTCTAGCCAATCGCAGCGCCTACTCGCAGACTCCGCGGTAGAGTACGTACGATAACGATCGCGGCAAACCGGTACATGGAAGAGAACCGCAACTTCGGTAAGATCGTGCTGGAAGTTGACTCCGAATTGAAGTGACCGCCGGCACGATCTCGATAAGGACCTGAAACTAAGTATGACTTCAGCGCCAGAGCACAGCTTTACGCGGTATCTCGCCGCCAAGAAGAGCCTCGATGACCGCTCGCTCAACCGGCACGTCTGGGAGAGCCTAGCGGCGGCTGTAGCGGTCGGAGGCCGGACTGCCCCCTTGCGCGTGCTCGAGGTGGGCGCCGGGATCGGCACGATGGTCGAGCGCTGTGTCGAGTGGCGGCTCTTCGCCGTGCCGCAAACTACGCAGCCTCCCAGAGTGGTAAAGATGACGGTGCTCGACGAGCAGCCGGACAACATTGCCGAAGCGCGGCTGCGGTTACCGGACTGGGGGAGCGCGGCCGGCTTTCGCGTGGCGGAGCGTCACGGCGGCTTCGAGTTCAGCCGCGCTGACCTCACCCTCTCCTTGCAACTCGAGGCGATCGACCTCTTTGAGTTCGCGGCACGCGAACAGGGACTGCGCACCTGGGATCTGCTCATCGGCCAGGCGTTGCTCGACACGCTGGATGTGTCCGACTCGCTGCCGAAGCTGTTCGCGCTTCTGGCCGAGGAAGGGCTCTTCTATTTCTCGATCACATTTGACGGCAGCACCGTCTTTCAGCCTGAGACCGATCCGCAGCTCGACGACCTCGTGGAGTCGATCTACCACCGATCGATGGATGAGCGAGTTGCGAACGGAAAACCGCTCGGTGAGAGCCGCGCCGGACGGCATCTCTTTCACCAAATCGGCGCGGCCGGCGGCAGCGTGCTCGATATGGGCGCATCCGACTGGGTGGTGTTCCCTGGCCCGGCCGGCTATTCGGGCGACGACGCGTACCTGCTGCGCTACATCATTGGCTTTGTCGAGGCGTCGCTCAGGGCCGGCCCTGCGGCGGAACAGGCACGTTTCACCGCGTGGCTCAGGACACGGCGCGAGCAGATCGACCGCGGCGAGCTGGTCTATATAGCCCACCAAATCGATCTGCTCGGACGTGTCCCGGCGTGAACCGAACAGCGGGAGGCGGTCAGATTGCGCGGCCACGGTTCAGGCAAGCGCCGACAACCGTCCTTCCATAAACGCATTCCAGTCGGCCGTACGTCGCAACAGCGTCTCCGCGTGGGTGGCCTCGGGCAGGATGAAGAAGCGATCAGCCTCCACCCCTGCGCAGACGATTTCGCCGACCTCGTCCGGCGTCATCAGCTTGTTCCCCTGGACGGTGGATGACTGCGCAGTCTCCGAGAGCTCGCGCTCGGGCGTCATGCCGATCACGCGTGCCGTCTCGCCAAGGTTCGTATCGACGCTGCCTGGGCAGAGCACCGAGACGCCGATGCCCCGCGGTCGCACGTAGAGCGCCAGCGCCTCCGTCAGTCCCACCACGGCGAACTTCGAGGCGATATACGGCGCCCCCTCGCCTGTGAGGGCGAACAGCCCTGCCACCGAGGCCGTGTTGACGATGTAGCCCGACCCACGCGCCAGCATGTGCGGCAGGAACGCCTTGATGCCGCGCACCACGCCGAGCACGTTGATCTCGAACTGCCAGCGCCAGTCGTCGATTGCAAGCTCTTCCAGGGCACCACGGCAGATGACGCCCGCGTTGTTGAATACGAGATCTACCCTACCCATGGAGTCCAACGCCTTGCCAGCCAATGCCTCGACGTCGCCGTCGCTCGACACGTCGCACCGCACCGCCAGCGACCGCCCGCCAAACCGCTCGACTTCTGCGGCCGTCTCGGCCAGCCGGGCCTCGTTCACGTCCGCGACGACGACGTGCGCTCCACGGCGAGCCATGGCCAGCGCGGTTGCCCTGCCGATCCCGCTTGCCCCGCCCGTGATTACCGCGACCTTCCCGGATAGCTCCATGGGAATCCTCTTTACCGTCCAAATCTCAGCATTTCGCTGACCAGGTCACCGACTCACGAGCTCACCAATCAGTTCCAACATCTCCAGGTCCTCGAAGTCGTTCACCTGCAGCATCACCCGTTCGACCCCGGCCGCTTCCAGCTCGTCCAGCCGTTCTGCGATCTGGTCTGGTGTACCGCAAACCCAGCCGGATGCCCGCACGGCGTCGGGCACCGCCGCTGTGTCGAACTCGGCCAAACGCGGCAAGAGCCGCTGCAGGGCCTGGCAGCGCCGCTCAAGCTCGCGTTCGCTGCCGCTGATCAGCACCCCCATCGCCACCGAACGGCGGATCTCGCCGGGATCCCGCCCCACGGCGAGGCATTGCTCCGCCAGTCGCGCGCTCCGCTCACGATAGAGGCCGGCAGAGTTGGTCGTCATGTTCCACTCGTCCGCATAGCGAGCGACGATGCGCAGGAATCGCTCCTTGCCCATGCCGCCGATCAGCAGCGGGATACTCGGGCGACCGACCGGCTTCGGGTATGCGTCGATCTCCTGCAGGTCGTAGTACTGACCGTGAAAGCTCGCGGGACCGACCGCCTGCATGCGCAGGATCACCTCGATCCCTTCCTCCAGGCGTCCGAGCCGCTCCCGCAACGGTGGAAACGGCAGCCCGAAAGCGAGGTGCTCGCGCTGGTTCCAGCCCGCGCCTACGCCCAGCACGAGCCTGCCGCCGCTGAGCGCATCGATGGACAGTGCAACTTTCGCCAGCATCGCCGGGTTGCGGAAGGTCATGGGAGAAACGAGCGAGCCGATCTGCAAGCGCCGGGTCTCGACCGCCGCGACAGCTAACGCGGTCCAGGTCTCAGTCGCCAACCGCCCCTCATCGACGATCGAGAGCAGATGATCGGAGCGCCAGAGCGAGTCGAAGCCGAGCCGCTCAGCTTCTACTGCGACCCGCCGCCAAACGTCCCACGTCAGCCCTTCCTGGCCCTCAACGATGATGCCGAGTTTCATTCACGCTCCGGCCGCATCCAGGGCCGCTCCCGGCACGGCCGGACTCCACTGGGTAGGCCGTTACCAGATTCGGCCGAGGAAATGCTGCGCCAGTTGATCGCCGGCCATGGCGATAAAGAGCAGGGAGAGGTATCCGATCGAGTATCTGAACAGCCCCAGTGCCGCTTTCGGAGTCGGGGTACGGTCCAGACGGGCCGCGTACAGCATAAAGCCGGCCCCGAGGACGATAGCCGCGGCGGCGTAGATGACGCCAACGGTGCGCGTGAGCAACAGCAGGAAGCTCGCTACAACGAGGATCGCGGAGTATATGACGATCTGCCGGCGAGTTTCCTCAGCACCACGCACCACGGGCAGCATCGGAATGTGGGCGCGTTCATAGTCGTCCTGGAAGCGCAGCGCCAGCGCCCAGAAGTGCGGCGGTGTCCAGAAGAAGATGATCACAAACATGAGGACCGGCGCCCAGGTCAGCCCGCCGGTGACCGCAGCCCAGCCGATCATCGGTGGCATTGCTCCGGCTGCTCCGCCGATGACGATGTTCTGGGGTGTACTCCGTTTCAGCCAGATCGTGTAGACGAACACATAGAACGCCAGGGCGACCATCGAGAGCGCCGCACTGAGCAGGTTCACCATCAAAGACATCTGTATGAAAGCGGCGACACCCAGCACGATACCGAAAGTCAGCGCCCTCTCGGGAGTTACCTGTCCGGTCACGAGCGGTCGGCGGCTGGTGCGCGCCATTAGCTTGTCGACGTCGCGGTCGATATAACAGTTGATCGCACCGGCTCCGCCCGCGGCCAGGTAACCGCCCACCAGCGTCGCCAGCACCAGCTCCCAGCCGGGCCAGCCCCTGGCGGCTAGCACCATGGCCGGCACCGTCGTGATCAGGAGCAACTCGATGATACGGGGCTTGGTGAGGGCCACGTACGCCCCCAGGGTGCCACGCCACTGCTGCATGAGCGAGAGTGGTGCGGCCCGCGCGGCGTGTTCGGATGCGCTCACACCGATGCTCAACCGGCCACCTCCTGCGGGGGCCGGGCGCTACCGCGGAGAAAACGGCCGGCCCCTTCGGTCGTGGCAAGAGACTCGCGCCGCGTAATCGCGTACGACATCCACGCAATCACGACCAGCGCCACCCACAACGCTGACCCGGTGGCCAGGTGCAGAATGCGCATGCCGGTCGCAAGCTTCGTCCAGACCGTGAACGCGCCGAGCATGATCTGCACGATAAACAGTCCGATCGAATCGCGCACCAGCCGCCGCACCACGGGCTGGTCGCGCAGCCAGCGGCGGGCGCCGATCGCGAGCACCACCAGGGCGACCGTCACCAGCACCACCAGGATGCGGTGCGTGAAGTGAATATCGACGTACTTGTTGCCGTGAGGGAATACCTCGCCGTTGCACAGCGGCCAGGTTGAGCACGACGTGCCCGCGCCGGAACTGGCGACGTAAGCACCGCTCAAGAGCAGGCCATACATGCCGCCCGCGGCAACGAAAGCGGCCGCCCGAAATCTCTTCGTGCCGTTCATCACGGCGTACACTGCCGGCCGCACGATCGCGCGCCTGCGCTGAAAGCTCACCAGCGTCAACAGGATCACGCAGCCAAGCAACAACATGGCGTTGCCGAGGTGAGCCGTGACCACGGAGGCGGGCAACTCGGCAGTAACGGTCGCCGCGCCGAGCAGGATCTGCGCCACGAGCAGTCCAACGCCGGCCGTCGCCAGTCCGACAATTGTCCGGTCGCGGCGGTAGGAGCGCCAGGCGACCGCAGCAGTAGCGACGACGAGCACGCTCACCAGGCTGGCAAATAGGCGGTGCGTATATTCGACCAGAACGTGGGGGTTGAACGCGGGTACGATGCTGCCGTTGCAGGTGGGCCAGTCCGGGCAGGAAAGCCCGGAATTAGTTACTCGCACCATGCCGCCGATCACAACCAGGATATAGGTGGCGATCGCGGTCGCCAGGGCAAGCCGCTGGAATCTGGTCACAAAGCGTCCTCAGACAGCGGCCATCGGGGGTGGTTTGACCGCGTACTACTGCCCGGAATACGTGGAATGAGTGCCCGCCAAATCATAGTGGCTCGACACGCCTCTTTGTCAATTGCGGCCGGAGCCGGCCGGCCGCGCGGTTGCGTCACGGGTTGCCGGCTCAATATCCTGCTGAGTGACTGCTCAGCTCGCCTCGTTGCTCCACCAGGGCGAACAGAAAGCCGCTTGACCGTGATTCGACGCTCCGAGCCGCCGCCGGCGCCCGGCCAGGCTGCCGGGTTTCATGCGCCCGCACCCGGCGGGCAGATCGAGCTGCCGGCCGCCGTCCGCGTTGAGGGGCTCGTCAAACGGTACGGGCCGCTGACGGCGGTCAATGGCATCACTTTCGACGTACGACCGGCCGAGGTTTTCGGCCTGCTCGGCCCCAATGGCGCCGGCAAAACGACCACCGTTGAGGTGATAGAAGGTCTGCGCGACGCCGACGCCGGCGACGTGCAGGTGCTGGGGCTCGACATCCGCGCCCACAAGCACGCGATCAAAGAACGTATCGGGGTCCAGCTGCAGACACCATCGCTGTTTCCGCGACTGCGCGTGATCGAGTTGATGCAGCTATTCGCGCGGTTTTTCAAACGCACCGTGCCGATTGAGCCGCTGATTACCGAGTTCGGCCTGGAGGAGAGCAGGCAAAAGCTGGTCAAGCATCTATCCGGCGGCCAGCAGCAACGGCTGTCGGTGGCGCTCGCCCTCGTCAACGATCCGGAGATCGTCTTTCTGGACGAGCCGACCAACGGGCTCGATCCACAGGCGCGTCAGAACCTGTGGGGCTCCGTGCGCGGTCTGCAGCAACGCGGCAAGACGGTGGTTCTCACAACGCACTACATGGAAGAGGCGGAGCGCCTCTGCGATCGGGTCGCCATTGTTGACCGGGGGCGAATCGTCGCGCTGGGCAGTCCGCGCGAGCTTGTCCAGGAGGCGTTCACGGAGAGCGCCGTAACTTTTCGAGCTGAAGAGGCCGAACCGGCCGAGATCGAGCGGCTGGCCGCCGTCGGACACACCAGCCACATCAGACATGAAGGGCCGGACTGGACGCTGTACACGTCGAACGTGCCCGCGACGATGAGCGGCCTGCTCGCTTACACGCAGGGTCGCGGCATCGAGATCGAAGGTCTCTCCGTCCGCGGCGCCTCGCTGGAGGACGTCTTTCTCAAGCTCACCGGCCGTCGCTTCCGCGACTGAAAGGCTCGCGACGCAATCCATGGCAACCTTTTTCGACCTCACGCGCGCCTACTTCCGTTCTTTCATGCGCGAGCCGTCGGCTGTCGTCTTCTCGTTTGCGATCCCCGTGCTGTTCATCGTCGTCTTCGGCCTGCTGTTCGGCAACCAGGGGACGCCCCATTACGACATCGGCATCGCTGCCGGCGCCGGTCCGAACAGCGCCAGGCTGGTCTCGAACCTGGGCCAGATCGGCATCTTCAAAGTCCACCAGGGCGATCTTCAGTCAGAGCTAAATAAGCTGCAAAAGGGCGATCGCAAGGCAGTGCTGGACGTGCCGCCGTCGGTGGATTCCGGCGGTCCAGCCGCTGTGACCATCTACTCCGACCCGTCCAGTACTAGCACGCAACAGGTTTTGCTGCCCGTGTTGCGCCAGACGATCGATGCCTTTGATCGCCAGCTAAGCGGCACGCCGGCGCGCGTCTCCGTGCAGATGCGATCGACGAACGTCGAAGACCTTCGATACATCGACTACCTCGTACCCAGCATCCTGGCGATGTCGCTGATGCAACTCGGCCTCTATTCCGCGGTCACGCTGGTAACACAGCGGGAGAGCCGTCTGTTGCGCAGGCTCGGCGCCACGCCGCTCTCCCGGCATACGTTGGTTGCCAGCCAGGTGGCGCAGCGGGTCGCAATCTCCGTTTTGCAGGCGGCGATCCTGATCGGCGTCGGACGGGTGCTGTTCAACGTGAGCTTCACCCACAACCTGCCGATGCTTACCGCGTTTATCGTGTTGGGCACGCTCGCCTTCGTGGCAATGGGCTTCATCGTGGGGGCTGTTTCGTCGTCGGCGGAGTCGGCGATGCCGCTGGTGCAGTTCATCGCGCTGCCGATGCTGTTCCTCTCCGGTATCTTCTTCCCGATCGATTCCGGTCCGCGCTTCCTGGAACCGATCATCCGCGCGATGCCGCTCACCTACCTGGGCGATGCGATCCGGCAGTCCACCGTGCATGCCACGGCGCTCAACCCGCTCTGGGTCGATGCAGTCGTGCTGACCGGCTGGCTCGTGGTGAGCTTTGCGCTCTCGGTGCGCCTTTTCCGCTGGGAGTAAACTGTCGCCCCAATGCCTTCTGATTCCGGGGCCAGGGCTGCGAGGTCCTTACGGCAACACCGCGATCGCCTCGATCTCCACCAGGAAATCCGGAGTGGCGAGGCTGCTGATCACGAGGAAGGTGCTGGCCGGCCAGTCCGACTGCCAGTACTGTCTGCGCGCCTCGGCGATCGCCGGCCGGCAGGAGAGGCTGGTGGTATAGGTGGTCAGCTTCACGATGTCCTGCATGGTGCCACCCGCCGCCTCGACGACGGCCTTCAGGTTGGCGAACACCTGCGTTGCCTGCGCGCTGATATCGCCCCGCCCCACGACGTTGCCGTCGCGGTCC
>CAAGKR010352605.1_pt1 | contig 12213 bp, 14 predicted proteins | sample 2556971 | NCBI WGS metagenome assembly CAAGKR01 (sample SAMEA5207829, study PRJEB30636) | soil metagenome | biome: forest; feature: boreal; material: soil | place: USA | collected 2011-09 | depth 1 m
CTCCCTGATGATTCTCCGTTTGGGCACGATTCCGCGGGGCCAAGCGAAGGTAGTTGAGCAGCCGAGCTCAACGATCACAAGGACACAGCTACAATGGCGGCGCTCAACGGCTCCGGGGAGAAGCGGTGAAGCAGCGAAGCATGGCGATAGCATTGCTGGCAGCGGTCTTGGTGATGACCGCCCTGGTGGGCTGCGCTCCTCCGACGGCAAACAACCCCGGCTCCACGCCCACTCAGAGACCCGCCGTGGAGCTGGCGACCACCACCCCGCTACCCCCCGACCGGATCGCCGCCACCTCGTTCATCGACGCCGACCGCAGCTGGGCCGTGGGCGGAGAACTAGAGGACGGCGTCGGCAGCCTGGTCCAGCGCACCACCGATGGGGGGAGAACCTGGGAGGTCCTCTACGCGGATGGAGCCGGCTTCCCCCTCCGGGATGTCGCCTTCACCGATGCGCTCCACGGCTGGGCGGTCTCCAGCAGCGGCACCCTCGTGGGAGACATCATCGCCACCCGCGATGGAGGACGAACCTGGGTCGAGCAGTTCGGGGCCGGACCGATGGAGTCCGTGGACTTCACCGACAACCTCCACGGGGTGGTCCGGGGTCTCGACGGCGATAGCCCCCAGCGACCGATCACCCTCACCACGAGCAATGGCGGGAAGACCTGGGTGGTCCGGAACTCCAAGTAGGAATTCGCAAATCAGCTTGGATTCTCCCCAACAGCAACCCGCCGCATGCCTCCGTCGAGGACCATCACTAGAGGGTCGACTTGGTCACAACTCTGGTGATTTCCTAGTGATGCCATCATCTTAGCCCAAGAAACACGATGGTCAGGAGGGCGATTTGCCCTGCCTGACCAGGTGTTTCTTATGGTGGGCCCGGGAGGACTCGAACCTTGACCTGACCCCCTGAAACCGGTCCAGGTTCACGTTATGGTTTTCGGACCGAGAAGGGAGTCAGATCATGCCCCAGAAAAGGTACCGTCCCGAGGAGATCATCGCCAAGCTGCGTGAGGCCGAGGTACTGCTCGGCCAGGGCACGAAGGTGCCCGAGGTGGTCAAAGCCCTCGGCATCAGCGGGGTCACCTACTACCGCTGGCGCAAGGAATACGGCGGCCTGTCCGTGCCCCAAGCCAAGCGCCTCAAAGAGCTCGAGGCTGAGAATGCGAGATTGCGTCGCGCCGTATCCGATCTCACGCTCGACAAGATGATCCTCAAAGAAGCTGCACGGGGAAACTTCTGAGCCCCTCGCGTCGACGCAGTCTGTGAGGGGCTGCAGATCTCCGAGCGTCGTGTCTGCACGGCTCTAGGCCAGTGCCGCTCCACGCAGCGCCACGCTCCGCATATCCAAGACGACGAGGACGCGCTCACCGCGGCGATCGTCGCGCTCGCTCGCCGGTTCGGCCGCTACGGCTACCGCAAGATCACCGACCTTCTGCACATGGCCGGCTGGGAGGTGAATGCCAAACTCGTGCAGAGGATCTGGAGGTCCGAGGGCCTGAAAGTGCCGGCCAAGCAACCGAAGCGAGGCAGGCTGTGGCTGGCAGATCACTCGTGCATACGCCTGAGACCTGAGAGGCGCAACCACGTCTGGGCCTATGACTTCGTGTCCGAGACCACGCATGACGGCCGCAAGCTTCGTCTGCTCACCGTGATCGACGAATACACCCGGGAGTGTCTGGGCATACGAGTCGCACGTCGCTTCACGAGCAACGACGTGCTCTACGCGCTCTCGGAACTGTTCCTCGAGCACGGAGTGCCGGAGCACATCAGGAGCGACAACGGGGCCGAGTTCGTCGCGAAAGCGGTGAGAGGCTGGCTCTTCGAGCTCGGCGTGACCACGCTGTTCATCGAACCGGCAAGCCCCTGGGAGAACGGCTACATCGAGTCGTTCAACGGCACGCTAAGAAACGAACTCTTGAACGGTGAGGTCTTCTACACGCTCCAAGAGGCGCAGATCCTGGTCGGCCAATGGAGGCGCGAATACAACCACCTGCGGCCGCACAGCTCGCTCGGCGGACGTCCGCCGGCGCCGGAGACGATCGCTTTCCCGGGGTTCTCACTCGCAGACTACGGACCGCCGACAGCACGAGAACCTGCTCTCGCTCTATCATAAGAAGTGGACCAACGAATGGGGGTCAGCTCACTCTCGGAGGTGTGATACCTGGAACGTGAAGACGGCGATGTCATGTTGTCGGACAACTTGAACCCCAGAAATCCGTGCGACACGGGGCTGCGCCGTCTACGCCCATCAACACAAATCGGGGTGAGCGCGGTGGCAATTGGGCACCCCGCCCGCGAAGGTGGACAGCGGACGGGGCGGCTGGTTCGACGTGCCGCTGAGGGGACTCGGTGGCACAAACACACGTTCGCATTGGGGTCTGACATCAGCCGTGGGGTCCGCCGCCAGAAGGTCAGCGGCCCGAACCGGCCGGCGGCGAGCGCGGATGCGGCGCGGTTCGCGAGGCCTGTCCCGGGTCCGCGCGGGGTATGCTCGTCCACAGAAGGCGAGTTCCTGCCTGCGAGCGGCGAGAGATGGAGCCCGTGATGGACGATCCGAGCACCGGCGGGTCTACCGCCGCCGACTGGTATCCCGATCCGACGGACCGGCACGAGTCGCGGTACTGGGACGGCGCGGCGTGGACGGACAACGTGGCCGACGCCGGCCGGGCCTCGGTCGACCCTCTGCAGGCCGTTGCGGGCGGTGAGACCGTTCTGCTCGAACTGCCTCGCGTGAGCGACGTCGCCTGGGGCGGCTCGATGACCGTCTATCTTACGGACCGGCGCTTCGTCGTCGAACAGGTGCTGGGCGTCGGCGCCAGCATGGGCGCGGTCGCAGCGGGCGGCATCGTGGGAGCGACGATCGCGATGGACCATGCCGAGAGGAAGCGCGCCGAGGCGACCGGCGGCCGGGCCAGGCCGATGGATGAGATCCTTGCCTCGAACAAGGCCTACGCGATCGACTACGCCGGAATCTCTCACGTGACTCTGACGAAGAAGACGCTCCCGATCGGCTACAGCCGGTGCAAGATCTCCTCCGCCCAGAAGGACGTGACGCTCGCGTTCAAGCGCGAGTCGTTCGATCAGGTGGCGGCGCTGCTCACCGGCATGCTGCCCGGGAGGGTCACGGTCAAGTAGAGTCGGGCGCGCGCGGTGCGGGCCTCGCACCGGTGGTCGGTCCGGCATCCAGACCTCGACCGCCGCGGACGGCGGCTTCGCGCATAGCTCCTCGGCGCGATAGGAAATAGCGGAAAACGGCCTGCTAGACATGGTACAATCGGCGTACCCGCCGTCGAAGGGCCCCGCCATGCAGGCCACCGTGAAGATCTCTGAAGCCGCTCGCCTCCTCGGCGTGACGCCGCGCACCGTGCGCAACTGGATCGCGGCCGGGAAGCTCAACGCCGACCGGATCTCCGAGCGCGTGGCGCTGGTCCCTCTGGCGGAGATCGAGCGCGTCACGGGCGCGTCTGCCCGACCGGACCTGTCATCCGTCATCTGGGACGTGGACCTGTCGACGCTCGACGAGGATCGCAACGCCGACTTCATCATCCGGCGCGTGCTGGAGGCCGGCCGTCCGGCCCAGGTGGCCTGGCTGTTCCGCCGCTATGGTGAGCGCCGCATCGCCGAGGTGGCGGAGCACAGCCGCTCCCTTCCCGCGCCGGTGGCGGCGGCGTGGACTGAACTGCTGAGGAGGCGTCGTGAGCGCGCTGCATGAGGAGGCGCTGTCGCCGGAGACCGGCGCGGTCTTCGCGTGTCTGGGGCGGCAGCCCGGCCTCGGCGCCTTCTACTTGGCGGGTGGCACCGGCGCGGCGCTGCAACTGGGTCACCGCCTCTCCCTCGATCTCGACCTCTTCTCCGAGCGGCGGTGGGCGTGGGAGCGCGTGGCTCCGGCACTGTCGGCGTGCGGCCTGGTCGAGGTCGACCGCCAAGAGGAAGGGACGTTCGTGGGTTCGGTGGGCGGCGTGCGCGTCAGCCTCTTCCACTATCCGTACGTGCTGCTCGACGAGCCGCTTCCGACCCGCTTCGGCGTTCCTGTGGCTGGGCTGCTCGACATCGGATGCATGAAGATCGTCGCGGTCAGTCAGCGCGGGAGCCGCAAGGACTTCGTGGACATCTACGAGTTGGGCCGCGCCGGCATCGGCGTCCGCGAGATCCTGGCCGCGCTTGCGCGCAAGATGCCTTCCGTCGAGTTGAACCGCGTGCACGTCCTGCGTAGCCTCGCATTCTTCGAGGACGCCGAGACCGAGCCGGACCCGATCATGCTGGTCGACTACGACTGGAATGCCGTGCGCGAATACTGCCTGCGTCAGGCCGACGCTCTCCTCGACGAGATCGTGGGCTGAGTCCAGCTGCCGTGCCTCTCGTCAGATCTCGACCATCTTCCCGCCTAGGAACACGTTCACGTTCCCGCGGAAGCTTGTGTTGATCGTGCCGCAGCAGTAGCACTCCCGCTCCATGTCGCCTGCCTGGGTCTCGACGGGGGACTTATAGCCGCAGCGCCCGCACTCCATCATCAGGACGAGCTTGGCGTGCCCACCTGACTGCCTCACAGCGGCGACGGAAGACTGGTTCCCCATGAGGTCGCCGAACATCGTCAGGCTCTCGGACTCGACCGGCGCGGACGCCGCTCCCTGCGTGGCGAGGTGCAGATCCTTCGTCTTGATCTGTGCCTCCGTGTAGAAGCCGTTCATGTCACGGCCGAGATTGCCGTCCGGCGTCTCCACGACGTAGTAGGTGAGTCCCGGGATGTTCTCGACCTTGGCTAGCATCTCGGTCGCTTCCAGGAGGCTGCCGGCTGACTGCGTCATGTACGTGGACTGCCCGCTCGGTTGCCTCGACCAAGTGCCCTGCTGCGGGAACGTGATCTGCTTGACGTGGCCGGTCTCGTCGAACTCGACCGGACCTGCCTGTGCGGCTGGCTGGGCCGCGGATACCGTGGGGGCGGGGGTCACGGGATCGAGCGATGCCGCGCCGTTGTCGGCGACGTGGTCGGTCCAGACCGATCCGTCCCAGTACCGGAACTGGTGGCGCTTGAGGGGATCGGCGTACCAGTCCGCGGCCGGGATGGCCGGCGCCGCGGCCGCAGGCTCGGCTTCCGGCTCCGCTACCGCCGCCGGCTCCTCCGGCTCCGCTGCCTGTTCGTCGCCGCTGAGGATCGTGCCGTCCCGGCGCAACCGCACCCCCGGCGAGATGTCGACCATGACCTTCTCGGTCACGTCGAATCCGGCGGTCTTAAGGAAGGTCGTGAAGCAGCCCGGCCCCGTCCCCTGGTAGCCGAACGCGAGCAGAGAGTACGGATGCGTCCCGCCCAGCGCCTGTGCTATCTCGGCATATCCGGCGTACGTGCTGTACTCGTGCTGCAGGGACTCACCGGCGTACGGCCTGAGCCTCGTGCCGTCGGCGAAGACGAGAACGTAGTCCTTGTTGCCGCTGAGGAACTCGACTTCCTTGAGCTCGCCGTGATTGCGGACCGCACACCTCGCCATCTCGGCCGACTGCGCTTCGTACGCCATGTCCTGCCTCCGTTTCGACACCCTCAGATAAGGTCCAGCTGCACCGTCGTCACCCTGTCGTCCGTCCTCACGGTGACGAATCCGAGCTCGGAGACGACCTTCAGCATGCGATGGTTGCCCGCATCGATGTAGCCGGTGATCTCGCGCAGCCCCTTCTCCTGTGCGATGCCGATTATCACGTCGGTCAGCTTGTAGCCGAGTCCCTTGCTCTGGAAGTCGTCGTGGACGACCACCGCGAACTCGCCACAGCCCCGGTCGGCTTCCGCCATCAGGCGTCCCACGCCGATCATGCGCTTCTTCCTCCCGCGGGTGAGTTCGGCGATGATCGCCATCTCGCGGTCGTAGTCGATGTTGGTGAACCGCACGAGCATCTCGTGCGTGATGTCGATGTTGTGCTCGAAGAAGCGGCCGCGCAGCGTCTCGGGCGACAGAGTGGCGAGCATCTCGGCCTCCAGCGGCTCGTCCTCGGGTCGGATCGGCCGCAGTATGACCTCCGTGCCGTCCGAGAGCTTCCAGGGCGTGACGTAGCGCGTCGGGTAGGGCGAGATGACCAGATGCGGCATCTTGGGCTTGCCCGCGATCACCGACTCGTCGATGACGATGCGCGCGTCGACTGCGCATGCGTGGCCGTTCGCGATCACGAGCGGGTTGATGTCGATCTCGGCGATCTCCGGGAAGTCCACGGCGATGTTCGAGAGCTTGATGAGCAGTTCCTCGAGCTCGGCGACGTCCGGAACGGTCACTCCGCGGGGCGGCTTGAGCATCCTCGAGAAGATGCGGGTCTCCTCCATCATGCGGTGCGCGAGCGTCTGGTTCAGCGGCGGAAGAGCGACGGCGAAGTCGGCAAGCCCCTCGGCGGCGACGCCCCCGGCGCCGAACACGATCACCGTCCCGAACTGCGGGTCCTTCTTCAGTCCCAGGATGACCTCGTAGTCGACCGCGCGCACCATCTTCTGGACCGAGACGCCCTCGATCACGGCGTGCGGCGAACTCTTGCGCACGCGCGCGAGCAGGCGCTCGTACGCGCGCTTGAGGTCTTCGGGAGAGCACACGCCGGTCTCGACACCGCCTGCGGCCGTCTTGTGTGTGATGCCCTCCGAGGCGATCTTCAGGACGACCGGGTAGCCGAGGCGACCGGCTGCGGCCAGGGCCTCTTCGACGTTGTGGGTCAGTCTCTGCGTGATGACCGGGATCCCGTACGTCTTCACGAAGCGCTTGGACTCGTCTTCCGTGAGCACCTTGCGCCCGCTCCGCGCGACCCGGAGCAGCGTGGCCTGTAGGTTGTGTATGGGCGGCGCGACGTCGATCGCCAGCTGGGCGGGTGTCTCGTAGAGAAGCTCGAGGTTCCTGGCGTAGCGGTACATGCCCATGTACGACTTGACCGCGTCCTCGGGTGTCTCGTAGCAGGGCACGCCGGCTGCCTGTAGGATCGCGCGGCCGTCGTCGACGGTCCGGCCGCCCATGAGCACGGTGATGAGCGGTTTGGTCGCCGTCCCGGCCAGCGCCGCGACCTGCTCGGCCATGGCGTCGGGACGCGCGTTGCCTTGCGGCGTGTAGATGACGAGGACGCCGTTTATGCCTTGGTCGTGCAGGCACGCTTCGACCGCTGCGACGAAGCGCTCGCTGCCCGCGTCACCGAGAAGGTCGATGGGGTTGGCATGGCTCCAGTACGGCGGCAGGGCCGCGTTGAGCGCCTTCATGGTCTTGTCGCTGAGCGGCGCGAGACGCCCGCCGAGCTCGATGAGCGAGTCGATCGCCATGACGCCGAGGCCGCCGGCGTTGGTCACGATCGCGACGTCGGCGCCCACCGGAAGGAGGTGGGAGTCGAGCACCTCCGCCGCGTGGAACAGGTCGGCGACCTCGTGGACGCGAACGACGCCCGTCCTGCGGAACGCGGCCTCGTAGACCTCGTCGTCGCCGGCGAGCGCGCCTGTGTGGGAAAGCGCGGCACGGGCGCTGGCCGCGTACCTCCCGGGCTTGAGCACGATGATCGGCTTGTTGCGCGCGAAGCCGCGCGCCGCGCTCATGAACCTGCGGGCGTTCCCGATGCTCTCCATGTAGATGAGGATGCTGCGCGTGTGCCGGTCCTCGCCGAGGAAGTCGATGAGGTCCGCGAAGTCCACGTCGACCATGCTGCCAACGGAGGCGAACAGCGAGAAGCCGACGTTCGCGCTCACTGCCCAGTCGAGCATGCCGGTCCCGAGTGCGCCGCTCTGCGAGATGAGCGCGATGTCGCCCTCCTTCGGCTCCACCGTCAGGAACGAGGCATTCAGCCCGACGCTCGGGCGGATGATGCCGAGGCAGTTGGGGCCGACGACCCGCATCGGGGACGTGAGCAGCAGCTTCTTGATGCGCCGCTCGAGCGACACGCCGTGCGTGCCGGTCTCTCCGAACCCGGCGGAGACGACGATCGTGCCCGCGACATGCGCCGCCGCGCACCCGTCGAGCACCTCGGGGACGCCCTCCGCGGGGGTCGCGATGATCGCGAGGTCGACGCCCGGGGGCACGTCCGCGATGCTCGGGACGCAGGGCAGCCCGAAGACAGTCTTGTGACGCGGGTTGACCGGGAAGATCTCGCGTCCGGTCGAGCGCATCAGGTTCTCCATGATGGTCCTGCCGACGGCGCCCTCCGTCTCGGTGGCGCCGATCAGTGCGATGGTCTTGGGGTCAAGCATTCTGCGCATAGTGGTATACCTCCAAGATGAGGTTTCCCTTCGGAGGGGATTTCCCCTCGGGGTCCGACCTGGCGGAAGGCCGGTGTGCACGTGGCTCGCGCAGCATTGATATGGGACCCGGCTCTCGCCGACTACGACCTCGGCCCCGGACACCCCCTGAACCCTCGGCGGCTCACGCTGACAGTGGATCTCATGGCAGCATATGGCCTTCCCGGCCCGGGGGAGACCATCGAGCCGCGTCCGGCCTCGGAGCAGGAGCTGCTGCTCGTGCACTCGGCAGGCTACATCGAAGCCGTGGTGGAGGCGAGCGACTGGGGAACCGGCCTGCACGCGGGGTCCGGCCTCGGCACCGAGGACAACCCGATCTTCCCGGGCATGCATCGCACCTCGGCTCTGATCTGCGGCGCGTCGATCGTCGCGCTCCAGGAGGTGCTGTCCGGGCGGCGGACGCGGGCGTTCTCGATAGCGGGCGGCCTGCACCACGCACACCGCAGCCGCGCCGCCGGTTTCTGCGTGTACAACGACGTCGCGGTCGCGATCGCTTGGGCGCGCGCCGCCAGACCGGAGCTGCGGGTGCTCTACGTCGACATCGACGCGCATCACGGCGACGGCGTGCAGGAGGCGTTCGGCGGCTCGGCCGAGGTCATGACCGTCTCCCTGCACGAGAGCGGGGTGTATGCGTTCCCGGGGACCGGCTTCCCATCCGAGATGGGTCACGACGCAGGGCGTGGGTACGCGGTCAACGTGCCGATGCCCCGCCTGGCGACGGACGAGTGCTACCGGCTCGCGTTCGACCGGGTCGTCGCTCCGCTGGCGCGGGCGTTCAAGCCCGACGTGATCGTCGCGCAGCTCGGTGTGGACGCGCATCACGACGACCCGCTGACCGACCTCGGGATGACCCTGCCCGGCTACCGGGACCTGGTCGACCGCATCGTCGGCCTCGCCGACGGACTCTGCGAGGGCCGGCTGGCAGCCCTTGGCGGCGGCGGCTACCACATCGTCGAGGTGGTCCCGCTAGCCTGGACCTGGGTCATGGCCAAGTTGCTCGGCGTCGAACTCTCCGACGAGGTGCCCGGGAGTTGGCGCGACCGTGTCGCCGCATTGCTCGACAGGGAGGCGCCCCGGAGCCTCGGCGCGACCGACCACTTCGAACTCCCAGCGGAGCAGGCGGCGGGCGTGCTCGCGCAGACCGAGGCCGTGGTCGCAGAGGCGCGGGCTCTCTTGTTCCCGCTGCACGGACTGGTACCGTAGGGACTCGAGCTCGTCAGATGCGTGCCCGTGCGTTCTTGAACCGCACCCCGAACAGGACTCGACACAGTGCCCAAGTGGACCCGGAACGCGAGGAAGCGCCTGATCAGGCTGGGGGAGAGGATCCTCCCTCCGGTGCGGCGGCTTTCGCTGCCGGCGGTACGCGCGGTCGAGGCCGAGCACGGGCCCGAGTCCGTCGAGGCGGCCAAGGCACTCGACGCCGCGGGCGACACCTACGTGAAGCACGGCAAGTGGAAGCGCGCCGCGACAGTGTGGCGCGCCAGCATCGCGATCAAGGAGTCGCAGCGCCACCCCGACTGGCCTGACGTCGCGCTCACGACCGCGCGCTTGGCTCGCGCGGTGCAGGATCCCGAGGAGGCCGAGGCCGCCTACCGCCGCGCCGTCTCCCTCTACGAGACCAAGGCGGGATCCGACCTGAAGGGGCTCGCCTACGCCCTCAACGGCTTCGGGCTCTTCCTGGTCGGCCAGTCCAGGGTCGACGAGGGCGAACCCCTTCTCAGCCGCAGCGTCGCCACCTACGAGCGCGCGCTCGGGCGCAGCGACCGCCAGCTCGTCGAGCCGATGATCGATCTCGCCTCCGTGCTGCTGCGGCAGTCCCGCGAAGCCGACGCCGAGCGCGTCCTGCGCCGCGCGAAGATCATCTACGAGAACGCCGAGGGCAAAGGCCCCTACAACCGCGCGCTGTCGCTGCTGGTCAACCTTCTTGACAGGCAATCGCGCCACGAGGAGGCGAGGCAGCTCGCTGAGGGTCTGCGCTTCGAGGAAGACCGCCTGCCCGTCTAGCCGGCCCTCTCCCGGCACCTCCCAGGGCGAGCTCGACAACGTGCACGACATGGACTTGTAGGGCTGTTCCGGCCGTCCTACTCCGCATAGATCCGGTCCTTGGTCGCCCGGGTCCAAGAACAGCGCCCCGCCACCTCGGCGAGCCGGTCTCCCGATTCCCGGATGAGGTCTCCGGTGCGTTGATCGGGGCTACGTACGGACCACCCACCCGCCAGCGAAGGGAACGGCCGTGGATATCAAGCACAGGCTGAAGAACAAGCCCGATCAGGCAAGCGGGAAGGTCAAGGAGACCGTCGGCAAGCTCACCGACGATCGGCGACTGGAAGCCAAAGGTCGCCTGCAGCAGGCCAAGGGGAATCTGTCCGAGGACGCGGAGAAGCTCAAGGACGGCGTGAAGGACGCTGCGAGGCACATCAGCGACAGCTTCAAGAAGTAGGCCGGACGGAGTCGGGGTCGAGGTCTCGCCCGGCCACTTCGTGTCGTGCTACCTGTTCGAGGAGGGCTGGCGAGTGTTGGAGGTCGCGCCGCGCTAGGCGGTCTGCCCCAGCGCCTTCGACATGACCGCGACCTGTTGGCCGAGGTAATAGGCCGAGACGGCCGCCCCGATGGGGCGGCCGTCTCGCGTGCCCGGGCGCGCGAGCCCGCGCACGCGCGCCAAGCACTTGCGTGCGGCGGTAATCTACTTGTGATAGGTAGCTTCCCGGAGCAGTCCGAGACGCAGGGGACGGAGCGGGCCTGATGACCGACGAGGAGATCCTGAAGACGTCCTGCGCCGCCGGGACCGCGGAGGCGGCCGCTCTCGACCGCGTCCTCGCGCGTCTTGCGGCGGCGGAGAAGGTCAGCGAGATGATCAGGGTCAGCCTGTCGCCCAAGTTGCGCAAGGCAGCCGAGAAGAAGACCTACTGGTGGGACGTGGGGATGGCCGTCAAGGAGTGGGAGGCGGCTCGCGATGCGCGGCCGTAGACTCCGCGAGCCAGGCTAGGTCACCGGCCCCGCTCCACTCGTGTCCAGCTCGGCGAGCATCTCTCTCACGTCGCCCGCGCGGAACGCGCGGCCGTGCGCGGGCATGAACCTCGTGGCGCCGGCATCGAGCAGCTTCCGGATGCTCCGGAAGGCGCCTGCCGGGTCGGCCGCCATCGCGGGCGGCGCGACGTCGCGGGTCATGTGGCCGGGTCCGATCAGCAGGTCCCCGGCGAACGCCGTCCCGTCGTCGAGCAGCAGCGATATGCACCACTTGCTGTGCCCGGGCGTGAAGTGCAGCGCGCCGGGAAGGCCGAAGTCGTCGAGCCGCCGACCGTCTTCCAGAACGAAGGTCGGCGCGATGGCCGGAAGCTTGAGCAGCGGCATCGCGCGCACCTTGCCCGTGATGAGACGCTCGAACCAGCGGAAGCCGCTGTCGACGAGGAAGAGAGCCGCGGGTGTCTCGATGAGGTAGCTGGAGAACGCGATGCCCTGGATGCGATGGACTTTCACGAGGTCTTCACGGGCGAGAGTCGAGCAAGACCCGTGCCGCCGCCGCGTCGGCCTGCCGGTCAGGCCGTGAACGTCTCCGCCGCGAGCATGAGGTCGTCGTGGTAGGCCATCGCCTTGGCGGCAGGCGAGAACTCGACGCCGTTCGGCGTTTGGACGGCCATGGCACTCCCTCCGAGGGCCTGCGACCGTGCGGCCGTTGTTCCTCGAGCGCTACGTGGTGGTGTACGCGTTCGAGATCTTGTCGACAGAGTGCCCGTTCTCGCAGCGGCCGCCCGCGTCCAGCCACACGTTCTTGCCGCACTCCGAGCAGAACCCGGCCATCCTCGGGGCGGCGGGCGCCGGGGGTGCGTAGGCGGCCACGGGAGACAGAGGCACTCCGGCGGCGCTCATCTGTGGCAAGACGGGCGCACCGGGTCGTGCCGGTAGCACCATCGCGATTCCGATCCCGATGCCGAGTCCGATGAACGCCATGAGCAGCATCGAGCTGTACAGCTCGGCCGA
>CAAGKR010337797.1_pt1 | contig 12209 bp, 10 predicted proteins | sample 2556971 | NCBI WGS metagenome assembly CAAGKR01 (sample SAMEA5207829, study PRJEB30636) | soil metagenome | biome: forest; feature: boreal; material: soil | place: USA | collected 2011-09 | depth 1 m
GACGCGCCAATCGACAAAGGCTCTTCGTTTCGTGATTCAACTGTCGTCCATCTTGACGAGCGCTAGCGGGTTCTCACATTAGACATATAGAATCCGATGTTGATTGCGAAAGGCGGCCACCTGAACTCGCTCATTGGGCATCTACTGATTGCTGAATGCTCACTGCTCACCGCTCACTGCTTACTTCCTAACAAGTTGAAATGATTCTCCAGCAGAACATCGCCCAATCCTTCCAATCGCCGATCGTGCGCGTATTGCTCGGCGCGATCGCGGTTGGGCTGCTCTATATGCTCTGGAGGGAAGTGCGGAAGATCCCTGCCAAGCTGTTCACCCTCATGGCCACGGCATTCGTGGACATGCTGGGACTGCTGATGATCATTCCGCTCCTGCCATTTTATGTAAAGACACTCGGCGGGTCGGGCATCGATGTGCTGGGGATGCACTTTGGGATCGGAATCATCATCGGCTTCATCGTTGCGGCCTTCACCCTCGCACAACTGTTGAGCGCGCCGATGTGGGGCCGGTTTTCTGATCGGGTGGGGCGGCGGCCCACGCTGCTCATCGCCTTAGGCGCATCAGCGATCGCGTATCTGATTTTCGGCTTTGCGCATTCGCTGCTCGTCTTGTTCCTTTCGCGCATCGTGCAGGGGGCAGGCGGAGGCACAGTGGGAGTGATCCAGGCTTACGTGGCCGACTCGACTGATCCGAAAGATCGCGCGCGAGCGCTTGGTTGGCTCTCGGCGACAACCAACCTCGGTGTAGCGCTGGGGCCGGTGCTCGGTTCCTTTGCTATCGCACTAGGCAAGCGCGACCTGATGCCGGGACCGGGGACGATGCTGGTGGGGCACGCGACGCCGGGAATCATGGCGGCTGCGCTATGTCTGCTAAACATGATCTTCGTCGCGCGCTATCTGCGGGAATCGCGCGATTTCAGTGAGCAGCCGCAGGCGGGAGAGATACGTCGTACTTCTTCGCAGGCGATCTGGCGCGTCATCTCCCATTCGAGAGAGCCTTCGTCGCGTCTCATCTGGATCTACGCGATCGCCATCGGCGCCTTCCAGGGAAGTTTTTCGGTGCTCGCGCTCTTCCTGAACGCGCGCTTTCAGGTCACCGAACAGACGATTGGCTATTTCTTCATGTACGTTGGCGCCATCTCCGTTTTCGCCCGCGTGCTGCTTCTGGGGCGCGCGGTCGATTGGCTGGGCGAGGCAAATCTCTCGCGTCTCGGCATCGTGCTCCTGGCTACTGGCGTTGTCGGAATGCCGTTGTCGCGGAACCTCGGGATGCTGGCGGTGGCGGTAGCGCTGATCCCTTTGGGAACAGCCTTTACATTTCCTTGCGTGACGGCACTTCTGTCGCGGGTCACCGCTACCAGAGAACGCGGCCTCTACATGGGAATGCAACAGACGTATGGTGGCGTCGCTCGCATCATTGCACCGCTCTTCTTCGGTTGGGCGTTTGATTCGATCGGAGTGTCGGCGCCGTACTTCTTTTCGTCCGCATTCCTCCTGGCGACGCTTTCTCTTGGATTCGGGCTGGATCAGTATGCGAGGCCGGGACGAGCCACCGGGAAAAAGGGGGAAAGGGGAACGGGGAAAGGGGAACAAGAAAGGGCCGGTCGCCTACCGTAGCCAGCAGCCCGCGAAGCGCTTCTTTGGCGCTTAGCTCCGATGGTCGCTCCCTGGCTTCCGGTAGCTATGACCATACCGTAAAACTCTGGGATGTTGCGTCGGGAAACGAGATACGCACTTTCGCTGACAAGAAAATGCAGGGAGTGACCGAACAGGTGAGAGCTATCAGCCTTAGCTCGGATGGGAAATGGCTCGCATCAAGTGAAGTTGGATTTACTTCATCCGGCAATCAGTATCAGTACGTTTATAAACGGATCAAGATCTGGAACGTCAAGACAGGCGAACTAATCTTCACACTGGACCAGCCTAAGTTTGAAATTAGCGGTGTCGCTTTTAGTCCTGACAATCGTTTGCTGGCGGGCGCCGGCGCAGAGGGAATTATCAGACTTTGGAACGTTAAGTCAGGCCACGAGGAACGCAGCTTTCCAGTATCTCAAGGACAAAACAAGGATTGAGCCAAAGAGCCAATGAAGCCAATCGAAAGATCGATGCACGATAATTCTCAAGCGATCTGCGCTCCCAACTCCAGCAATGTTCCAAGCAGAAGCCCGACCGTCAGGGAGGGCTCTCTATCGTCGCCGCAACCAAAGCCCTTGCTAACGCGCGGGCTACTGCCCCGCGAACTGCCGCGAACCACCCACCCGCTACCGCAGGGTGTACTGACACATGTCATCCGCGTAAATCCGCGGCTTGTTTTGTAATTGACTAGTGCACTCGGCGAAGGGCCCGTCGGATCACTGGATCGGCGTTATGGACCAGAGCGTCCGCGATGCGGCGCCAGCCGCCAGCGTCCATAAGCTACGAACGCCGCAAGGATCCCCACCACCAGCGGAATCAGCGCCGGCGCGACACCATCGCCCACGAGTGTGAGCGCGGTCGCCCCGATCATGATGATCACCAGGCCGGCGGCGGCCAGCGGTGTCAGGCCCGGCCGAATCCGCAGGAGTCCGGGGAGAATCAGGCCGAGCGCGCCGAGCACTTCGCACACGCCGATGAACCGCATCAACAGGCCCGGCAGCAGTATCTGGTTGGGCGATCCCATCGACTTCAGCACCTCGAGCGGCAGCACCAACTTCATTCCCCCGGTGAAAAGAAAGAGGAGCGCGAGCAGCACCTGAATGATCCACAGTATGTAGGTCATGAGCGGTTTCCTCCGTGGCAACTCATCGCCGTGTTCCCGCACGAGGCGGTTGGGATATCTTTTCTTTCAGTCATATTTCTTCTCCTCTTTCTTCAGCTCTGCAAATTAGTATGGCGTTCCCGCTGTCGCCCGTTTCACGGGCTGGAAATTGATTGGCCTTTGAACCTGGGGTTCCGCTGCGCTCCACCCCAGGCTTTATGCTGCCACCCGCTTCGCGGGCTGGTTGAGTGGTTCATTAGCACCTTTCATAAATATTGTCTTTCAATCGAAAGCAATCTCAGCTAATTCGCAACGGATCAATCAACCTCCACAGTCTCTTAGTGTAGCGTTGTGTGAGCGACTCACATCTTCGCCAAATGTTCCTTAAGGCGCTCAAGGGTCTGGTTCGCGCCCTCGATGGCCCCAAACTTCTCGACCACCTTATCGTGTTCCTCAGCAGTCTCGAAGAGCATCCGCATGGTGAGCTTCGTCTTGCCGTCTTGCTCGTCGAAGGTCACCGTCACGTGAAATTTCGGGCCCGAGACATGGTCGTAGACCAGGCGCTCGGGTTCCACGATTTCGATAAAGACGATCTTATTCTTATAGTCGACGCCATCGGGGCCGTGCATGACGAACCGCCAAACGCCGCCCGGTCTCACGTCCATCTCGTGAATCGTGTTCGTAAAGCCATTCGGCCCCCAGCACGTGTTTTGGATCCACGCCTTGAACACGACCTGGTTAAATAGCATAGCTTTTTCACTTGCCTGGTTAGATCTCTTTACAGCCAACAGGACCTTTACAATCTCAGTTGCATGGGACTACCCTAACTATCGTTTACAGCCACCTAACCTGCCTAAACTCGTTCGCCCAAAGTTGTGAAGCTCGACTGGCGAGGAGTGTGACAATGTTTCCTTCCGATACTTGCTCTGGTCCCCCTACCAAAAATGGAGTGCTGTCATGACCAACCATCGTGAAACTGCATATGCTCTGTTGAGAATAACGTTTGGGACAATATTTCTCTTTTATGGTGTCGGGAAGTTTATGGGCGGTGTTACAAACTTTGTCGGAACCATGAACCAACGGTTTGCGGGAAAACTTCCGGCGGTGATGGTAATGCCGTTCGCTTACGCGCTACCTTTCGGTGAGGTGATAGCAGGCACGTTGATCTTGCTCGGCCTATTTACCAGGGTAGGCCTGGTCCTATCAGCTTTGCTGTTGCTAGCTCTTACCTTCGGCACGGTCATGCTTGGAGACGCTCCAACGGTGGCTCACAATCTACAGTACGCGTTGGTTAACTTCGTTCTGCTCTGGTTTTCTGATCTAAATGGATTCTCTATCGATCACCTCCTGGGACGTGCGCCGAGAAAACTGAGCGAGAATCTTTGATCGTCGAAGGCGGGAACACAGAAATGAGAATTGTAGGGCGATTCCTGACGGTGTTAATTCTAGCGGGAGCAGGGTTGCTCCTCTTTGCGGCCCTGCCCGTCATCAAGAGTGTTACGATGACTGCCGCGCTCCCCGCTAAAGCTGGTTACGAACTAGACGCAACAAAGAGCACTTTCATGGTGCGAGCGTTTGCGGGCGGTCCGCTATGGTTCAAGGGCCACGATCACTTTATTGCCGTTCGGGATTTCACCGGCGAAGTTACGCTGACACCTCAAGCCATATCGCCGGCATCATTACAGATGAGAATCAAAAGCGATTCACTGGTTGAAACTCGCGATGTTTTTACAGAACAGCAGAAACAAATTATCAACAAAGAACTGCGTGAGATTGTGCTCGAGACTGCGAAGTATCCTGAGATAACATTCAAGAGCACCGGCGTTACAGGGAGCTTAAGTCGAGCTGGATCCTTTGATGCGAAGATCGAAGGCGAGTTAATGATGCATGGTGTGACTCATCGAATCGTTATTCCTGCGCAAGTTACAGTGGGCGCAAACGATCTTAGAGCTAAGGGCGAGTTCACGGTGAATCGAAGTGACTTCGGGGTAAATGCGACATCTGCGTTTCATGGGCTTGTTCGGGTAAGAGACAGGCTCAAATTCACCTTTGATATCGTGGCCCATAGTTACTAGCTCTCCGACGAAAGCTTGAATAATAGATCATGAAAAGTCCCGCGATTGTCGTCGTGAGTGGTTTCTCGTCAGAGGTTGGGAAGACGATGCTTATGTGCGATCTACTCCGCGCTTTTTCCGGATGGGAGGCCATCAAGGTGACACGTGGACATTACCGGTCGTGCGGCAAGGATCCCAATGCCTGTTGTGTTAGCGATCTGTTGAGTGACGAACCGGTGATTCGGTCGGGTCGCGAGCAGAATTACGTGCCCGGCAAAGATACCGGTCGCTATTGGGACGCGGGCGCGACAAATGTTCACTGGGTGATCGTAACTCATGCGCAGGTCGAACAGGGAATCAAGCAAGCTGTGGAGCGAGTTACCGCGCCTGGAGTGTTTATCGAAGGCACTAGCATTTTGGATTTCATTCAGGCTGATTTTGTATTAATGGTTTCCAGGGCAAGCGGCGGGAAGATCAAAGGCTCGGCGCGTCGGGCGCTTTCCCATTCTTCGGCGATTTATCTCTCCAATATTACAGAGGAAGGAAGCGATGAGCGGAACAAGTTTGCTCTCTGGCGGAAAGAGTCCGGCATGGACAAGTTCATAGGTCACCTTCCGATCTACACTCGAGAGAATTTGCCGGAGATTATCGCGCAAGTGCAAAAAATAGATTTGAATGTCCACCTCATAACAGGCGTGGCTCTTGCGACTCCAAAGCAAAGTCTTTTACCGAGCTGATGATGGCCGTGACGTCTGAGTCCTGGGATACTCGTATACAGCGTGCTGAAGAACTCGCCCGCCGTGAATGAACCAACAGCATTGGTTCGTCCGGTAGCTGTTTCTGTAACAAGCGCTTTTTACTCAAGCTCGATGAGCAAAGCAAACGTCACCGACTCAGTCAGGAACCTCTTTGCTGTTACTCGGCGGCGGCGTTGTGCTGCTCCTGATATTATTGTCGTGACAGTGAAGCTAATACGACGACGCTGGGTCAAACTTCGTCTCTACGTTTTTTTGTGGCGCACGAAGTGGGGCTATGCGATTCGCGCGACGGGCGCGAACCCGACCGCCGCGCGGCGAGATCTCGCAGGAGAAAGCGGCGCAAATTGCCGGGTTGGATCTACAGTGGGGGGAATTACTGCGCTAACACAAGTCTACATCCGGAGCTAGAGGGAATTAATACAGTGGAACTGGAATTCGTTGAGAATAGGATTGTAAAGGTGCGGGTCACTTATAACGACACGCAAGACTTCGACTTCGATAAGACATTCTTCAAAACGCTCTCAGACACTCTTAATCTCAAACGTGAATGGGCGACGGCGAAACCGTGCATTCAACCGCAGGCCTGTAGAGTGCCCATCACTTGTGCTAGATTGGGCCGTCTTCAACGGCGTTTCCTTGTCTCCACCTGATATCAGTTTGCGCACGTGATGTTTGCCTTAGCAAACAAGAAGTTCGGCCGCTACGAAATCCGCGATGCTCTGGGTAGAGGCGGGATGGGCGAAGTCTACATCGCGCAGGATACCCGCTTGAAACGCCCCGTTGCCCTGAAGGTGCTACTCGAAAAGTATACCGAGGATGAGATTTGCCTGAGACGCTTCGAGCAGGAAGCCTTTGCCGCCTCGGCACTAAATCATCCACATATTCTGACGGTCCACGACATAGGCATGATGGAGGGCAGACACTTCATTGCAACTGAATTTGTTGAAGGCGAGACCCTGCGGAAGCGAATGGAAGGTGGACCATTGGTGACCGCAGATGCGCTGGATATTGCTTTGCAGGTGGCCGATGCACTCAGCGCCGCACATAAAGCTAGTATTGTTCATCGCGATATAAAACCAGAGAACATCATGTTGCGGAGCGATGGGTATGTAAAGCTGTTGGACTTTGGCCTTGCTAAGTTGATAACTGGCCAAGCCGGAGCGGGGCTAGAGACATCTCCCGAGGTGATAATGGGGACACCTCAGTACATGTCGCCCGAGCAGGCCCGCGGAGACCAGGTTGATGCTCGTACCGATATATGGAGTCTGGGCGTAGTCCTTTACGAGATGGTGGCCGGAAAGCCTCCGTTCGTAGGCTCAACCGTTAGCGAGGTAATGAAATCTATACTGGAAGCGGAGCCCCGGCCTTTTTCCCTAGCCCGCGCTGACCTATCCACGGAACTAGAGTTTATTACTAGAACGGCTCTCGCCAAGGAGGTTGGGAGTCGCTACCGGGATGTAACTGAGCTGCTGCTGAGCCTGAATAAGCTCCGGCGGATGATAGATTCCGGCATACAGTTAACCAGAGAGGATCAGTCTAAGAACGCGTATTCAAGCAGTCGCCAATTACGTGGAGGCTATACCACCATCAAGGTCGAAGAGGAGCAACCAGTTCCGTTATTCCCTGCCTCACGGCGGGTTTCTAGCAGCCGACATTCTCGCAAAGCGATCAAGTCTGTTGCAATCCTGCCATTCGTGAACGAGAGTTCAAATCGAAAGGCCGAGTATCTAAGCGACGGCGTAACAGAAACCATCATCAATAATCTGTCGCAACTGCCACAACTCCGAGTGATGTCGCGCAGCACCGTTTTCCTCCTTAAAGGAAGTCAGGATGATCCGAGGACTATTGGCGCAAGATTGGGCGTGGCCGCTGTGGTCACAGGAAGACTGTTACGAGTGGGCCCCAGAGTAGTCATACAAACGGAGTTGGTTAACGTGGCCGACGGCTCCCAAATATGGGGTGACTGCTTCAATCGAAGGATGTCAGACATATTCGAAATTCAAGAAGAGATAGCCAAAGAAATATGTGAGAAGCTCCGGTTGAAGCTTAGTGCGCGCCAGAGGAAACGTCTCTCAAAGCGTCACACAGTGAACGAGCAGGCATACCACACTTATCTCAAAGGGCGATTTTGTTGGAACCAGAGGTCCGCAGAGTCATCAAAGCAAAGCATAGAATACTTCAGCGCAGCCATTGAAATTGACCCCGCCTATGCCTTGGGCTTTGCGGGACTCGCCGACACCTACGCGGTCCTGGGCAATCAGCATATGATGCCCGCAAATGAAGCTTATCCGAAGGCGAGAGCAGCGGCTAACAAGGCCTTAGAACTAGATGATTCACTGGCAGAGGCCTATACAACTCTAGGATACGTAAGAGGCACGTATGACCGCGATTGGCCAGGCAGCGAACAAGCGTTTCAACAAGCCATCCGCCTGAATCCCGGTTACGCGACGGCTCACCAGTGGTACAGCGCAATCCTCCGCGCTGTGGGAAGGACAGACGAAGCGATCTCAGAGTCGCTAGAAGCCTATGAGTCCGACCCTCTCTCGCCAATTATTAACGCTAACGTGGGATTGTGCCTCTATTTCGCGCGCCAATACGATCAAGCTATCGACCGCTACAAGAGCATGCTGGTGACTGACTCCCGTTTCTTTTGGACGCATTACTTGCTGGGATGTGCTTATAGACAAAAGGGAAGGTATGAGGATGCAATCGCTGAATTCGAACAGGCCACTCGCCTGGTCAAAGACGAGCCAGTGGTTATTTCAGACCTCGCTTATACGTCTGCGCTATGTGGTCGACAACAGGAAGCCGCTGGCCTCGTTAGCCAACTGAAAGACATGGCAAGGCAAAAGTATGTATCGCCGTACGATCTTGCGGTTGCTTATATCGGGCTCGGTGATACGGATACTGCATTTGATTGGTTGGAGATAGCCTATCAGGAACGAGATGAAGGATTGCTGCTCCTTAAGATCGACCCAGTGTTAGACAGTATAAGAAGCAATCCCAGATTCCCAGACCTCTTAGCCCGAGCGGGACTTAACTAACCTCTTCGCGGGACGCGAAGTTAGCCACGATTTGCGTGTGCAACCCGCGTGTGTGCAATGATGCAGGATTCCAGAGTCTCAACAGGTAGTTCTAACGCGGTGAAACAGGACTATTTTTGGGAACGACGCCTCGCCCGGCTTCCCAAGAAGCCCGCAAGCCCGGTACCCAGTAGGATCAGAGTCGACGGTTCTGGAATCGGCGCGACACCCAGTGCAGTTTCTACCTGATGTGCCTTCGTTCTCGCGAGTTCCACGCTGATGTCACGGATCCTGTCAGCGCCAACTGAAAAGACGACTGGCTTTCCATGTCCAACTACGGAAGAGAGGCCTATTAAGAGCGCGACGGCGCATAAACGCACAGTGATTTCCTTCATGGTGGGGGTCTCCTTGCATATGGGTTTGCTACTTGCGAGCAAAAGGCTCGCATGTTTGGATTGCTTAGGGTTTTCTAAGTGCTTTTTACATATATATCACTACCCATCTTTTTGCAAACGTTTCTTCCTGATTTCAGAATATTCCTGCGGGCGTGTGGGACTACACCATCGCCGGCTATCAAGTGATCAAGAAATGGCTCAGCTATCGCGAGCACAAACTACTCGGCCGCGCCCTTGTCACCGACGAAGCCCCGCGAGGTAATGAACATCGCCCGTCGCATCGCCTCGATCCTGCGCGAAGTATCCCTCGACGCTAATTATCAAGTAACCAAAACCAAAACCTAATCCCTCGCCGTCTAACTGAACCCGTTACAATCACAACAACGTCAGGAATGAAGAACTACTTGACTTTACGTTGGCATTCGTCAAGCTTCTGCTGAAGATAGGTAGCCCGTTGTTCGGCGCTTGACAAAGCCTTTTGTACTGCATCTCTATCTCTTTTGATAGATGAAGCCTGCGACTTTAATGTCGAAACTTGGTTCTGCAAGTCAATATTCTGGTTTTGGGCATCACTAAGCGAACTTGAGTTATGCTGAAAAGTTGTGTATGAACGTGCCGTCTGCAGTTCGCGAGATGGGTTTGCAAACGTCGGATATGTTGACACTTTCCGGTCGTCTGATCAGTGAGACTATCTAAATGAAATTGTTCTACACTTCTGCCATCTTTGCCCCACCAAAGTGAAATATTGCTGATTCTTTTCGCCCCTTGAGGTAACGTGCTCGAGAGATCACTGATGACTGCCCCTAAACTATTGAAAGGATTCTGGTGCCGAGGGCGGGAGTCGAACCCGCACGACCTTACGGTCAACGGATTTTAAGTCCCGTGGACGCAGTCCCATCTAATCCCACCAAGTCATACAAGCCAGTATATAGCTGTCTAGCGGTCGTCAAAGTACCGCTTTGGCTGGCTTAGCATCACCACATCACGCCACCATCTTAGCCCCATCTTCAATCCGTTTTCCGAAAGGATTGGCAGCGGGGAGACTCGAACTCCAGACCTTTGGGTTATGAATCCCAGAGAAATGCCTGCACCAGCTTCATGCCGCACATAACACCAATAAATGAACGGGTCGCGGTCGAAAGAAGTGCGTTTATGCGGTATATGCGAAATAAGGTGCGATATGAATCTCGTCAAAATCTCGGCAAAATTTCGGCAGGCTAATTTAACACCGCATCCTATGTTTGTCCTCGCCAGGTTCTCGCACTAAGAAAATGCCAGCAACAGGTTCGCAAAGGCGTCCGGCTGTATTGAAGAGAATCAGCGGTAAGTGCAAGCATTTATTAGTCGGACGACATTTTCGGGAGGGGCAAGGAGCACATACGTTCCCAGGCAATCGTCTACGCAATCAATTAGCGGGCTTAGCCATTCATCGCACCACGGGAGCTGAGATTTCATAGTTTGGTCTTCTTCTCTTAGCGTTACGCCACTCACCGTGCGCTTCCTTGATGAGCTTGAAAATCGTACGCCGATTTTGCAAGGTCACTTTTATCCAAGCTCGCCTTGTTGTCTGCGGAAAATAGATTGCGCGGAATCCGAGCCGCATAATGAAGTGAAAGACGCGCGGCCCTACCGGCTTGTGGCTCATCGACTCAACCGCTTCAGCATTCCTCTCCGGGCAGTATGAAGAGGCCGCCCAGGCATGGTAAAGCTCGCGGTGGGTCTCCGGTATGGTCATCTTGAGCGGCGTGTGCGCCATCGCATATGGTTCAAACTTCAACCAGTGTTTCGGCCTGATCAGCCGGCCGTCTTTCTGCAAGCGCTTATAAAGCGGTGTCGAGGGAAATGGCGTGAGCTGGCCGAAGATGGGCAGGCCGGGCGGCCAAGTGCGAACCTGCTGTAGTATGCGTTCGGCCACTCCGGGCGTGTCGTTATCCAAACCGATGATGAACGACGTGATCGCATAGATGTCATGGTACCCGACAATACTGAACCGCGGCTAGATAAACAAAGAACGCTCATACAACTTTAGCAAAGGAGTATGAGCGTTCTCTCGTTGTGGACTCCAGAAAAACCGTCTCGGGCTTGCAGTCCCTTCTTTAGGACGGAGGACGATTACTATTCCGGTTGTCGCGACGGTCTTCCCGACGATCTTGCCGCTGCATCCTGTGACGGCGATGCCTTCTGTGCCGTCGCCGATCTTGGCTGCGATCCCGCCTGTCCTCACCCCGGTTCTGATTCTCCTAAGTGAAAGCGGTTGTTGCAGCAATTGTACGAGCGTTGGTATTCAGCGCGAGAGCAAATTGGCCCAAGCTGAATACGAAAATGAGAGCTAGTGCGCCACTTATTCTCTTGGTCACGTGTTTATTTCCTTCCTTGTCAAACGTGGCAATTGTTCCGAGGGGTGTTGCTAAAGGGGAAGCTTCTTTATACATGGATATTACGAGAGTAACAAGCGCTGAGGGCCATTCGCGTTCGACTGTTCCAGCATGACGAAGTCGTGGCTGATGGTATAATGGCAACTCGGTCTTGACGAGTCTCAGTTTAATGATTCGATTCGTCGGTTTTGTTCTGAGTCACTTTCAATACGTAACGCTGGAGAACCTTAAATCAATGAGTCGTGCGGCATTGCTTGTAGCTTTGGTTCTGATTGGGTCTTTCACCGGCCATGCGCAGTCACCGTCTGCGCGTTTTTCAATCTCGGGCGTGGTCCAAGATCAGGCTGGCGCTGCCATTGTCGGTGCGCGCGTTGAATTGGGCGCGAGCACCCCAGCAGCACAGTCCACGACTACCGATCAGGCGGGGAATTTTCAATTCAAACGGATTGCGGCTGGCCAATATCAACTTCAGGTGTCCTATCAGGGATTCGAGTCGACTACGATCGATCTGACTGTCGGTTCACAATCTCCTGCGCCGCTGCAAGTGGTAATGGCGATAGCCAGCATCCGTCAGGAAACTACGGTTACGAGCGAGTCCGCTAAAATCAGCACGGAAGCTAGCGACAATAAAGATACCGTCGCGTTGAGCGAGCAGTCGCTGAGTAACTTGCCCGTGTTCGATCAGGACTACATCGGCGCTATGTCGCGGTTCCTTGATCCCGGTAGCGTTGGTACCAATGGAGTCACACTCGTTGTGAATGGAATGGAGGTCAATAATCTTGGAGTCTCTCCTTCCGCAATCAAGGAGATCAAAATCAATCAAGATCCGTATTCGGCGGAATATCAGCGCCCA
>CAAGKR010429055.1_pt1 | contig 12208 bp, 9 predicted proteins | sample 2556971 | NCBI WGS metagenome assembly CAAGKR01 (sample SAMEA5207829, study PRJEB30636) | soil metagenome | biome: forest; feature: boreal; material: soil | place: USA | collected 2011-09 | depth 1 m
GAAGATCCGCCATCCGTCCCGCTATCGGGGGGCTTCGTCCTGAACCGCCCTGGTTTTGATGGAGGCTCCAGGATTCCCAGGGCGGTTCAGCAACCGCAGTGGACTAATGGAGGCCCAGCCGCTGCGCCTCCAGCACCGCGCTCATCCCGGGCCGGCCTTTGCGCTTACGCATACGTCCTCCAAGATCTGAGACAGGCGCGGAAGGATCACCGCAGTGTCAAAGTCGCGGGCACGCTCAAGCCCCGCCTTGGACAAACGCTGTCGTCGGCCCGGATCATCCAGGACGGAAAGTACGGCCTCAGCGAGTTCGCGTGGAGCCCCTGGCTGTACGAGCACCCCCCACCTCCCCTGACCGAGGATCTGCGCCGGACCGTAGGCGCAATCAGTGGCGACGACTGGGGCGCCACACGCCATTGCCTCCACGATGGCCATAGAGAAACCTTCCCAAGACGATGAGCTCACGAAACATGCGGAGCGGCCCACCATGGCGAAGGGATTGGCCAGAAAGCCCGGGAGCTCAACTGCCTCCCGGATCCCCAGATCCCCGATCTTGCGCTCCAAGTCCGCTCGCTCCTCTCCCTCTCCTATGATCAACAGGCGCGCCATCGGTCTGAGACGGAAGACTTCCGCGAAGGCCTCCAGTAGCGAAGGGAAGTCTTTTGCCCTGGTGAGCCGGCCCACAGCCGTGATGACTTGATAGCCTCCCTCAAACCAAGGGTGCTTCACATCCTCTCTGCTTTGCTCGAAGATCCTGGAGACATCCACCGGGTTGGAAATGACACGGATCCTAGCCGGGTCACGAACCACCGGACGTAGTTCCTCGCCTATCCCCTCCGAAACGACCACGGTGGCGGCAGCGGATCTGTATACCCAGGGCATGATGAACTGCATGACTCTGCCATTCCTCACGTCACTGAGTTCCCGCTCCTGGTTGCTGTGGACAGAGACCACGAGTTGGGGCCGCGGACTGACAGCAAAGCGTGCCAGCGCCGCCGCGATGTTGAGGTGAGGCAAGGCCGCGTAGACGACGTCCGGGCGCTCGCGGCGGAGGAACCGCACCAAAGGCAATAGCGAACGCAGGGTACTGCGCAGGCCAAGCGTTTCAACACGAAGTTCGGGAGCAGGCTGGTAGAGCCGAGGCAGATCCCGGGCCAGTAGCAGTACCGGCTCGAATATCGAGGAGTCTAGGTTGGACGCGATCGTGGCTGTTGCTCGTTCCGCACCACCGCCTGACAAAGACGGCACCAGAAATACCACCTTGATTCTGCGCGCAACGCCTCCGAGATCTACCTGGTTCACCTTGCGTTCCTCTGACTTGCCTGTCGTGAGCAATCCATATCCGCACCCAACTCTGCCCGGCCTCACCAATCGACCAGCGAAGAAGCCCGAGACTAAAGACGACCCAACAGAACAAGGGATGCGGTCGGGGAGGTGAGCTCGGTTGTCCACCTCGCAGACGGTCGCTTCTGGATGACTGACTAATCAGCCGCTCAAACTGCGTACCGGCAGTCGCGGTCAGGAAGCGCGGGTCTTGGTGGCCCTGCCTTCGCACCTCCACGGGGTACATGGCATGACCCGGTAGGGTACGATGCTCCGCGACGGCAGCAGCTGTGCGGTCACCGGCAGGACAAGCTTACCATTCTGGGGCGGGAGGACGCCCGTACGCCTCAATGGGTCGGCTCGTCGTCCGTAGGAGCCTGAGCCGATCGCCCCAAGGTGGCACCATCGGAGCTCCTCTCTGGCTTCAGGGGAACAAGGAAGAACGATGATCACTCGGTTTCTGGCCAAGGGCGGGGAGCGCGTAGAGGGAGGGATAATCGCCCTTGCCGTGGCGCTGCTGGTTTACCTGCCCCTCGAGGGCATTCTTCTTGGCGGCCTGAGCGGTGCCGCATATTGGACTCTGCGGTTGCTGCCGGACGCCCTGATTGCACTAGCCGCCGCTGCAGTTCTCCTTGTGGGGGGTGCTCGGCGCCGGGAAGCCGTCGTCATCCTGTCGGTCCTCGCAATCGTAAGCGGCTGCGTAATCGCGTTGGACGCTTTCCGCGGTTTCGCACCAAGCACGACCATCAACGCCTTGCGCGTCCTGCTGCGGTACGCCGTGCTAGGGGCGACGCTCTTCGCGGTAGTTCGACAACCATCCCGTTTGTTGCGGTGGCTGGCGTGGGTGCTGGCCATTGGCGCCATGTTCCAGTTCGTAGTTGCGCTGACCCAGTTTGGGATGTTGTTGTGGCCAATGGCGACGGGGACGCGAACCCTCTCGCTCCCGGCACTCGTAGGTGTCGCTGGCACGCTCGGTCGATACGATCGGCTGGGTTTTTTTATGGTCGCGGCCGTGCTGCTTGCTCTGGCCGGCGGCGTTCCGGGGCCGCGCGCACTCGGCCGGATAGTGCTGTGGGGGGGGATCGTTGGACTAGCTCTGTCGAGCTCGAGGCAGGCTCTAATCGGGCTCGCGGTCGCGGCCGCGTTACTGGCCGTACTCCCCAGGCTGGCCATGCCGATGCGGATCTCACGCGCGGCGATTGCAACTATGGCTATCCTTTTGGCGTTGTTCATGCCGATGCCAACGGTCCAGTTGCAAGTCGCAGATGCGGACTCTCCCGGCGGCCTGTCGGCAGTCAGCACGCCGTCGAGTGGCGACCAACCTCCCGCGCGAGCCAGCACGCAGCTGTCTCTGAATCCAAACAACAATTTCCGACTCTACTACAACCTCAAGCTCCTGCCCTGGGCTGCCATTCATGAGCCGTTGCTGGGGTTCGGTCCCGGCGAGCAGGTCAGCCCCACCGCCAATCTCCAGCTCCAGCAGAAGATGGAGGCAGACGGCATGACCTGGGACTACGCCCGCAACTTCACGAGCGACTCCGAGATCGGCTCCTTGGTCGTTCAATTTGGGATCATCCTGCCCTCACTCTTCTTCTTGTTCGTCGGCTGGCTGGCCTTTGGGTTGCTTCGGGCACGATGGCGAAACCTGGACGATCCGTGGCTCTCATTCGCCGTTGCGTATACTGCCGCTTGCCTGGTCGGCGCGGGATTCGGCCCGTCCTTCGAGACTAGAACGGTCTCGGTCGTGCTCTGGCTGGGGTTGTTCTGCGGGCTGCTCCTTATCCGTCGTCCCCTCGCTCCCGAGTCCTGATGCGGGTCGTATTCGTGGCGAATTGGTGGTACCGGCGCGGCGGCTTGGGGGCTGTCATGCTCGACGAAGCGACCGAGCTCCAGCGTCGCGGTCACGACGTGATTCCCTTCGCGGCCGCCCATCCGGATAATGCCGACACTCCCTGGGGTCGTTACTTTCCGGCCTTTCACGAGACCGCCGATCTGGGTGACTCCATGTCCGCCCGTCAGAAGGCGATGGCCGCCCTTCGGCTGCTGCGAAACGGCGAGGCGGAGGCATCGTTCTCCAAGCTGCTTGACGATGCCCGGCCGGACGTCATTCACCTCCACAACACTGTCCGACAGCTTTCGCCGGCGATCCTCGTGCCCGCGCGCCGTCACGCTATCCCGGTAGTGATGACCCTGCACGACTATTCTCTCATTTGCCCCCAGGGACAGCTGTACAAGGGCGAGAAGGCTGCCTGTACGGCGCCGAATTGCGAACGCGGCAATCCTTTACCTGCGGTTTTCAACAAATGCATCCGCAGGCGTGCGATCCCCTCGACCGTTGCGGCCATCGAGTATGGCCTCCACCGCGCGACGAGCAGTTACTCGGGCGCTCTGTCGCTCACGCTTGCACCCAGCAGATTCCTGGAGAAGCGCATCGTGGCCGGCGGGTTCCCTTCCAAACGCGTTCGCTACCTGCCGAATGGAGTCGATCCGGGGCCACATCCGCCAGCGGTCGGGCAATCCGCCGGTGGAGTGCTCTTTGCCGGCCGACTCGCTCGAGAGAAGGGTCTAGAGGTGCTGTTGGAGGCGTCCCGGTTGCTGCCTGATGTCCCAATCGCGATAGCCGGCGAGGGCCCCCTGAGGGCCACGCTGGAGATGGATGCCCCTGCGTCGGTCAAGTTCCTGGGTCAACGCTCGGGGGAAGAGCTCCAGCGCCTGCGCCGTGACGCAGTCGCGACGGTTTCCCCGTCCACCTGGTACGAGAATGCGCCGATGTCAGTTCTCGAATCAATGCGGGACGGCCGCGCGGCAATCGTCACCGACATAGGCGGACAGCCCGAGCTTGTGGCTGGTGGAGGCGGGCTAACCGTCAAGCCCGGAGACTGCGGTGCTCTGGCGGATGCGATAGCTCGGCTCTGGAGAGACCGTTCGCTCGCCGCCCAGATGGGCGCCGCCGCGCGCAGGCGCCTCGTCCAGGAATACACGCTCGATCGGCATGTCACTGCGCTCGAAGCGATGTATGCCGAGGTGTGCAGCAAACCGGATGGGTGAATCTGTCTGGACTCTCACTGGCCTTTCGGAGCGCCGCGGTGGAGCGGACCTTCGGTGGCCCTGACAAGCAAATCTGCCCAGGTTCGAGCCGCCCGATTGGGCAGTTCTTGACGCTCTCATCAACAGCAGGCGGGGCCGCAGCCGATTCTGAACGGTCTTGAAGGCCGCGGCACAGCAGGAGTTCGCAGCGTGAGGAGCTCTCGCGCCTGCGCCGCGAGAATCGAGTTCTGCGCCAGGAGCGCGACATCTTGAACTCGGAGTTTTGGACTCTTCAATCTGAAGACGGTCGACTCTGAACTCTCGTTCACAGCTTGAAGCCGGCCTGATCCAGATAGGCCCGAAGCGCCACGCGCCAGGGCCGCATGAGGTTCAGGTCTCGCAGCTCCAGAACGTAGTTGCGCATCATCTCCGAGCGAGGACGGGGAGCGAAGTACGTCTCGGCAAAGAAGCTACTTTCCACGGGCACCAACTCGATGTCCGTCCGACCGTAGTAGTCCAGAATGGCACGCGCGACATCAAGGCGGCTGCCGCTTCCTTCGCACGTCATGTGGTAGAGGCCATAGAACGGCGTTCCGATGAGCACCAGGAGGTTGCGGGCAAAGTCCTCGGTATAGGTCGGCGTTCCGAGCTTGTCGGTCACAGCGTGGATTGTGGTGGCGCCGCTCTTGATCTGGCTCACAACCTTGGCCACGAACTTGTGGTCGCGTTCACGGCCACCGACCATCCAGCCAGCCCTAACGATGAAGTGGCGGCTCACGAGCCGACCCACTATGAGCTCGCCCTCGTACTTGGACCCACCGTAGACGTTGATCGGGTTTGGGCGATCGAACTCGGTATAGGGCTGTTCGCGCTTCTGGCCGTCGAACACGCCGGCGGTCGAGATGTAGACCAGGGGTATCCGGGACTCAGCGGCGCAGAGTGCCACGTTCTGTGTTCCCAGCGCGTTGGTCAGATACGCGTGATCGGGATCGGTTTCGCACCGCTCCAGGTCGGTTTCCGCGGCCAGATGCAGGATCATCTCCGGACGCAGTTCACGAACCATGGCGGAGACCGCCGCGTGGTCGCGCACGTCGAGCTTGTCCATGGGCAGACCAGGCTCCGGTCTGGGAACGAGATCAGTCGCCACGGTATCGTGACCGGCTCGAACAAACGCCGGGTACACGGCGCTTCCAAGCATGCCGCCACTGCCAGTGATCAAAACGCGCATCAGTTCCTCGTATCTCGTCGTCGGCCTGCGACCAGGGAAATGAACAACTCTTCGTAAACGTCGGTGACGTGCTCCCAGGAGTAGTGCTTTCGCACGCGGTCGATTGCTGCGAGCCGCAGCTTCGCCGCGTCACCCGGGTCGTCGTAGAGCCTTCGTATCGCTTTCGCCAGGCCATCGATAGGGTCGTCGGGGCTGTACATCAACCCCGCACTGGAAACGACCTCGCTGTTGGTCTCGGTGCCCCGCACAATGACTGCGTTCCCAAACGCCATTTGGTCCAACAGGGCTGGGCTCGTGCCGGACGTAGGCGACGTCTGGACGTAGGCGAATGCGTTGCAGCTCAGCTGTTGGTAATCGTTCCCGAATTGGCGCCCGGTGAAGACCACGTCCGACGTCGCAAGAGACCGAAGCCGTTTCTTGTACTCATCGGCGAAAGGGGCATCGCCAACGATTGCTAGCTTGAAATCTGGCATCTGAGCCCGACGGAAGGCCTCGATCAGTTCCTCAATTCGCGTCTCGGGCTCGAGGCGTCCGACCCACAGCACGTACTTCTGGGGCTGAAGGCCCCATGGGGTCAAGGCTTCTGTGCCCTCGTTTCGAACCACGTTGGCGCCGTACGGAACGAATACGGTGCTGATGCCGTAGTCCTCAAGATAGCGACGGCCGATTGCCTGGCTGTCCACCACCACGACGTTCGCGGCAATCCCCGCAACTCGCTCCATCCAGCGCAGATACGTCGACGCGATCCGGCCCCACTTAGCTCGACGCCAATCCGAACTGTCGACGTTGAGGACCACCTTTGCCCCCCCAGCGCGCGGAACCCAGGCCAAAGAGGCATTGCCTACACCGCAGACATATACGATATCGTAGTGACCGGGTAGGACATGGACCACACTGAGGGCGACGTGAGTGATCGTGTCCAGATGCTTCGTGGGGATCGACCGCAGGTGAACCAGCCGGACTCCTTTGTATCTCTTGAGTTCGCGATGGCCCACCACGTGTGGTCTGTTGTAGACGGCAACGTCGTGCCCGCGCTCCGCTAGTCGAGGGGCCAGGTTCTCGTAGAACGTCTCGAAACCGCCGTAGTTCGCCGGGATGCCCCTGGTGCCCAGCAAGGCGATGCGCAAAGACCGTGGCTCGACGCGTCTGGCTTGGGTACCTGCCTGCCGAAGGGGCATTCCGGCAGTCCCACGTTGACCGCGTCCCCCATCATTTGTCGACAACAGTGCTCCCAATCGGCATGCTCTGCATGAAGCGTTCGCCCGGTATCAGCGGGATCTCGTTGCGGTCACTGGTCGAAGTCTCTGTTAGTGAAGCTGACCCGTAGGATAACGGAGATCAAGCCATCGAGGGCACGGTCGGGGCAGGATCGAATCGTGCGACATGGCCTCACTCAGTCCGGCACCAGAATGGTGCGTGTGTTCCGGTGCTGTCGCCTCGCCCTCCGTCGACCGGCCGGCACAATCCGCGACGTCGCCGTCGCTGCGTCGACTCAACCTGAGGCAAGACCAACCCAGCTTGGCACCCTGGAAGCGGCGATCGGTTCCACTGCCCGGCACCAGCGACGCTAGACTGCGCGAATAGTGGCCTGTTTGGGAGTTACGACACGATGCGGTTCAGCATAGTCACGCCAGTCATGAACGGCATGCCGTGGCTGCAGGATTGCGTGGACTCCGTCCACAGCCAGATGGCTGACGTCGATCTTGAGCATCTAGTCCTGGACGCCGGGTCCACCGATGGCTCGCGTGACTGGCTGCTTGATCATTCCGACTACGGCTTCAAGGCCATCCTGGAGCCCGACGAGGGCCAGACCGACGCTCTGATCCGAGGCTTCGAGAGAGCGACCGGCGATGTATTCGGGTGGCTGAACGCAGACGACACCCTGGAACCCGGTGCACTGGCGACGGTGCAAGATGCATTCGAGGCCAATCGAGAAGCAGTGATGGTCACGGGCGCGTGTCTGGTCACAGACGCGGCCAGACGTGTCATAGGCGCCCTCGAGACTCCGCCCGATCCGACGTTGCGCGGCCTTCTTTGGTATCCGCCGAACCTGGCGCAGCCCGCGACATTCTTTCGCGCCGACGCCTATCGCCGAGCAGGCGGCCTGGATCGACGGTTCGATCTGGCGATGGATGTCGATCTGTGGCTTCGGTTGGCGGCCAACGGCATCATCTGCGTTCTGCCGAATAAGGTGCTGGCGCGATACATGGTGCACCCGGCAGCAAAGTCGGTTGCCCGCTCGGCTGCGGCAGCTCGCGAAGACTTGAGAGCGAAGAGGCGGCACGGGTCGGCCCTCCAGAGCCCGGCCGTTCTGCGCCTCATCCGGATTGGCTATCTGAGACCCGTGCTGAGACGGCCCAAGCGAGCGCTCGTCCGGCTGGCGCTGTTGCTTGTCGGCCGCCGCTAGAGGATCGGGCGCCGTAGTCTGCCTGGCATGGGGCACGGAGGCGTGTGGGCCGCGAAGATTATCCAATCGACTCGGGTGGAGGGTTTGCGTCCGCCCGAGACCTCGTCTTGCGCCTCCACGTAGACCGCAGACGGAGCCGGGGCCCTCAGAGCTCAGCACTTTCGGCACCTCAGTTGACGACCCACTGGTTCAGTCTCCGGTGCCGTGGCAATGTGCAGGATGCCGTGACTGGTCGCATACTAGGATCCTGAGGCGCGCTCGTCTGGTGCGTACCATCGGCGCATCTGCCCCGGCCCGAAGAGCCTCCCCGGCATGCTTGCCGTCTTCGCTTGGGTGCCGCGACCGGGTCGGAGCAACAACAGGGAGGTCTGAATGTCATTGAGCGCCGGCTCCGAGCCGGAGGAAGCCGGTCGGCGGCGCCATGCCCCCGAACCAGTCGTGGTGATCGAGGCGCGCCACGGATGGCGGGAGTTGGGGCTGGCCGAACTGTGGTCTCAACGCGAGCTGATGTTCTTCTTCGTCTGGCGGGATTTGAAGGTTCGGTACCGGCAGACGGTTTTCGGTGCGCTCTGGGCGGTAATGCAGCCAGTCCTCCTGATGGTGGTGTTCACCGTCTCGGTTGGCCGCCTCCCGGGAGTGGGTCCGGATGGCGTTCCTTATCCGCTGTTTGCCTTCGCCGGTCTGGTGCCTTGGACTCTCTTCGCATCGAGCCTCGCCGGCGCGTCCAACAGTCTGGTTGGCTCCGAAAGCATCATTACCAAAGTCTACTTTCCCCGTCTACTGCTTCCGTTTGCAGCCGTCGGCTCGTTCCTCATCGACTTCCTGGTAGCGATGGTCGTGCTCGTACTGCTGATGCTCTACTTCGGCGTCGTACCGACGATGGCGGTCCTGTGGCTACCGGTCTTCACTCTCTTCGCCATTGTGACCGCTCTGGGTGTGGGCACCTGGCTGGCGGCGATCAACGTTCGCTACCGAGACGTCAAGTACGTCGTCCCGTTTCTCACCCAGACATTGATGTTCCTCTCGCCGGTCATCTACGCGAGCACCCTGATACCAGAGCGATGGCAGTGGCTTTACGCGTTGAACCCCATGACGGGTGTCCTGGATGGGTTCCGCTGGGCGTTGATCGGAGGTCCGAGGCCGGATGAACTTATCCTGGTCTCAGCCGCGGCTTCTGTGCTGGTCTTCGCGAGCGCCCTGGTCTACTTCCGACGTACCGAGCAGACATTCGCGGACGTGATCTGATGACCGACATTGCCATCACCGCAACCGGCCTGGGCAAGAGGTACAAGATTGGGGTTCGGCGAGACTCGTACGGCCGCCTGACCGAGGTCCTCTGGTCCTCGCTAACGAGCCCCTTCAGACGCAAGAGCGCGACGCAACGTGGCGACGAGTTCTGGGCCCTCCGCGACGTCTCCTTCGAGGTGCCGCGGGGATCCGTAGTAGGCGTCATCGGGCGGAACGGCGCGGGCAAGTCCACGTTGCTCAAAATCCTCTCCCGGATCACGGAGCCGACTCTTGGCAGGGCTGAACTCCACGGTCGCGTTGGCTCCCTGCTCGAGGTGGGAACCGGTTTCCATCCGGAGCTCACGGGACGGGAGAACGTGCTGCTTAGTGGCTCGATCCTCGGAATGAAGCGAGTCGAGATCGCCCGTAAGTTCGATGAGATTGTCGCTTTCGCCGATATCGGCCAGTTCATCGACACGCCGGTCAAGCGCTACTCGAGCGGCATGAAGGTTCGTTTGGGGTTCGCTGTGGCCGCGTTTCTGGAGCCCGAGATCCTCTTCATCGACGAGGTGCTGGCCGTCGGCGACCTCGCTTTCCAGCAGAAATGCCTTGGGAAGATGAGCGACGTGGCGGGGCACGGCCGGACACTCGTGTTCGTCAGTCACAACATGGGCGCGATCAGCAGCTTGTGCCCCACGACTATCTGGCTCGACGAAGGCAAGGTCAGGCTGATCGGGAAGACGACGGACGTCGTGCCTGAGTTCGTTCGTGCTTCTGGTCTCGACTTGAGCGCGGGCGATGTGATCATTGACTCCGACGAGCGCCGAGAGGCGCAGATCAGCCGGGTACGCTTCCTGTCTGCATCCGGGGAGGTTACGCCGATCGGAGAGTGCTCGGACTCTTTGACGATAGAGATGCGGCTGGATGTGCGGCGGCGCCTGCGGGGTCTCTACGCCTACCTGGAGGTCCGCCTCCCGACTGGCATGACCGTCTTGATGTCCGACAGTCTGGACACTACCCCTAATCCCCTTGATGACCTCTCTGTAGGCCAACATCTCGTCACCGCTACGATTCCACCGAGGACCTTGGCCCCCGGCAAATACGACGTGTGCGTAAGTCTTGCCAGCATCAGCGGCCGCGAGCTCAATGTGCACAGCCCAGGTGTCGTGGGTTCGTTTCGTCTGCATGACTCCAGGAGTGACCGTGGCGATGCGCGTCCTGGGTTCTTCAGCACCCTTCTGGATTGGCGGGCGACCGACGTCTCGGTGAGTGAGGAATGAGACTGTCGCGGCGGTCGCGTCCTGAAGCTGTCGGGGGATGAAGATGACGCGAAGGCTCAGCACGGCCGATGTGCGCCATGCGGTGGCCGAGTGGCTTCTGCCACCCGCCGTGAAGCGCGTCTTGTTGCGCCCGGCTAGGCGCTCAGGATTTCGGGTGGTCTTGCCGGCGGAGGAGGGAGCCATCCTGGCCGCAAACGCTCGACTGCAGGGCGCCTACGCCGGCCGGAGGTGCTTCGTGCTCGGAAACGGACCATCGCTGGCCACCGTGGACATCGAGTCGCTCGGTGGGGAAATCACTGTCGTCATGAACGCGTTCAACCAGCATCCAGCGATACGCCTCTGGCAGCCGGTCGTTCACTGCGCCGCGGAGCCCGCCAGCGTGTACACCAACCCGGACATGCTTCCGTTCCTCCAGGGACTTCTGAGCGGGTACACGTCGACCACTCACGTCTTCCCTATAGAAATGAAGGCGGTGTTCGATCGCACCGGCATCCTGCCACCAGAGCGCCTTGTTCTCGTCAAGCAAGACGGGAGGACGGCGGCGGAGTTCGACCACATCGACCTGACCGGGCCCATCCCTAGCGCTCACGACACATCGATCCTCGCCGTGTCTGTGGCGATAGCCATGGGGTGCGATCCCATAGTGCTGCTTGGCCTCGACTACAACTGGCTCAGTCATCGGTCGATCAATACGCACTTCTACGACGACGCCGCGGTCCCGTGGCCTGCTGAGGACTTGAGCAGGACCCCCTACCTCCAGCATATGAGAACAAGCGTGCAATGCTGGGAAGCGCATGCCGCCCTGCGTCGTATCGCCGCCAGGAGCGGGCAGACAATAGTCAATGCCACAGAGGGCAGCTTCTTGGACGTGTACCCGACGACCACACTTCGGGACGTCCTGGCCAGGCGCTGACCGTACAGGCTGCACCGTGCCAGCTGGCGATGCCAAGCCATGGCTCGGGTGCTATGGTCCGGTGTACGTATCCTGCGAGCCCGAGATGTTGGCAGCAGCAGCTGGTCGCTCCGACAGATAGAGCTGTCCCAGGGCCCCTGGCGTTCGTCGACGCCGCAGGAGCCCAACACCTAGAGGTTTCTTGTGTCGAGCTTTCTCCAGGGCAAAGCGGTACTCATTACGGGTGGTACTGGCTCGTTCGGTCGTCGGTTCGTCCGTACGGTTCTCGCCGAGCATGACCCTCGGCGAGTCGTGATCTTCAGCCGGGATGAACTGAAGCAGTACGAGTTCCAGCAGGAACTTGGCGCGGATTCTCGCGTGCGCTTCTTCATCGGTGACGTCCGTGACCGAGATAGGCTGCTGCGGGCCTTCGATCACGTCGAGATCGTAGTGCATGCGGCGGCACTCAAGCAGGTTCCGGCGGCCGAATACAATCCCTTCGAGGCCGTAAAGACCAACATCAATGGCGCTCAGAACGTCATCGACGCGGCGCTGGACCGTGGCGTCTCACGGGTCATTGCCCTGAGCACCGACAAGGCCTCGAGCCCCATCAACCTGTACGGAGCGACGAAGCTCGTAAGCGACAAGCTCTTCGTCAACGCGAACGTCTACGCCGGCAGCCACGAGACGCGGTTCTGCGTTGTTCGATACGGCAATGTTGTCGGCAGTCGGGGAAGTGTGGTCCCCCTGTTCCGCAAGCTCGCGGCATCCGGTCGCATCCCTATCACCGACGAGCGGATGACCCGCTTCTGGATCACCCTCGACCA
>CAAGKR010083667.1_pt1 | contig 12205 bp, 9 predicted proteins | sample 2556971 | NCBI WGS metagenome assembly CAAGKR01 (sample SAMEA5207829, study PRJEB30636) | soil metagenome | biome: forest; feature: boreal; material: soil | place: USA | collected 2011-09 | depth 1 m
CCCCCCCCGCCGGGGGGGCCCCCCGCCGTAGACACCGGATTCGACCGTCAGGGTGATTTGGTCAGCCAGGCCCGCCTCGGCCAGGGCCGGTCCAACCGTGTCACCTGGAATGCCGGTGCCAATGTTCACGATATCGCCCTGGTGTAAAAACCTGATCGCGCGGCGACCGATCGCAAGCCGGGTCGTATAGGCCGCGCGCGGCAGCTCGTCGCCGATCGCGGCGGACACATATTTCCTGTCAAAGACTGTCCCGTCGGTCTGCCGGTGCTGCCGTTCCGGTTCTGGCGCCTGGACGACGAGGTCGACCAGGGCCCCAGGAACCGTCACCTGCCGTGGTGGAATGGTCCCGCGAGGCACAAGCGCCTTTGCCTGGCAAATGACGATGCCACCGCAGTTGTGCGCAGCCTGCGCGATCGCCAGCGCGTCCAGCATCACGGCCTCGTCTTCGTGCGAGCAATTGCCGTCTTGGTCGACCGAGCTGGCACGAAAAATGCCAATGTCGATCCGGAAGCTGCGATAGAGAAGAAATTCCTGCCCGTCGATCCGCTCGATCGCGACGTAGTCCGGCGCGTGGTCACGCGCAGGCTGGTTGACTTTGCCGCCCTCGATCCGCGGATCAACGAACGTGCCGAGGCCGATGCGTGACAGGTTGCCGGGACGTCCGGCTGCAATGGACCGATAGAGGGTCGAGAGCTGGCCTTGGGGCAGGCAGACCGCCTCGGCAAGCCCTTGGCCAAGAAAGGCGGACATCCGGGGCATCAAGCCCCAGTGGGAGCCGACGATGCGTTTGGCCAGCCCCTCGACGGCGAAATGCTCGAAGCCAATTTTTCTATTCGATTGACCGGCGGCGTGAACAAGCGTCAGGTCCCTGGGATGGCCACGGTCGCGAAAAGATTTTTCGATGGCCTCGTAGAGGGCCTCGGCAACGCCCATCAGGGTGAACCCGTCGACCGCCACCGTGGCACCGTCGGGGATCGCGGCAACCGCGTCGGCCAGGCCGACCAGTCTCACAAGACGTAGCCGCCGCCGACGTTGATCACTTCCCCGGTGACGTAGCCCGCCTCATCCGACGCCAGAAACGCGACCACAGCCGCCACATCGGCGGGCTGCCCCATTCGGCCCAGCGGGATCCTGGCGACCTGCTGCTCCCGGATTGCATCCGGGATCCCGCGGGTCATCTGCGTGTCGATGAACCCGGGACAAATGGCATTGGCCGTCACCTGCGAGCGAGCCAGTTCTTTGGCGGCGGTCCGGGTCAGCCCAACGACTCCGGCTTTGGCCGCCGCATAGTTCGCCTGACCCACATTTCCCATCCAGCTCGCCGAGGCGATGTTTACGATCCGGCCCGCGCCCGCCGTTCGCATCACTCGGCTGGCGGCGCGGGTCATGTAGAACACGCCACTCAAGTCAACGGCGAGCACCTGCGCCCACTGGTCGTCGGTCATCTTGTGCAGCATCGCGTCGCGGTTGATGCCGGCATTGTTCACCAGCACGTCGACACGGCCGAAACGATCGTGGACACGGCTGACGAGGGCATCACAATCTGAAGAGTCCGTCACGTCGAGGCGGAGGCCGATCGCACCCCGGCCACATTCAGTTGCTACGCGTGACGCGTCAGATTCATTGATGTCGGCGCACACGACCGTTGCGCCTTCCTGGGCCAGCTTGCCGGCGATCCCCTCGCCGATGCCGCGGCCAGCGCCCGTAACGATCGCGATCCTTCCTTCGAGTTTCAGTCATCAGATAGTAACCCGGCGCCACCACACGAAACATCGACGTAACGGCTCGCCAGCACTGGCCTGAACGCTATCGAGGCCGCAACGGTGGGCCGTTAGCTTGAATGCAACTACTGCCATGAACCGGCTCACGACGATCGCCTGCGGCGGCGTCATCGGCGTGACCGTGGCAGGAGGGCTCCTGGTGGGCCCGAGCCGAAGCGCCTCCTTGCCGCTGCCGCCGCAGCCAACCTCGATGGCAGTCAGCCCAACCCTGCCATCCACCGGGGCGCGGCGATCATGGAACCTCGTCAGCCAGCCGCAGAACCAACCAGCGCCGTCGCCAGCCGAGATCTACGTCGAGTACTCGCCTCCGGCCCCTGCGCCGGCTCCGACCCCGGTCGCGCTGCCCGTCCCGGCGCCCCGGCCGATGGCGGTGGCTCGGCCCTGGTCGCCGCCTCCGGGATACGTGACCATCCATGTGCCGGTCTACCGACAAGCCATGGTCCTGGATTGCGAGACTAGTGCCCTCCGCATGGGCCTAGCCACCTTCGGGCACTACTACGGGGACAGCACTTTGTTTGGCCTCGAAAGCCCCGACACGCGCGCGCCGGTCATGGGCCCGAACCACACCATCGTGCAATGGGGCGACCCGTATACGAACTTCGTCGGGAACGTCAACGGCAGCGACACGACCCCAACCGGGTATGGCGTCTACTGGCCAGTGATCCTGTCGATTGCGCGCTCCCACGGCGTTCCGAACGCCACCGGCGGAGAGGGCTACGCGCCGGGGACGATCTATAAGGCCTTGACAGCTGGCCATCCGGTCGAAGTCTGGGTGGAGACGAACTGGATGCGGCCCCGGCTGGGCACCTGGACCGCGTGGGACGGGCGAAAGGTTCGCTCCTCGTTCGTCGAGCACGCGGTAATTCTGAGTGGCGTCTCGGCGAGCCAGGTCCGGGTCAATGATCCGCTGCATGGCACCCAGTACTGGGTGAGCAAGTCCCAGTTCGAAGCCAACTGGCGCGACTTCAACGATATGGCCGTTCTTTTTCAGTAGCCGGACAGACGGGCGTTAGTTTTCCGGCGCGAGGTATCGCAGCGCGATGCGAAGAGGCGCATGCCGGCTTTCATGCAGGAGGGGGACCTCAGCGGCCGATAGCAGGCCGAGCCGCCGCACCAGGAATGCCCATGCGAGCGTCGTCAGTCCGGTCCCGAGCAAGGCAAAAATAATCAGAACTCGCGATGGCAGCCGCACGAATGCTAAAGGCACCAGCAATAAATACGGCAACGCGGCCATCAGGGCGCGGCCGGCATAGTCCCACGGAATCGCCAGCGTCTCCCTCGCGAACACCCGCCAGGCCAGAAACGACAGGGCCAACGTTAGCGCCGTGGTCAAGCCGACGGCCGCCACGGCGCCCCAGAGGCCAAAGCTCTGGATCAGCCAGAGATCGGCAAGGGCCGCGAAGCCCACCTGGACGATCGTCACCAGGGCGTTCACCCAGGCCAGCTCCCGGACCCTCACCACCAGGCCCCATGGGGTCGCCAGCAGGGCCGCGACAAAAAACAGCAGCATGACCGGTGCAATCCGCTCGGCCGGAGGCAACCGGCCGCCGGTGTAGACCCTGATCACGGGTCCGAGCAATCCGGCGCCGGCAAACGCCAGCGGAAACGCCACCAGGAAGATGCCCTTGTAGAAGGCAATGACCGCGGCCCGGACCCGGGCCACCTCACGATGGGCACCCTCGAGCGTCCCGACGACCCAGGCGCCGGTCAACAGACTTGGGATCAACGCAACTAGCCGCTGGGGAATGTTGTAGCCGGTGTCGTAGTAGGCGACGGCCGTCGAGCCGGTGAATCGAAGCAAAAATATATTTTCAAACTGCAACCCGACGGCGGACGCGATCAGCAGGCTCGGTAACCAGCCACTCGCATACACGAGCAGCCGCCGCCAGCCAATCCGGTCTCCCGCGATGCCCTCCGCTCGCCGGATACGTCGGAGCAACAGCACGAGGTAGAAGAGTGCCAGCGCCGACTGGCCAACGGCGCCAGCGATGAGGACCGACTCCAGGTGGCCTCCGCGCCGTAAGAAGATCACCACCAGCCCGAGCGTCAGGGCGCCGGCGACCGGGGTCGCGATTGCCTGGCTGCGCATGTCATAAATGGCGACCAGGGCAAAGGAAAGCACGCCGACGGAAATCCCGCCCAGCAGCAACACGGTCCCAAGCGCCAGGAGATCACCGACGTGGGCATTGAGCAGCGTGTCGATCGTTGGCCGCAGAATCCAGATCACCACGCTGGTCAGGGCCCACACGCCGACGACGGCAATCGCGCTCTTGCGCAGCAGATCCTGGGCGGCGGCGCGGTCACGTCGCGCCAGCACCTCGGGGAGGTACCGAAGCAGCCCCTGGTCCTGGCCGAAGGTCGCGAGCAGCGCGATGTACACGAGCACGCTCAAGACGAACGTGTAGCGGCCGTATTGGTCAGCGGGAAGCTGACGGATCAGGTATGCGCCGAGCGCCAGGGTCGCGACCGCGCTGGTCGCGCGCCACGCGATCGTCCAGCCCACCAGGGCCGTCGTCCGATCGGCGAGCCCCGGCGGCGCACCGGCAGGCTTGGCTTCGGCGGCGGGCTGGTTCAGGTTCGCCATCGCTCGCGGGATTATAAGCACGAGCGGGACCCGCGGAAGCGTACACGTTACAATCCGCCGCGATGTTCCTCTGGATGGACCTCGTGGCCCTCGTGGTCCACCCAATTCGGGCCATTCCGGCGATCGACAGGGATCGGCGCGGGTTGCAGGGGGCCATCGCGCTTGGCCTCTCAGTCCTGATCCCCGCCGTCCTCGCGGAAGTGGCGGCCTTCGGGCCCTACCGGCCGCCCACCGGACTCGGCTCCTTCCCCTCCTTAACCACCCAGGGCGCGGATATCTACGCTCGCTGGGTCTACCAGCACCGGTTTGTCCTCCCAATCTATGAGGTGCTCGGGGGTCTGCTTCTCTGGATGCTCGCCGGTGCGGTGATCCATGGGGCGGCCCGGGCGCTCAAGGGTCGGGGCCAGCTGGCTGGCTTCGTGAAGCTGGTCGGATTCGTCGCCCTGGTCGGGCTGGTCTCCGTGCCCGTCTCCGCGTTGCAGACCATCGCCCGCCTCTCGGCCAACCCGGCGGCTGCGCTGTCGGTCGCGTCGGTTGGCACCGCCCTGGGAATTGGGGTATTCGTCTGGCAAAACGTGCTGCTCGTCCTCGCCGCACAAGCCCATTACGGCTTATCCACCGAGCGCGCCGTCACGGCCGTGTTGGGACCGGTTGGATGCCTTGCCGTGCTGCTGTTCGGACTGATTGTCCTCGCGGCCATCGCAACGGTCTTGATCCGCCCGATCGGGTCGCTGTGACCGCGGAGCGCTTTCCGGCTGATTTTCTCTGGGGAGCGGCGACGGCCGCCCACCAGGTTGAGGGTGGCAACCACGCGAACGACTGGTGGGCCTGGGAGTCAGAGCCGGGACACATCAAGAACGGCGACCGCTCAGACCCGGCCTGCGATCACTATCGACGATTCCCTGAGGACTTCGCCCTGCTTCGGCAACTGCACCAGAACGCGCATCGGCTGTCGCTCGAATGGAGCCGGATCGAGCCGCGCCCGGGAGAGTTTTCTTCCGGCGCCATCACCCATTACGCCGATGTCCTTCGGGCGCTGCGGGCCGTGGGGATGCGGCCGGTCGTGACCCTGCACCATTTCACGAACCCAGCCTGGATCGTCGAGGCAGGCGGCTGGGAGGCCCCGGAGACCGCGGAGCGCTTTGCCACTTTTGCCGACCGGATGATGGTCGAGCTCGGCGACCTGGCCGGCGACTGGGTGACGATCAACGAGCCGACGGTCGTCGCCTACCAGGGCTTCGTCCGCGGGGAGTGGCCGCCCGGGCGGCGCAGCATGGGCGCCGCGGCGCGGGTGCTCGTCACGCTGCTTCGCGGGCACTGGCTGGCGTACGAGCGCATGAAGCACCGGCATCCGGACGCTCGGATTGGCCTCGCCCACCACTTGCGGATCTTCGACCCGGCACGACGCTTTGCGCCGCAGGACAACCTGGTGGCATTGGCCTTCCAGCGCATCTTCAACGAAACGATCCTCCGGTCGTTACGAGAGGGCCGACTGGCCTTTCCACTCACGCGCGCCGGCAAGGCCTCCGGGCCGAGGCCCAGCCAGGACTTCATCGGCCTCAACTACTACACACGGGAGCTGGTCCGGTTCAATCACCGATATCGGGGCGACCTCTTCGGTGAGCGCGTGATCAAGGACGGGCTCGTCCGGTCAGACCTGGACTGGGAGGTCTACCCGGAGGGTCTGTACCGGACGTTGATGTGGCTGCGACGCGAGCGGCTACCGATCATGGTGCTGGAGAATGGCATCGCCGACCGGGAGGACGCCCTGCGGCCGGAGTTCGTCCGAAGCCATGCGAGAGCTATGCTGCGCGCCCTGGATGCGGGGGTGCCGCTGCGGGGCTATTTCCACTGGACCTGCTTTGACAATTTTGAATGGGCCGAGGGGTATTCGGCCCGGTTCGGCCTGATCGCCAACGATCTGACCACCCAGGAGCGGCGTCTCCGGCCCAGCGCCCACGTGTTCGCGGAACTGTGCCGGACTGGCGTGGTCCCGCCTAGCGTGGAACCACGGCCGGCGCCCGCTGGCCACTCGGAGCCCGGCGGCCCACCCGATCTGCGCTAAGCCGTTCTGCCCGAGCGAGCGGATCACCGACGACGAATCGCTCTTCCATGACGGCGATGGTGCGGCCATCGACCTCGAGTTCGGCGGCGAGCCGGTAGAGGCCGTCCGCGTGCAGGCGGATCAACGGCTCGGCGACCACAGCGGCGGGGTCCAGCTGGTCTGGGATCGTGACCAGGTCCTGGCCGCGGAAGCGCCGGCGCGCAAACCAGCCGCGGACCGCCCACCACCAGCCGCCGTCAGGGCCTCGCTCGCGGTCGACCCGCCAGCGCAGTCGAGCGACACCCTCGCGGCGGGGATCATCATTCACGATCACCAGGCGTAGTCGATACAACCGGCCACGGGCGAGCCTGACCAGCGGGCCATTTGCGGCCGTTTCACCGTCCGGTAGATCGACCGTGAGGAGCAGGGGCGCAAAGGCCTCGCTGACCGCTCGATACGCCCGCTTCGGCCGGCGCGCGTGGTCGACGACGGCGGAGGAGATGGCCGGGAAGCAATCCACGAGCTGCGCGATCAACACCCCGCCGCATCGGGCGAATTTCTGCTGTCGTAGCTGGAGAATGCAAGACCGTAAGAGCTGCGCCTGGAACTCCTGGCCGGCTCTGATGTACCCGTCCCGGCTGGGATGGCCGGAGGGCGGTCCGACGCCGCTGCGGGCCCATTCGTCGGGGTTGTAGCCCGCGTACCGCCATCCCGCATCGTCGTCCGCGACCGGCCAGTTGCGGTTCAGGTGGCGCCAGACGGGGGAGTTCGCATTGGGCAGCGCCTGGGCCCCCACCTCGCTGACAAAGCGCGGGCCGTCCTGGGCGAGCTGTCGCCAGTCGCCACCTGGTCCGAGCGAGAAGTGCGCGTCCTCGTCACCGGACGCGGTGATGGTCGGCCGGGACGGATCGAGCAGTTTGATCAGGGCGAGCGCTTCTTCATCGATGTCGCGGTTGAGCTGCTCGGTATGCCGCTCGCCCAGCCAGGTGAGCGCCCGACACCAGGGCGGCTCCGCGTGGACGGCATAGGCCGCCACGGACGGGTGATTGAACAGTAAGTGCACGGCCTCCTCGACCTGGGCCAGCACGGCCTCTCGAAAGAAGGCCAGGGCCCGAGGGTCCCCGCGGTGCACGTAGGAGGCGACCAGCGGCATGTCTTGCCAGAGGAGCAGGCCGCTCTGGTCCGCGACGGCGTACACGCCTGGTGACTCCAGGTGGCCCGTGAGCCGAAGCATGTCCATGTTGGCCTGGCGTGCCAGGGCGAGGTCCGACGTGACCCGCTCGTCGGTGCTGGCGTCGAGAAAGAACTCGCTGACGTAATTTGCTCCCCGCATGAACATCCGGCGGCCGTTGACGGCGAAGGTCCACCCCTCCGCGCGCGTCTGCAAGGCCATGTCCCGGATTCCGAAGGTCTCTGTCAACGTCGCACTCCGGCGTTCGTCGGCGGTGACATCCACCTCGGCCCGATACAGGGCGGGCCGGCCGTGCGCCCATGGCGACCACAACTGTGGATGCGGAAGAGCCAGCTCAACCACCACCTCCTTGACCTCATGGCCGGCAAGCCGGAGCGCGCGTTTCATTTCCAGTGGCGGACCACCCTCGAAATTTTCCGGGCTGACCCGAATGGCCAGCTCGCCGGTCATGATCCGCCCGTCCAGGTTGCGCAGCCGGAGCCGCAGGGTCAGCCGCGCCAGGTCACCGTCCTCGACACGCGGCTCACAGTGCAGCCATTCGGCCACCACGTGGCCGACCTGCTCGATCAGGACCGGACGCCAGAGCCCCATCGGCACGTGCCACACATATTGCTCGCCAAGCTGGCCCACCTCCCGGCTCGGGTAGGGTTTTTCGTCCCAGTCGTTGAAAATCCCCATCACATGGCGCTTGGCCGCCAGGTCCAGCTCGACGGGAGCTTCGATGCAGATGGCCAGGACGTTTTCGTCCAGCAGGAACGAAGAGAGGTCGAAACTGAACGGCGCGAAATACCCGTAGTGACTTCCCAGCAGTCGACCGTTCAGCCAGACGTTGGCGACCAGGAAGGCCCCTTCGAATCGGAGGAGGGTCCGCTGTCGGTGTTTCGGCCGTGGGAAGCGAAGCCGGTACCAGATCGCTTCGTTGCCCGCCGTCGCCCCATGGAGGCGTGGCACCGCCACCGGAGCCCAGACGTCGTCGTCAAAATCGAGGCGGGCGAAGCCGCGGTCCTCTCCCTCGCCGAGCGTCGCGATCGCCATCCGCCAGCCGGCGCTCAACTCCTGCCGGTTCAGCGCCTGGACCGGGATCAGGGACAGGCAGTCATTCAGCGACATGTCACTGGCTTCGCATTATCTTGCCGGCATCGTACCGTCTACAGACCGGATGCGGTAAAACTCGGCCGATCGGTGAAAGGCGTCCGTATAGCCAATTTGTAAATGCTGCTCCAGGTCATCGATGACGGCCGCCTCCAGGAGCACGATCACACAGCCCCCGAAGCCACCACCCATCATTCGCGCCCCGATCACCTTCGGCACCTCGCGGGCCAGGCCGACCAGCGCGTCGAGTTCAGGGCAACTGACCGCAAAATCCGTGCGCAAACTCTCGTGCGAGGCATCCAGCAACGGCCCGAGCGCCTCCGCGTCCCGCCGGCGCAACGCATCGGCCGCGGCGAGGACCCGGCGGTTTTCAGTCACGACGTGGCGTGCCCGGCTCCGTTCGACGGCGTCCGGGATCCGGTCGAGGTCGGCCTCGGTGGCGTCCCGCAAGCTCGCCATCCCCAGCTGGGCCGCGGCCCGCTCGCACTGGAGACGCCGCTCGTTATACGCCGACGACGCCAGCTGATGCCGGACCCGGGTATCGGCGAGCAGCCATGCGTACCGTCCGTCGGGCAGGGGAAGGTCTTGATACTCGAGCGACCGGCAGTCCAGGAGCATCGCGTTCCCCGCGCGGGCGAGGAGCGCCGTGAACTGATCCATGATCCCGGTGCGCGCTCCCACGAACTGGTTTTCCGCTTCCTGGCACAGACGGGCGAGCTCAACCGGCGGCAGGCTGATGCCCCGAGCCGCCAGGAGGGCCGCGCCGGCAGCCACCTCGAGGGCACCAGACGAGCTGAGCCCGGACCCCACGGGGAGATCGGCGACCACGACGGCGTCGAATCCCGGCCCGGCGCCAAATCGCGCATCGAGCTGGCGGGCGACGCCAACCACGTAATCGGACCAGGCCCCCTGCTTTCGCTCAGGCAGTCCCGCCAGCCGAACCGGGGCCGGATAGCGATCACTGTGGAGGACGACCTCGGCGTCGCGACGCGCGCGCAGCGCGACGCCCACGAACCGGTCGATCGCTGCCGGCAGCACCCATCCCTGGTTGTAATCCGTATGCTCCCCGATGATGTTCATCCGGCCGGGCGCAACCGCGACCGCCGCCGCCCGGTAACCAAATCGCTCTCGAAAAACCTGGCGGGCCCGCTCGTCGAGCTGATGGGCGGCACTCACGCCAGCCGGGCGAAGAGCAGATCCAGGCCCGCCTCAGCGCTCTCAGCCATCGGCAATCGCGGCTCGATCATGTCGTCCCGGTCGAACCGCCAGGTCCGAATGCCAACCGCGGGCCGGCCGGTGCGCAGGGCGAGGGCGATCTCCGAAAGTGTGCCGAGCCCTCCACCGATAGCGACGACACCATCTGCCGTGCGGGCCAGGATGGCGTTGCGACCATGCCCGAGGTCCGTAGCAATCGCGATGTCGATATACGGATTCGCCTCCGCCGGATCCTCGCCTGGCAACAGGCCGATGGTCAGGCCCCCCGCGGACCGGGCCCCCCGCGCTGCGTGCTCCATGACACCGCTGAGGCCGCCGCAGAGGAGCACGGCGCCGCGCTCAGCGACGCCACGACCGACCTCGAAGGCGACCTTCCCGAGTGTCGTCTGGGGGTCTGACTCTCCGCAGACCGCGATCAGACGGCGTCGTGGACTCAAGAACTAGATCGTTCTCAGGGGAATGAAGGTCGACTGCTTGAAATTCCGGATGCTGACCTGGGCGGCCAGGTGCGAGGCCACGTCGCGGTAGACGGACGCCAGCGGCGACTGGGGATCACTGATCATCAAGGGCACGCCGGGACCGCCGCCTTCTCGAATCTTCTGGTCAAGCGGGATCTCACCCAGGAACGGGATCTGCATCCGTTCGGCCAGGGCCCTGGCGCCGCCATGGCCGAAGATGTCGCTGCGTTCGCCGCAGTGCGGGCAGATGTGATAGCTCATGTTCTCGACCAGCCCCAGGTTTGGCACCTTCAGGGTGTTGAACATCTGGATCGCGCGACCCACGTCGGCGGTCGAGACATCCTGCGGCGTCGAGACCACGACGGCGCCGGTCATCGGAATGCTCTGTGACATGGTTAGTTGTACGTCGCCGGTCCCGGGCGGCAGGTCCACCACCAGGTAGTCCAATTCGCCCCAGTTGACGTCGAAGAGAAACTGCCGGACGGCGCCCGAGAGCATCGGGCCGCGCCAGATCGCCGGCTTGTCCGGCTCGATGAAAAAGCCAATCGAAATAATCTTGATCCCATACCGTTGGATGGGCACGATCTTTTCGTCCTGCGCGTAGGGCTTTTCATGCTCGGCCCCCAGCAAGATGTGCACGTTAGGCCCATAGACGTCCGCATCGAGAACGCCGGTCCGCGCCCCCAGCTGAGAGAGCGCGATCGCGATGTTGACGGCGCAGGTGGATTTTCCGACGCCCCCCTTCCCCGCGCCGACCGAGATGATGTTCTTGACCCCCTCGACCTGCTGCTTCTGTGGAACGCCGCCGGTCCTCGAGACCTGGGCATCCCAGGTGATCTTCGCCTTCGGCGATCCCGGCAGGGTGGCCAGGGCCGCGTCGATGTCGTCATGGATTTGGTTCTTCAAGGGGCAGGCTGGCGTGGTCAGGACGACGCGCATGCCAATGGTCTGGGCGTCGAGGACCGCGACATCCTGGAGCATCTTGAGCTCCAACATCCCCTTGTGGAGCTCCGGGTCCTTGACGGTGCCCAGCGCCTGGAGGACGGTTTCTTCAGTCAAGAGGGTAACGGCCACGGCCCCATTCTACCGGCTGCCGGGCGCTCACCCGCCCTTGCGAATGTAGCCCAGGATGATGTCGTCGATCAGGCGCTCAACAGGCGCCAGGTCGTCCGTGAAGACGATGCCGTTCGGCCGCATGACCCGGAGGTTCCCCGCCGCGATGGCGTCGTCCACGATTGGCTTCAGAAGCGCGTTCGCGTTCGCCTGCGCCGAAGCCTGGCTCTTGAAACTGTCGACAGTCGCCGCCGCTGAGGTGGCGAACAGCAGGCTGTTCGTGAAGTGATGCGCCGTATCGAGTACGAAGACCCGGGGAAAGACGGCGGTCAGGGTTCCGCCCAGCGCATCCACGAGTCGATAGTCCGTCGCCGTCCGGCCGACGTTGATCACGAGCACGCCCCCCGGGTTGAGGTGGCTTTTCGCGCTTTCGAAGAACTCGCGCGTGGTCAGGTAGAACGGGATATACGGCTGGCGGTAGGCGTCGACCAGGATGACGTCGTATCGCGCGTGCTCGGTGGCCATCCAGTAGCGGCCGTCCGCGATCGTCACCTGGAGGTTCGGCTCGGTCATCGCAAAGAAGCGGCGCCCGACCTCGACGATCTTGGGGTCGAGCTCCACCCCATCGATCGGCACCGGGCCATCGATCGCCGTGAACTGCCGCGCCACGGTCCCCCCGGCCAGGCCGACCAGTGCGATCCGGGTCGGGACGCGGCCGGTGCCGAAGAACGGCGCTAGGAGGACATCGTCCCAGTACCCATGCGTGTAGATCGTGGTCGGGTCATA
>CAAGKR010475112.1_pt1 | contig 12205 bp, 8 predicted proteins | sample 2556971 | NCBI WGS metagenome assembly CAAGKR01 (sample SAMEA5207829, study PRJEB30636) | soil metagenome | biome: forest; feature: boreal; material: soil | place: USA | collected 2011-09 | depth 1 m
CTGCTCGCGCTCGGTCCCGCCCCGGCTCTCCAGCCACTGCGCCGCGAAAGCCTTACGCCGCCGCCGAAGCTCCGGGTCGACGCCCCCGTCGAGCAACCTGTGCTCGAGCGTATTACAAAACATCCACGCGGTCTCGTCGGGAACCGATGAATCCACGCTGGTCGTCAGGAACCCTCGCTCGGACAGACTCTGTAACATCTTCTGAATCTCGGTGATGGTCGGATCGGGCGCGAACACCGCCGCCTCGTCGGGCGGTTCGGCGCCGAGGCGCCCCAGCGCGACCACACCGCCTGTCCAGAACCGCTCGCCGAAGACCGCGCCGCGGGCCAGAACATCCCGCTCTGCCGCTGTCAGCAGCATCACGTGTGCGGAGGCGGCCTCCTCGCGCGTCGCCGTCGCACGCTGGTGCGCCGCTCGCGTTTCGTCGAAGCGCCAGCCTTCGGCGATCACCGGGCTCAAGATGCCGGACTCTCGGTAGACGCGCAGGTGCTCTTGCAGCAGCGATGGGTTGCCGCCCGAATCTTCCGCCGCGCGAGCGGACAGGCTCGGAGCCAGCGTCGTCGTTCCGAGCGTCGCGCGGATGAGCGCGTCTATCTCGGGCCGTCCGAGCGGCTGCAGATCGATTCGCGTGTGGCTGCCGCCGCCGTGCCCCCAGCCCGGCCGGCGCACCAAAACATCCGGACGGGCGGTCACGATGATGAGGATCGGCGCGTCGGCGAGCTCGGCCGACAGAGCCTGCAGCTCGTCGAGCGAATCGTCGTCGGCGTCCTCCAGGTCCTCCCCGACGATGACCAGAGGCCGGAGCGCCGCGTCTTGCTCGAAAAACCGCCCCAGAACCGCACGCGCGAGCTCCAGTGCTTGTTCCGGCCGCCCCGCCAGCGCCAGGGCCAGGGGGCTCTCCTCCGTTTCGAAGCCCAGGAAGCGCCCCAGCAGAACCGCCATCTCGGCGACGCGCCGATCGCCGAAGGTCTCCTGCAGACCCGCGCGGAAACGCGCCAGCGCCTCCCCGGAAGCCAGGTCACCGAGGTCGAACCGGGAGCGGAGAAGGTGCGCCACCAGCGCCCCTTGGGGCGCGACGCTGCCACCCAAGTCCCCGCTTCCAGCGTTCGCCGCGGCGCGTACCACACGAAGGTCCACGGCGCGCTTCGACGCCAGCCATTCGTCGACCAGGCGGGTCTTGCCGATGCCGAGCGCCCCGACGACCGTGACGGTTTGAGGCGCGTTCAACCGCGTCGCGCGAGAAAACGCCGCGTCCAACGTCGCAAGCTCGCTCTCCCGCCCCAAGAACCCCGCCGACTCCTTTTCCATGGCCCCTGTCTAGCCTCGGGACGGAGCCGCGTCCACTAATCTGCCGCCCGCTACATGTCGATGATCACGACGCCGCGCTGCGGCTGTTCGCGATCCTCTTCCTCGTCCGGGTGCTCCTCGCTTTCGGGCTTCCAACGCTCGTCGCGCTCCGGGACTTCGAGTCGCGGGCGATCTTGACGTCGTCGCTCTTCCTCTTCGCGGCGACGGATCTGTTCGATGATCCAAGGCTCGAGCAAAACGGGAACCTCTAGCTAAATGCCTGCAATATCTCTTCCTATTAGTCAAGTTCGGCAATTCGTCGCACAAACGTGAGACGTAAAAAACGTCAGCGTTATCGGTCTGTTACAGAGTGAGTTTGATCCGGATCCTCCACTTTCCATCGTCCGGCCTCGCGAACGAGCCGCACTTCCTTGTCGGGCGGGTACGGCAGATGGGCCTGGTCCCCGGACACGACGATGGGCGCGTCAATCGCCGCGCGAAGCTGAGCCAGCAGCGCGTCATTCTCTTTTTTGCGGTCGCCTTCCCAGCTGGCGCGCAGCTTGTCCGCCGAGAGGGCGGCTCGGTACCGATCGGGGCAGAGACGAAGCACGATGTCGTAACGCCCTTCGTCGAGCGCGCGAATGAAGGTCCGGAGGGCGGCCCGCGGCGTCCCCTGCCCCCACGCTTCGTAGACCGGACCATCGATCCGCCAGGTTCCCGCCTCGACGACCAGAGGGACCCGCTCGCCGAGCGACAGCTCGATCTCGACGCGTGGCACGATCCGAGGCGCTTCGGCGACCATCCGCCGGCCAACGGCCTCGGGCTCGCCACCGCCTGCCCCAAGTCCGGCCGCGAAAGCTTCGAACGGCATTCGCCTTCGAAACTCCGCCGAGGTGAGCGAATAGGCGGCCCGCAGATCGCCCCGCGCCACGTCCGCTCCGAAGGTGGCGACGGTTGCCGCGGGTCCCTCGGACCGATGCGCGCAGCTCGAAAGCGCGCCCGCGATCGCGCACGAAAATAGGACGGCGACCGCAGCCTTCATTCCTCTTTCGGCGTCGCTTCTTTTGGGATCGTTTCGCCCGGCGGCGTGTTCGGGTGGCTCGAAACGGTGAGGTGATAGGGATCGTCCGGGCTCGCCGAGCCGCGGCCGCCGCTGAGCCGGACGAAGATCGGTCCGCCGGGAATCATCAGGTTGGTGACCCGGAGCGCCCCGTGTCGTCCGCCCTCCGTGCGCGAGAGCAGCGTCCCGTCCGCGCGCAGGATCTCCAGCTTGACGATTGCGCGGTCCGGGGGCACGAGATCGACGTCGAGCGCCGCGGGAGCCTCGGTCACGTACCGGAAGACGTCGATGTCCCCGTGCCCCAGGTAGCCGACCACGGTCCCGTCGGCGACCGTCTGCGCGTGCTCCGGATCGTCGTTCGGCTCGGCCTCGGCGCCAGGTTTGGGGAGATCGGCGCGCGGCCGAACGTTGTACCGCGCGTCGGCGCTCCAGTCGGCGTCGGCGCGGATCACCAGGAAGACCAATCCGTCGCCCGGCGGAAGACGCACGTCACGCAGGACGACGCGCTCCCCTTTGCGCCCGCGCGCCTCGGTCAGCTTGTGCGCCGCGGCGTCGGTGAGCTGTAACGACGCGCTTACGCCCGGCACCGGATCGAAGTCGACCGACAGGACGCTCCCCTCGGCCAGGCCGGCCGTCGGCACCCGGTACCAGTCCTGATCGTGGCGCCAGCCCAGATAGCCGACCGCCTCGCCCCCCGGCAGAAGCTCGGTCGCAAGCGCCGGGCTTCCATTGGGCTCGATCTCCGCACCGACATCCAAGGCCGCGAGATGCAGGACCAACCGATAGCTGCCAGGGCGCGAATCCGCGCCCGCCGCGCGAACACGCAGATAGGTGATGCCGCGCGCGATCGCCAGATTCGGGATCGCGATCGCTTCCCCCGGTTGACCCGGCGCCGACACCAGAAGGTGCCCGGCCCCGTCGAGCGCGTCGAGCGTCAAGGCCACCCCGGCCTCGGGACGAAGATCCGCGCGCAGCAAAGAGCGCGGCGGTGGCGCCCGTGGGACGACCGATCCGTCGGGCGCAATGGGGGCCGTGGCGCCGCCATCTGGCGCTGGCAGATCGATCCGAAACCAATCGACGTCGCGCTTGGCACCGGGCGCGCCCTTGTTCAGGCTGCCCAGCACGGCCGCCGGCGCGGTCGGCGAGGGCGCCAGGCGCTGCGCGGAGCCGAGCGTGTCGTTCGGCTCCGTCTCCGGCACCGCCTGGAGACCGTCGTCGATCACCTCGGGCGAGATCACCACCGCCGCGCCGTCCGGCCGCGGCGGCAGGATCGCCCGATGGCAGGCCGGCGAAAGGCCAAGCAGCACGAGCAAAGCCGCGGTTCTAAAGCGCGGGGCGCGGCGCGCGGCTTGCTCCACCCCACACCGGGAAGACCCCCGTGGGGACCCCGGACCGAACGAGGCGAAGGGGGGCCGGCAGTGTGCGAGGGACAGCGAGCCTTACCCCGTCAGATGTTTTGGATTGTCGCCATCAGCTCCGCCTCGGCGACGGTGGCGCCCTCGACCTTGGCCTCGCCCCGAAGCTTCCAGATGGCGCCCCCTTTTCGCAGCGGCACCACTTCAAGCATCAAGAGGTCGCCCGGAACGACTGGCTTTCTGAAGCGGGCCTTGTCGATGCCCAGGAAGTAGATGACCTGCTTGGCGGGGTCGAAGCCGACCAGGCTCGCCGCGAGGAGCGCGCCGGCCTGCGCGAGCGCCTCGATGATCAGAACGCCCGGCATCACCGGGTGCCCCGGGAAATGACCGTTGAACTGGGGCTCGTTGCGCGTGACCAGCTTGCGCGCGACGATCCGGTCGGGCTGAAGGTCATCCACCCGATCGACCAGCAAGAACGGATAGCGGTGCGGCAGGATCCGCTCGATCGCGCGGATATCGAGCACGTCGGTTACTTTTTCGCGGACGGCGCGGCCGAATCGGCCCCTTCACCGCTGTTGTATCGCCGGATGAGCTCGCTGGTGAGATCCAGGTGGGGCTTGGCGAACACCAACGCCGACTTGTCGACGATCATCGAGAAGCTCTCCGAGGCCGCGATCTTGGCGATGATCTTGTTCATGCGCTCGTAGATCTTCGCGGTCGCCTCCTGTTCTTTGCTCGACAGATCCTGCTGATGACGCAGATAGGTCTGCTGGACCTTCTGCATCCGCTGCTGGAGCTCGCCCTCTTTCTCGCGCACCTGATCCGGCGGCAAGAGCGTGCGCTTCTTGTCGAGATCCTCGATGTCCTTCTTGAGCGCAGCCTGCTGCTCGTCCAGCTCCTTTTGCTTCTGATCGAAAACCTTCTTGAGCGCAGCCTTCGCCTTGCGCCCGTCGTCGGTCTCGTTCAGCGCGCGCTGCATGTCGACGAAGCCCAGCTTGAAATCCTCCGCAAAAGCCGACGAAGCGCTCAGCAGAAGCACCGCCAGGACCCAAAAACGTGATGCGCGTAACATGTTCATCTCCTTTACCGCCCGGTTGCTTAACACGTTTAGAAGAAATTACCGATGGTGAACTCGAAGACGATCGGCTGCTCGCCTGGGAGAGTCCAGAACGGAACACCCCACTCGAACCGGAGCGGGCCGATGGGCGACTGCCAGCGAAAGCCGAAACCCCAGCTGGCGCGGTACGCGCTGATGTTGAGCGGGTTCAGACAGGGGTCCTTGGATTTGTCGACGCCGAACGGCTGGAGCTTGCAGTACTGGTCCTCGAGGTTGAACGCGTTGCCGACGTCGGTGAAGACCACGCCGCGAATCCCGACCTTGTCGAAGATCGGGAACTCGATCTCCGCGTTCCCGACGACCTCCATGTTGCCGCCGACCAAGAAATTGCTCAGCGAGCCGTCCGGGGCCTGGGTGCTCTCCGCACGAATCACCGGCCCGAGCGAGCGCGGCGAAAATCCTCGGATGTCGTAGATCCCGCCCACGAAGTACCGCTCGAAGATCGGAACCCCTCGGTCGTCGCGACTGGAGATGAGACCCACGTTGCCCTTGAGCCGCAGGACGAACGGCCCCCAGAGCGGGTAGAAGGCGCGCGCGACGGCCTCGGTGCGGGTGAAGACGTTCTGCGAAAAAATAAAGTAGGGGTCCGCCACCTCGCCCTTTATGGTGTTGTACCAGCCGCGCGTCGGAAACAGCCGGTTGTCGCGCGAATCGTAAGAAAGCAACGCGCTCCCGGACGAGGTGATTCCCGAACGCAGGAGGTTGGCGATCGATCCGATCTGCGTCGGCTGGATGACCGACGTGGAAAACAGGCTGGAGTACCCGCTCGTGGAGACGCCCACGTCTTCGAGCGTGTACGTGAGCAGGAGGCGGGTGTCCTCGGCCAGCAGATACCCCCATGTCAGGCTGCCGCCCTTCGAGTGGCGAACGAAAGAAAACAGGAACTGGTCCTGTTTGAACAGGTTGAAGCCGAAGGTCCAATTCGTGTCGAGGAAGTAAAGGTCCTGGAAACTGAGCAGGTAGAGCTGGCGCAGCCCCGAGTACTGCAACTGCAGCGTCAAGAGCTGCCCCCGCCCGAACAGGTTGTTCTGCGAGACCTGCGCCTGGGCGATGAAGTTTTCGACCGAGGAGAAGCCCGCGCCGATCTGGAAGGTGCCGGTCGGGCGCTCCGCAACCTCGAAGTTCACGTCCATCTTGTCGTCGGTCTCGGCCCGCTTGGTCGACATGTCGACCTTCTCGAAGTAGCCGAGCGCGTTCACCCGCTTCTTCGAGTAATCCAGCAGCGATTGGTTGTAGGTGTCCCCCTCGACGATGCGCAGCTCGCGGCGCATGACTTTGTCGCGGGTCTTGCTGTTGCCCCGGATGTTGATCCGGTTGATGGTGACCAGCTCCCCCTTTTGAATCTCGAAAAAGACGTCCACGATCCGCGTCTTCTCGTTGACCGGGGTAGTCGGGGTGGCGTTGACGTAGGCGTAGCCGCGGTCCTTGTAATAGTCGGTGATTTTCTGGAGGTCGTCCGAGAGCTTCGACCGGTTGAAGATCTCGCCGGTCTTCACCGATACGCGGCTCAAGAAGAACTCCTTGGGCATCAGGAGATCGCCGGTCACGTCGACCTTGCCGAGGTGGTATTGCGGCCCTTCGTCGATCGAGATCGTGATGTACATCGACTGCTTGTCGGGCGACAGCTCGACCAGCGGGTTGCCGACCTTCACCTGCACGTAGCCGTGGTCCCAGTAGTGCGCCTGAATGAGCAGCAGGTCGCGCTGGAACACGTCCTCGCGGTAAGTTCCCGCCGAGGTGACGATCGACAGGATGTTCCCCTCGTGCGTGGTGATGACGTCGCGCAGCTCCTCGTCGGAGATCGCCTGGTTGCCGACGAAGTTCACCCGGCGGACCTCGACTTTGGCGTTCTCCCGAACGTGGAACCAGACATCGACGGTGGCGGAGCTGTCGCGCTTGATCTCGTAGGAGACCTCCGCCATGTAGAAGCCCTTCTCAATGTAGGCGTCCTTAATCTTCTCGACGTTCTTCTTGATCTTCGCGAGGTCCAGGATCTGGTCCTTCTTGATGTCGAGCGCCTCGTTGATCTTCGAGAGCGACACCTCGTCGTTGCCGGCGACGTAGATCTTGTTGATGGCGGGTTTCTCGCGCAGGACGAAGGTGACCACGCTACCGGTCTTGACCTCGCTGACCTCGACCTGCACATCCTCGAAGTAGCCCATCTTCCAGATCGCGCGCACGTCGTCGCGCACCGTCTCCTGCGAGAGCGTGACCCCGGGGGCGGTCTTGAGATTCACCTTGATGGCATCGTCCTCGACCTTGCGGTTGCCGCGGAACTGAAGCTTGACGACGCGCAGGTTCGGCGTGGCCAGCTTGGCCGGCGCCGGCGCCGCGTCGGGCGTGGTCTCGGGCGCGGCGGTGTCGGCGCGCGCCATTTTGGCGGTCGCTGCCCAGAGGAGCACCGCGGCGGCGGCGGCGAAGGCGCGGAGGCTCATGGCGGCGGGCTCGCCTATTCCCGCTCGACGATCAGGCCGTCCGCCATGCGCAATCGTCTGGGTGTCTTCGCCGCGAGCTCGGCGTTGTGCGTGACGATGAGTATCGTCATTCCCAGCTCCCGGTTGAGCTCGAAGAACAGGTCGTGCATCTCGCGGCCGGTCTTGGTGTCGAGGTTGCCGGTCGGCTCGTCGGCCAGCAGCAAACGCGGGCGCAGGATCAGCGCGCGCGCCAGCGCCACTCGCTGCTGCTCGCCGCCAGACAGCTCGCCGGGCCGATGCGAGAGGCGCTCGCCGAGGCCGATTCGCGCCAGCATGGACGCCGCCCGCTCCGCGCACAGCCGGCGCGGCATCCGCAGGATCAGCCCCGGCATCATGGCGTTCTCGAGCGCCGTGAACTCGGGCAGCAGATGGTGAAATTGAAAGACGAACCCGATCTCGCGGTTGCGGAACTCCGCCAGACGGGTCGCGCTCATCGCCGTCACGTCGACGCCGTCGAACGTGATGCTACCGGCGGTCGGCGCGTCCAGCGTCCCCAGCACCTGCAAGAGCGTCGACTTGCCGACCCCCGACGCGCCGACGACCGACGCGATCTCGCCCGGCGCGAGGTCGAAGTCGAGGCCTCGCAACACCTCGATCAGGCGACCGCCGTGCTCGAAAGTCTTGCAGAGCCCGCGCACCGAAACCCGGGCCCCACCGCGCGCGGCACCCTCGATCGCGGCCGGCGAAAATGCGGCCGGCGAAATGGGCGTCGTCATGGGGTGCGCCAAATTAGTCGTCGCCTCCGGAGGTGTCAACGCATGGACGGAGCTCGGCCTCGCCGAGCGGAGTCCTTCCCGCGGAGGGTGCGGGGACCCGTCGGGGTTCCCGGTTCTAGATGACGCCATCGCCTGCAATTCCTGAGACTCCGTGCTCTTGGCGCCGGGTTGCCCGGCATCTTCAGGCGCCGGCTTCACTCATATCGCAGGCCGTCGACCGGGCGCATCCGGGAGGCCAACATGGCCGGGTAGAGCGTCGCCAGGCAACAGAGGCCCAGGGCGGCCACGCTGACCGCCGCGATCTCGCGCAGCCGCATGACCACGGGTAGCTTCTGAATGTAGTAAACGTCCGGATCGAGCGGCAGTCCGTAGTGCCCGAGCAGGAGGCAGCCGCCGATGCCGAGCACCAACCCAAGGAGGAGCCCGAGGAGCCCGATATAGAGCCCCTCTGCGAAGAAGACCCGCAGGATCGCTCCGTCCCGGGCGCCCATCGACTTCAGGATCGCGACCTCTCGCGCCTTCTCGGTCACCAGCATGATCAGGTTCGATACGATCGAAAACGATGCCACCAGCGCGATGAAGGTGAGCACCACGAACATCGCCACCTTCTCCAGCTTGAGCGCCGCGAACAGGCCACGGTTCAGCTCCTCCCAGGTGCGAACGTCGTAGCCGGGACCGATCAGGCGGGCGATCTCGGTGGCCACCTGGCGCGCCGCTTCGGGGGTGGTGGTGCTAACCTCGACGCCGGTGACTTCGCCCGGCATGTGGAGAAATTTCTGCGCCTCGGAAAGTGAGACATACGCCAGCTTGGAGTCGAATTCGTACATGCCCGTGTAAAAATGTCCCGCCACCCGGAACGACTTGAGCTTCGGCATCGGGCCCAGCGGACCGATTCCGCACAGCGGGCACGCGATGTCGACGTCGCTGCCAACGAACACCCGTAACGTGTGCTGGTAGAGCTCGTCCCCGAGGAGGATCCCGGGCAAGGTCGGGGCGGATTCGGCGAGTCCGCGCTTGCCGACGCCCTTCTCCGTGGCTGTCTCCGTTTTCGTCTCGGTGTTCTTGGCGGTGTTCGTCTCGACGTCCTTCTCTGCAGGCGCAACCCTCTCCGACGGCTCGGGCGGCGGGAGCGTTTCGCCCTCCTCGGCGGGAATGCGCTCCGGATGATCCAGATAGGCAATCTTCCCCTCTTGCATCGTCCGCTCGAGCCCCAGCACGCGCGGCGCGCGCTCGGGTTCGATGCCCCGCAGAATGATTCCCATCCCCGCTGGATTGGTCACGTGTTTGATGATCACCTCGGTCTCGATATAGGCCATCGAGCCGACCACGCCCTCTATCCCGGCGATCTTTTGGTCGACCGCCTGCCAGTCGGTGAAGGGGCGATCGTCGCCGGTGCCGATCGCCACGTCGGCCTTGGTGGCGCGGATCTTCTCCTTGAGGTCGGCTTCGAACCCCGACATCACCGAAAGCGCGATGATCGGCGCGCCAGTGCCGAGAAACACGCCGAAGATCGAGACCGCCGTGAACACGGTGAACAGCGCGAACAGGGCTCCGAGCAGCGCCAGCAACAGGCCCACCGCGATCGCGATCGCGCCAGCGGTCTTGAGCCGGTCGACGATCATCAGGGGATGCGTCTCCATCCACTCTCCCGGCGCGCGAGCCTGGATGCCGCCCAAGCGCGGCACCAGTGCCGCCGCCGCGAAGCAGAGGCCGCCTACCAGCAGCGCCGCGAGGCCGATCACGAGCGTCCGGCGCGAGCGCCGCTCTGGATCGCGCAAATGGCGCCACGCCACGAACCATTCGAACCCGGGGGCCAGCATGGGGCGGTTTCGTTAGGGATCGGTGCGCGTGGACGGAGCTGAGCTTTGCCGAGCGGAGTCCTTCGCAGGAGGGTTTGGGGACCCTCCCAGGGTCCCCGGGTTGGTTGGGCGCATGAGCGGGAAGAGGATCACGTCGCGGATCGACGGCTGATCCGTCAGCAGCATCGTGAGTCGATCGATGCCGATCCCCTCGCCCGCCGTCGGCGGCAGGCCGTACTCGAGCGCCCGGCAATAGTCTTCGTCGTAATCCATGGTCTCGTCGCGGCCCGAGGCCTTGGCCGCAACCTGACGGGCGAAGCGTGCGCGCTGATCGGCTGGATCGTTGAGCTCGGAGAAGGCGTTGGCGTGCTCGCGACCAACGATGAACAGCTCGAAGCGATCGACGCGGGTCGGATCGCCGTCATTTCGGCGGGACAGCGGCGACGTTTCCGCCGGATACTCGGTGACGAAGCTGGGTCGATCGACGGGAAGCGCCCTTTCGCCGGCCTGGTCGAAGAGCACGCCGACGCGCTCACCGTGGCTCTCCGACTTCCGCAGCATCGCCCCCAGCTCGTCGCCGCGTCCGCCGGCGCCGCTGGCGTCGATCCAGTGCGTGAGGGCCTCGGCGTCGTCGAGCATCGCCCGCTCGAGACCGGCGGGGAGGAGCCCGCGCCGCGAGGCCTCGACGATCGCCTCCTTCATCGGGATGCGCGGCCAGGGGGACGCGAAGCTCAGGGCCTGTCCCTGGTAGCTGAGCTGCTCGCCGCCTGCGATCTCGCGCGCCAGCTCCTGGAACAGCGTCTCGGTGAGCCGCATCAGGTCTTCGTAGGTCGCGTACGCCTGGTAAAACTCGAGCATCGTGAATTCGGGGTTGTGCTGACGCGACAGCCCCTCGTTGCGAAAGTTGCGGCCAATCTCGTAGACCCGTTCAAGGCTTCCCACCACCAACCGCTTAAGGTGCAGCTCGGGCGCGATGCGCATGTTGAGCGCGAGATCGAGCGCGTTGTGGTGCGTCGTGAAGGGGCGCGCCGCGGCCCCTCCGACGATGGAATGCATCATCGGCGTCTCGACCTCGAGGAAGCCACGGGCGTCGAGGAAGCTGCGGATGCCGCGCACGATCGCGCTCCGCTTGCGGAACACCTCGCGCACCTCGGGGTTCACGACCAGATCGACGTAGCGCTGCCGGTAGCGGATCTCCTGATCGGACAGGCCGTGGAACTTCTCGGGCAGTGCCCGGGTCGCCTTGGTCAGCACCACCACGTTCTCCGCGATGATCGTCAGCTCGCCCGTCCGCATGATCGCGGGGCTGCCCACCGCGCCGATGAAGTCGCCCCGTTCCATCTTCTTCCAGATCGCGAACGCCGCGTCGCCGACGAGGTCCTTTCGAATCTGGACCTGGATCTGACCCGAGCGATCCAGGAGCTTTACGAACGCCATGCTTCCGAACCCCCGGTGGGCCACGATCCGACCGGCAACCGCGAAGTGGTCGTCCGAGAGCAGCTCCGGCGGCGCCTTCTTGTCCGCGGTCTCGGCCGGGGGGTTGAACCCCGCGACCTCGGTTGCGAACCGGGCCGCGATCTCGCCCGCCGTGTGGGTTGGGGAAAAACCGTTGGCGTAGGGGTTTGCTCCGAGCGCGCGGATTTCCTCGACTTTTTTTTCGCGCTCGGCGATCAGCTCACGTTCGTCGGACATGTTTCTCCACGGGTCATCAACAGCGAGGCGGCCTGTAACACCCTGTATTTCCTTCGGTCCATCAAATTAGTCCACAGGCTTGTGGATTTGTTTCCATACGACATGGGATCACAAGTCGTCTTCCGGCGGCTTGGGCTTGGCGGTCGCCGTCGGATCGCCCGCCAGCTCCAGCAGCATCGCCACCATGAATTGATCCAGATCGCCGTCCAGGACGGCGTCGACGTTGCTCACCTTCAACCCGGTCCGGTGATCGCTCACCAGCCGGTAGGGCGCCAGCACGTACGAACGGATCTGGCTCCCCCACTCGATCGCCTTCTTCTGGGCGTGGATGTTCCCCATCTTCTCTTCCTGCTTCTTCTGCTCCACCTCGAACAACTTCGATCGCAGGATACGCATCGCGGTCGCCTTGTTCTTGTGCTGCGAGCGCTCGCCGTCCGAGTGGACGGCGATGCCGGTCGGGATGTGGGTCACCCGCACGGCCGACTCGGTCTTGTTGACGTGCTGGCCGCCAGCCCCGCCCGAGCGCATGACGTCGATTCGCAGATCCTTGTCGTCGATCTCGACCTTGATGGTCTCGTCGATGTCTGGATAGATGAACACGCTGGCGAACGAGGTGTGGCGGCGGGCCTGCGAGTCGTACGGCGAGATGCGCACCAGCCGGTGCACGCCCGCTTCCGCGCGCAGCCAGCCGTAGGCCCACTCCCC
>CAAGKR010423183.1_pt1 | contig 12204 bp, 12 predicted proteins | sample 2556971 | NCBI WGS metagenome assembly CAAGKR01 (sample SAMEA5207829, study PRJEB30636) | soil metagenome | biome: forest; feature: boreal; material: soil | place: USA | collected 2011-09 | depth 1 m
GGATCGTCAGCCGCAGCAACTTGCTCCAGGTGTTCCTTCGGACCGACGCCGAGCTGCGAGACGAGATCGCCGGCACCCTCGTGCCGGCCCTCGTGTCGTCCTCGGCGCGCGGAGTCAGAGTCGACGTTCGCTCCAACATCGTCACCCTCTCGGGCGAGGTGGATCGCAAGAGTGACGTTGAGGTCTTGGTTCGCTCGACGAGGGACCTCGACGGTGTCGTCGACGTCGTCGACCGCCTCAAGTACGTCTGGGACGATACGGTCGCTCCGCCGACCATGTTCGAGACCTCTTTCAGGCGGTTGTAAATAGTTACGCCGACCGGAACCTGTGCTTCCAGGCAGCAGCGACCAGATCGTTGCGGTTGAGGCCGTAGCGGGCAGATGCCACATCGAGCTCGTTTTCGAGGGTGGTCGGCACCATCGCCGGGTCATCGGTATTGACGGTAAGCGGAATTCCGTAGGCGGCCAACCTGACGTAGTCCGGGTCCAGTCCAATGCGCTTGTTGCTCGACGGACAGATGCACAGGCAAATTCCCCGGTCTGCGAGTGAGGTCATGAGGAGTTCGTCATCGACCGCCGCGACTCCGTGGGCGATCCGGGTGGCTCCGAGGACCTCCACCGCTTCGCGAATGACATCGGCATTCCCAACCTGCCCCGCGTGGGGCATGAATCCAAGTCCAGCCCGACCGGCTCTTTGGACCAGTGGAGCCAGTTCGCTGCTTGGGATCGACTCATCGCCCACCAGTCCGATGCCAACGACGCCTTCGGTCGCGAGCGCGATATCCAAGGCTCGTTGATTGGTCGCGTTGGGCGCTCCTCGGACCAATTCAACGAGCCACGCGACCATCACCCCGAGCTCGTCTTGAGCGCGCTTGCGGCCGGTCGCGATTCCCTTGAGCCACCCGTCGCCAGGGTGCAAGCTGGGGTTGAAGCTGATCTCGGCATACCGCGTGTTCTGGGCGGCCATGACCACCGCATGTTCGACGATCACCCTCTCGAAGTCATTGCTCGTCACCAGGCACCGGCTGACCTGCCCGTACAGAGCCAGGAAACTCGCCAGATCGAAGTAGCTGTACTCAGGCGGCGCGGGTAAGCCGTTGATGCGGGCAAGCTCTACGGCCGTCGAGTGACGGACCGTGCCTTCGAGGTGGACGTGCAGCTCAGCCAAAGGGTCGGACATGGTCAGCTTCCGGTGAGAGCGTTCTCCAGCATGGTGCGGAATGCGGCCTTGTCAGCTTCCCGGGGGTTGGACGGCCGGCTCGTGTTGGCCTCCGCCTTCTCTGCCAGCACGTCCAGGTCGTTGCGATGGATCAGCTCGCCGAGTGACGCGATGCCGAGGTCGCGATTCAGCTCGCGCACGTAGTCGACTGCCGCCTGGGCCAGTTGCCGATCAGACCGATTCTCTCGCTCGAGCCCAAATGCCCTCGCGAGCCGCGCGTATTTGTCCTCGCTGACAGCGAGGTTGTAATCCATGATGATCGGCATCGTCACGGCGCAGCACACTCCGTGGGGGTGGTCGTAAACAGCTCCGATCGATTCCGCGAGGCAGTGACAACCTGACACGTCGGTGATCCCGACCGCCAGCCCAGCGACCAGGCTCGCTTGAGCCATCCCGCAACGCGCCTCAACGTTCGATGGCTCCGCAACCGCCTTGCGCAGATAGAGCGCGATCAACCGAGCCCCTTCGAGCGCCATGGCATCAGACGCCGGTGTCGCCAGGCGGCAGTGCAGCGAATCGACCGCGTGGCTCAGCGCGTCCATGCCAGTGGATGCTGTGAGTGCCGGCGGCATGGACATCGTGAGGTCAGGATCGACCAGGGCGACGCGCGGGCAGATCCGCGGATCGAACAGGTTCATCTTTTTGCGGCGGACGGTGTCGGTGATGATCGCTGACGGCGAGACCTCGCTTCCGGTACCAGCGGTTGTCGGAATCGCTATCACCGGGGTCGGCGTGGTGGTCAGCGCCCCGAAGTCCTCCCAGTCACGGGGATGGCCGCCATTGGTGAGGAGTACGGCGGCGCATTTCGCTGTGTCGATCGCTGACCCGCCGCCGATGCCGATGAACACATCGACGGATCTTTCCCGTGCCAGCTCGGCAGCTTCGATGCAGTGAACGTCCCGCGGGTTGGGTTGCACGTGATCGAACACGGTGACCGAGATGCCCGAGGATTCGAGGTCCGCGATCAAGCGTCCGGCGATGCCCAGAGCCACCACGCCCGGGTCGGTGACGAGCATCGCGTGGCTGCAGCCGAGCTGTCGGGCCACCTCGCCTACCCGGCTGGCGACTCCCTGCCCGAACACGGTTCGCGTGGGCATCTCGAAAGTGCCGTCGGCGCAGACTCCCTCGCCACGACGCGTCAGTGCCGGATGAACAGGGCTCTCCTTGGTCATGGTGTATTGCCAATGCCTCCCGCTGCAGCCTAGAGTGCTAAGCACCACATGGCAACCGCCCGATTGATGGAAGAGATGACGTGGCCGGAGGCCGCCGGCGCCGCCAAGTTGAACACGCCGGTCGTCCTCGCCCTCGGCTCGACCGAGCAGCACGGTCCTCATCTGCCCTTGAACACCGACGTTTTGATCCCCGTGGCGATCGCGAAAGAGGCGTCGCGCCAGCTGGACCTGGTCATCGCACCGCCCATCCACTTCGGCGCGATGTCCAGGCCTCTCAGCGGCGGTGGCGAGACCTTTCCCGGCACACTGTCGCTACGGGCGCAAACGCTGATCACGACCCTTCACGAAGTCCTATCCGGCATTGCTCGGGCCGGCTTCCGCCGAGTGTGCATGCAGAACTGGCACTACGAAAACGCTGCGTACATCTGGGAGGCGTGCGATTTGACAACGGCTCAGCATCCCGAGCTGCGGATGCTCATCCTCGAGAATCCATTTCCGCAGTTCTCCGATGCCGAGCTGGCCGAGGTCTTTCCCAAGGGCTTTCCCGGCTGGGACGTCGAGCACGCCTCGATCATCGAAACCTCGCTGATGTACGTGATCCGGCCTGACCTCGTGAGGCGAGACAAGATCGCTGACGACCAGGCTGAGAGACATCCCGCCTGGGACGTGGTGCCGCCGCCGAAGCAGTTCATCCCCAAAAGCGGTGTGCTGTGGCACCCGACTGAGGCCTCCGAGGCAATCGGCCGCAAGGTGCTCGGTATGTGCGCCGATCACCTGGTGAAGGCGCTGCGGACCGAGTTCGAGCTCTAGCTGCGCGCTCTCCTGGGCGCACGCCCGTCGCCGTGAGCCTTCTTCGGGCTCAGCGCTACCAACGCAATGAACTCGAAGATCAGCGTGGCCGCGAGCAATGCCGTGGTCTGCGTGGGATCGAGAGCGGGTAAAACCTCGACCGTGTCGAATCCGACGAAAGGTATTCCGGCCAGGTGCTGCACGATCTCCAGACCGAATGCGCTGGTCGGCCCGCCCACTTCGGGCGTGCCCGTGCCCGGGGCATACGCAGGATCGAAGAAGTCGACATCGAAGGTCAAAAAGGCCGGAACGTCTCCGACCCGTTCGCGAATCACCTTTGCCACATCGGCCGGCGGGCGTTTGAGCATCTCGGGTGTCGTCATCACCTCGAACCCGAGGCGTCGCGACTCGTCGAGGTCTCCGGGAGCGTACTCGGAGCCACGCATACCAACCTGGATCGAGTGCTCGACGTTGAGGAGTCCTTCCTCGACCGCCCTGCGAAACGGTGTCCCGTGCGTGTAACGAATCCCCCAGTAGTTGTCCCATGTGTCGCAGTGGGCGTCGAGCTGCACGAGCGCGACCGGTCCGAGCGCTTTGGCCATGCCGCGCAGCTCGCCGAGCGTGATCGAATGATCTCCGCCGATCCCGATGGGAACCGTGCCTTTGCCGGCGAGATCGGCGTACCGCGCCGCAATCAGGTCGTAAGTGGTCTTGATGTCGCCGGGAATGGCCGGCACGTCGCCCGAGTCGACCGCGTTGACGCGGTCGAAGGCGTTGATCCCGTGAAACTGATTTGACGGCCGAAGGAGAACCGAGATATCGCGGACGGCTGAGGGTCCGAATCGCTGACCCGGGCGAAAGCTCGCCGCAGTGTCGAAGGGAATGCCTACGATCGCCACATCCGGATGCTTTTCGGCGTCGGCGCCCGGCAGTCGCATGAAGCTGCGCAAACCTGTGAACCGCGGATTCTGCGTCGCGTCGGGCAGGGAGGATCCGGTCATTTCGAAGTGACTATGATCGCAGGCCGAGGTCAATCGCGGGCCTGCGCCCGGGGCGCCGGCTGCGCCGCTGAATAAAAGGAGGGGTCGCTCGATGGGCACAGTTCATGCGGGCAAGCGCGTTGCCCTCGTCGCCGGCTCGGCCGGCCGGGTCGGCAGCACCATCGTTTCGCGGTTGCAGGCGGAGGGCTTTGCCGTCGGCGGCCTGGATGAGGAAGGCGGGCCGGCCGACCTTGCGATCTCGGTTGACCTGACCAACCGCGCCGCCACCACTGCCGCCGCCGCGCGCGTAGCGGCGGAGCTGGGGCCCATCTCGGTTCTGGTCACCGCGCCCGAGCACTACGATTCCGCCCGTTTCGGCGGGATGAGCCCGGAACGCTGGCAGCGACTTCTCTCGGCGCAACTCGGCGCGACCACCAATTCGTGCGCGGCGGTCGTGCCGGGGATGGTGCGAGCTGGACACGGAACGGTGGTCACGATCTCCTCCTGGTTGGCGCTGGCCGGGATCGCGGGCGAGTCGTACTACGCCGCGGCGACGGGGAGCATCCTGGCCTTCACAAAGAGCTTCGCACTCGAAGTCGCGCCAAAGGGGGTGCGCGTGAACTGCATCGCGGTCGGCCCCCTGCACGAGACCATCAGAACGACGGTGCACGTCACGCCGGATGAGGTGGCCGACACCGTCATGTTTCTCGTCAATGACGGCGATTTCTTTGTCGGCCAGGTCCTGAGCCCGGTCGCCGGGGCGGTGGTCTGACATGGGCAAGCTCGACGGCATGGTCTGCCTGGTGACTGGGGCGGCCCAGGGAATCGGCAAGGGCATCGTGATCCGGATGGCCGCGGAGGGCGCCCGGGTTGCGGTCAACGCTCGCGTCGACGACGAAAGGCTCACGGGCGTCGTTGGCCTGATGGGCGGCTTCGCCGCTCCGGCCGATATCGCGAACCCCGCCGAGGTCCGGCGAATGGTGAGTGAGGTTGAGGCTGCGCTCGGCCCGATCGAAGTGCTGGTTTGCAACGCGGCCCGCATGACCATGAAGCCGTTCCTGGAGCAGGACGCCGGCGAATGGTGGGAGCAGGTGAACATCAACCTGACGGGGCACATGGACGTGATCACCGCCGTCCTACCCGGTATGCGCCGGCTCGGCCGGGGAAGGATCGTTCTGTTCAGCTCACTTTGGGGGCCGATCGGGTGGGAGAACGCGAGCGGCTACTCGGCGTCGAAATCGGCGCTCATCTCCCTCGGACGTTCGCTCGGCCGCGAGCTTGCCCCCGAGAGCATCTACGTAACAGTGGTGGCGCCCGGGATCATCGACACACCTCAGCTCCAGGTGGACGCCGACGATGCCGGTGTATCGCTCGCGGAGATGCACCGGATTTATGCGAAAAACATCCCGGCGGGCCGGATTGGGACCCCCGACGACGTGGCTCGTGCCGTCGTCTTCCTGTCCACTGAAACCGCCCGCGCCTACGTCGGCCAGACGCTCCATCCGAACGGGGGGGAGATCCGGGGCTCGATGTGAGCCTCTATTGACAGGCTTCAGAGCCCGGACCAGAATTCGGTCCGACTGGCAATCAGGTCGTATTGGGGGAGGCAACGGCTGATGTACACGTCGTATCTAGTCGCGTCCGCTGGAATGCGCAGCAACGGAGGGCTGTCGTGAGGGGCGACATGGCCGATCTCGACGATGCCCATATAGCCCAGCTCGGCTATCACCCCGAGCTTCGTCGCGAGTTCGGATTCTTCCACGCTTTCGCGATCAGCTTTGCCGACACCTCCCTGATCGTCGCTTTTTATGGCGTCTTCGCTCTTGCCCTCGGTGCGGCTGGGCCGACTTTCTTCTGGGGCCTCCTGGTCGTCCTTGTCGGCCAGTTCCTCGTCTCTCTGATCCTTGCCGAGGTGGCCAGCGCCTGGCCACTCGAGGGCGGTGTGTACCAATGGACGCGGAAGCAGACGGGCAATGTCTCCGGCTGGTTTTCAGCCTGGGCTTACTGGTGGACGATGGTCTTCGCGATGACCACGTGCGCCTACGCCGCGGCCAGCTTCATCCTGCCCGGGATCGGAATCACCGACGCCTCGAAGCTGACGATCATCATCCTGGCAATTGTCATGGTCGTGATCGGCATGGCGATCAACAGCATCGCGCAGTCGATCCTCAAGCTCTTCGTCAGCCTCTTCCTCATCGCCGAGCTCACCACGACGCTTGGGTTGGCGATTGCCTTTTTCTTCTTCTTCCGCGTCCACGGTTTCGACACGTTGACCCAGTCCTACAGCACGGACAGCGGCTTCAACTGGCTGTGGTTGAGCTGGTTCGGCGCCGTTGCGTTCATGGGCTGGACGTTCCTCGGGTTCGACGCCGCCGGATCGATCGCGGAGGAGGTCCGCGATCCTGCCCGGAACGTGCCTCGCGCCATCGTGGGCGTCATGGTCAGCATCGGGATCATCACCGTTTTCGTCACGCTCGCCTCGATCCTGGCGATTCCCGACATCAAGGCCGCGATGACCGGCAACATCGCAGACCCGGTGATCCAGACCGTCACCTATCACTTCGGCAGCGCCTTCGAGAAGCCCGTGCTGATCCTGATCGCACTCGGCTTCATCGGCAGCATGGTGGCCCTGCACACGGCAGGCTCGCGCACCCTTTACGCGATGGGTCGCGATCGCGTGATCCCCGGTGGCGCCTTCTTCACCCAGCTGACCGCGGGCCGCAAGCTGCCAGTGATGGCTCTTGGTTTCACGGCCGCCGTCTCGATGCTCATCCTGCTCATCAACATCGGCGCGTCCCAGGTCTTCACCACCCTGCTGAGCGTTGCGGTCGCGGGCTTCTTCATCTCGTACGGCTTCGTGATCGTCTCCCAGCTGATCCTGCAGAGCCAGGGGCGGCACGTCGCGGGCCCGTTCACACTGGGCAAGGCCAGCATGGCGGTGACCGTGGTTGCCACGATCTGGACTGCTTTCGAGCTGGTCAACGTTTGGTGGCCGCGAAGCCCCAGCCTTCCTTGGTATCAGAACGGCAGTGTGCTCCTGGTCACGGTGATCCTCGCCGTGCTCGGCGTCATCGCTTACATGCTCGCGCCCCGGCACGAGATGACCGGCTCAACTCCTTCAGGCTTGACCGAGGGAGCTGTGGCCGGTGGAACTACCAAGTAATCGAAGTAGCCAACCTCCTGGCTCGGACGTGAGGAAAAGGTGACGGGGCACGGCCGGCTGTCCGGTCGTGCCGCCCTAATCACGGGCGGCAGTCGCGGCATTGGCGCTGCCATCGCGAAAGCCTTCGCACGTGAGGGCGCGAGGGTCGCCTTCACGTACCACGCGCGCAAGGATGCGGCGCGCGAAGTGGTGGCCGAGATCGAAGCGGGTGGAGGGGAGGCAATGGCGATCCAGGCAGATGCGGCTGACGCCGCAGACGCCCGCCGGGCCGTCGAGGAGACCGTCGCTCGCTACGGCCACATCAACATCCTGGTCAACAACGCTGGGGCGATCGGTAAGGAGTTCAGCGTGCGGGACATGCCGGTCGACGAATGGGACCGGCTCATCGGCACTGACCTGCGCGGCGTGTTTCTGGCCACCAAGTTCACGCTCCCTCACATGCCGACCGATCCGGTGGGCAAGATCATCAACATCAGCTCGGAGCTCGCCCGTAAGGGAAGGCCGACCCAGGCGCACTACTGCGCGGCCAAGGCCGGCGTCGAGGGATTCACGCGAGCACTCCAGCTCGAGGTTGGTCCGGGCATATGCGTGAACAGCCTCGCGCCTGGCCCAATCGCAACGGACCTGATCCTCGCCGACATGTCCCCCGAATGGATCAAGAAGGAAGCCGAAATCCTGGCGGGCCGGCTGGGAACAGTGGAAGAGATCGCGGAACCCGCAGTGATGCTCGCCTCAGACGATGGCAACTTCTTTATGGGCCAGTTCATCAGCCCAAACGGCGGAGCGGTTTTCACGTAGGCGCCTGAGCCGCATCGACGCGCGAGAGCTTGGAATTATTGGCCTAGCTTGCGGTGGAACTCGAGCCGGCCCGGCATCTCGTCGTAACCGAGCTCCTCGTTGAGATGAAGGATCGGCGCGTTTTCTGAGTCGTTGTCGGTTTCCACGGCGGTGACCCCGACATCGATGGCCTGGAACAGCGTTTCCAGCTTGAGCGCCCGAGCGATGCCCTTGCCGCGATGGGCGCGCACCACGCCGGTGAAGCCGGTCTCGACTTTGCTTGGGTGGTATGCGAGGAACGAATAGCCGACCGGTTCGCCGTCGAGGACCGCCACCCAGATCCGTTCCGGCAGCACGGCCGGAGGCTGTAACCAGACCACCCACTCTTCGTAAGGCTCGGGTATGTACTCGACGCTCTTCGGGATGTCGGCAACCGCTGCGTGCGAGACGGGGAGGAGGCGGCGCAGGAACGGCTCACCTCCGAGGTCCGCGACCGTCTTGAGGACTACCTCCGTCGTCTCGAGCCGTTTGAGCGCCGCGGTCCGGAGCTCGCGGATCCGATCCGCGTTGGCCCCCAGATCGAGGCGCCAGTAACGCTGCCTTCGCTCTTGGGTCCAACCGTCGCTGCGCAGCGCCTCGACGGCCTGTTCGTCGTCCTCTCCGACCTGACAGATCAGCAGTGATGCACCCATCTCTCGCGCCTGGGTCCCGCCGAAAGCGACGGCGGCTGGAATCAGGTGCTTGTCGGCCGGCGGGATCAGAAGGTTCAGATAGGTGGTCAAACCACCCGCGTCTCTCGGCTGGACAAGTGAGATCCAGCAGCGATCGAGTCCGTTCTCCTGGACGATGAAGCGCCTCACCTCTGAGCTTTGCTCGGTATTGGTCCACTTCTCGAGCAGCTCCGCGGGGACCTGTGGATGATTGGGCTCGGCGGCACTGTTCACCGCCGCGGCGAACTCCACGTCGTCATGCGTGGCTGGGCGAAAGCCGATGTCTGGTTTCATCAGCTCTCGACGCAGAAAGCGCGCGCAGTCGTCCCACGACTTGCGCCCTCGGCCGATCACACCCGCCATCCGGATGTAGCCGTGGATCATGCCCGCTTCGTGGATGTGCTCGACGCGCACGCCGGCAGCGCCGAGGGCAGCAGCATAGGCGGTCCCCTCTGACTCCAAAGGATCCAGCTCGCACGTGATCACCAGCGCAGGCGCGAGGTTGCTGAAGTCGGTCGCGCGAAGAGGCGAAGCGTCGGGCGAGGCGCCGTCGCCGGGATCGTTGAGGTACTGGTCCCAGTACCAGCGCATCGACTCGCGGGTAAGACCGTGGCCCGTGCCGACCGTGCGATAAGACGGAGTCTCCAGATCGAAGTCGATCACTGGGTAGATCAGCACCTGGGCCGCGAGCCGGGGTCCGCCGCGGTCGCGCGCCCAGCGTGCCAGCACCGCAGCCAGATTGCCTCCCGAGCTATCCCCGCCGACAGCGAGCCGATGAGGATCGGCGCCGATCGCGGCGGCGTTCTCGTGCAGCCAGAGCAGTGCTGCCCATGCGTCCTCCGGAGCGGCTGGGAAGCGGTGTTCGGGGGCCAGCCGGTAGTCGACCGACAACACCGCGCAGCCCGCGCGGCGCGCGAGCGCACGGCACACCGAATCGTGGCTGTCGATATCGCCAACCACCCAGCCGCCGCCATGTAGATAAAGGAGAGCGGGCACAGCCTGGCCTCGGACGGGGGCATAGATGCGGCAATCAATCGGGCCCCGCGGGCCTGGCACACGAGTGTCTTCGACCCATTCGACCGGCTCCGGTTCGCCGGCCAACATGGGAACGCGCATCCGATTGAGCCGGCGTGCCTCCTCGGCGCCCTGCTCTGCGAGCGGCGGGAGGCCAAGTGACTGCATCCAGCTCAGGTAAGCGCGTGCCTCGGGGTCGATCGCCGCCATGAGTCCCGCAAGTTTGCTGCTTTTGTTACGGCCGCCGAGCGATGGTGATCGTGTCAGGCAGAAGGGGTGCCGTCGTAAGACCGCCCCTTCGGCTTGGCTCGGTGGGAGCCAACGGCAGCCCCCGAGCCAGTCCGGGCGTACCTTGTGGCGGAGCAGTAGGCTTGGCTGCAGGGAGGGATTGATGAACGACCAGACGACGAGCCGCAGGTCGCGCTTTCGAACTCGCTATCGCAACCGTGGCTGCGGCTGCGGCTGCGCCAGCTTCTTCCTCGTGCTGACCGTCGGCATCGTCCTGAGCCTGTTCAACTCCGGCATCGGAGTCGGGGTGTCGGTCCGAATCCCATTCACATCCAGCAATCTGACCGTGGCCGGCTCGTTGGGGGCTAAGGCCAAGGCGAGAGGAGCCCTGCCGGACTACGTCGAGGGAAGGCTGGGCGGAAACCAGAATTTCTTCAACAACTCGACGACCATGACGATCGGGCCCGCCGAGGGCGCGGCCCTGGTCATCCTAGGCAAACAGGTCGGTGCGCCTGCTCTGGATCTGCACCTCGAGCTCCATTAGCTCCCGCGGCCACTCTATGCCTTCATTTGATTCGATGAGGCTGCCGGTCGAACGAACTGAGGTCGCCCCCGACGGCTCCGATGTGCGAGTGCTGTTGGTCCTTGCCGCAGGAGGACTGGCGCACTTCCAGCTCAGGCCCGGTGAAACCTCCAGGGCCACCATGCACAGGACGGTCGAGGAGATCTGGTATTTCCTGACCGGGCGAGGCGAGATGTGGCGAGAGCAGGACGCCAGAGCGGAGATTGTCGAGGTCTCGCCCGGCTTGTGCCTGACCATTCCTCTCGGCACCCGGTTTCAATTTCGGTCATTCGGCGACGAGCCTCTGGCCGCGATCGGCGCCACAATGCCGCCCTGGCCAGGCGAAGGCGAAGCCATCGAGGTTCATGGACCGTGGCCACCAACCGTGCCTCGAACCGCCTGAATCGCTAGGTGACCGATCGCTCCATTGCCTGCGCCATTTGTGACCGCAGCATCCTGGTGCCGGCGGCCAACAATCCCAGCTCGATCAGCCGCCCTTTGAAGCCCTTACCGATTCTCGTCACCGACACGTCGATCTCGCTACCGCCATCCGCGAGCACGATCTTGTAATCCCACCGGCTGCCCGAGCCCCAGGTGTTCGAGTCCAGAGTCTCGACGGTGACGGTGCCTTTGGCCGCGTCCCAGGTGTACTTTTCGCGTTCCCAGACGCCGCCCGCGACCGAGCTGCCTTCCGTCACCTCAGCCCACCCTGGGCCCTGGCCATGAAGCTTGAAATGCTGCTCATCGATGTTCGGCCACACCTTGGCGCGCTTCGGTCCGAAGTCGGTCAGGGCGGTCAGCGCGGCGTCGGGCGCCAGCCTGGTCGCGAGCCGGAAGCTGATGTGTGCCATCGGTCTGCACCTTACGCCAGCCTCAGCACGGCTATGAGCGTGCTGCTAGACGCCGCTGCGAACCGACGTCGTCGCCGGAAGGTCGTGAGCCTCCCGGAGCAGGACGCAGGTCAGCCGGTCGGCTCGAATGGTTTCAGATGATCGAGGTCGCCGGCGCTCAAGTCCGCGAAGAGGGCGAGGTCGTCGCTTCGCTGCAGGAACCGCCGCGGCAGGATTACCTCTTCTTTCAAAACTCCGTCCGGGAGTATCACCACCCCAATCAGCTCCGCGTTGTCAAAGAGCACGTCTTTCACCGTGCCCAGTCGCTTGCCCGAGTTGCCCAGCATGACGTTTTCGCCGCCCTCGATCTCGAGTTCGTCGGCCCCTTTGTTGGCCAGCTGTTCTAGAGAGGCGGGTATGGCGGGCGAGGCCGTCAATGCGCTGATCGCCTCTTCCGCAAGACCTTCGGTGACGGTTTCATCGCCGTATCGATAGCTCAGGTAGGGCGGGAGCTTGCGGACGCCGGCGGCCGTGAGGGTCAGGGCGATCCGCTCGTGCGTAACAGAGCTGACTGCACTTCGCGGCACGATCACCTCATCCGCGAGCAACCATGATCCGGGGGAGAGCAGATGACCGGTGAATCGCCGGCTCTCTTTCGCCACAAAGGCTCTGAGCGTCAGGCTGGTCTTGTCGACGATCAGCCGAGAGAGCTTGCCGATCTCGATGCCATCGCTCGAGTGGATGGCAGCCCCGAGGTGAAA
>CAAGKR010515424.1_pt1 | contig 12202 bp, 11 predicted proteins | sample 2556971 | NCBI WGS metagenome assembly CAAGKR01 (sample SAMEA5207829, study PRJEB30636) | soil metagenome | biome: forest; feature: boreal; material: soil | place: USA | collected 2011-09 | depth 1 m
CCTGAGCGAGCCATGAGGGCCGCCCTGCTATCTCGAGATGGCCCCGGAGGCCCGGTCGGCGACGCGGGCACTACTCGGGAATTCGGCATCGTGCCAGCGGCCGAGGCGGCCCGCGTACGGGCGGCATTCTCGGCCATGCTTCCGCTGGACGGCCGGCTGGAGACCCATCTGCGCGGCGTCCTGACCGAGGTGCTCGCGCACCCGGGCAACCTCGTCCGGGCGCAGCTCGCTTACGGCATGGCTCGCCGGACCGGCATGCCCGTGGCGCGCGCGCTGTCGCTGGCGATCGCAACGGAATACTTCCATACCGCCTCGCTGATCTTCGACGACCTGCCGAGCATGGACGATGCCCGCGCACGCCGCGGCCACCCGTGCCCGCACGTGACGCACGGAGAGGCGGCGGCCACGCTCGGGGCGCTGGCCCTCATCACCCGCGGGTACGCGCTCCTCTGGGAGGCGATCGAGACCCCGTCACCGGAGCGGCGGGCGGAGGCCTCGGTCCTCGTCTCGGAGTGTCTCGGCGTGAACGGTATTCTTGACGGGCAGGCGCGCGATGTTCATTTTCGCTCAGGCACCGCCGAACCGGACGCGATGCTGGCGGTGGCCGCCGCGAAGGCGGTGCCGTTGATCCGCCTCGCGCTCGTACTGCCCGCGGTGGTCGCCGGGGCCGGCGCCTCCGTCGTCGCCCGACTCGAACGACTCGCCAGCGCGTGGGGACTCGCATACCAGATTCTCGACGACTTCAAGGACTATCTGATGAGTGACATGGAGGCTGGGAAGTCGACCGGCCGCGACGGGCGGCTGGGACGCCCCAATCTGCCCACCCGCGCCGGGCAGTGGACCGCCCACCGCCAGGTCGACCGTCTCCTCGCCGAGAGCCGGGGCTTGGCCGAGACCCTCGAGGCCGGGATCAGCGACGGGTGGACGCCACTCGGAGAGCTTCAGGCGCACCTCGAGGAAGCGCACCGCGCCGTAGGCGTTCGCCTCGTTTGGTAGGCATGTCCCTCGACCGGCGCGTCGTCGCCGACGATCGCTTGTTCGGCCTCGTGACGGTTCATAGCCTCTGGTGGCTGACGGTGGCCAATGGTGTGGGGCTGCTGCTGAGCACCCTTCTGCTCTTCCCCGCCGCCGGGGTCGCTCTGGCGCCTTGGACCTACGGCCGCTGGGCGTCGCTCCACCTCGACCTAGCCCTCTACGGATGGTGCGCGCTACCCCTCGTTGGCCTGCTGTTTCGATTCTATCTGCCTCCCGCGGGGTTCCGGCCGGTCTCCGAGCTCGCGGTCCACGTTTGGTCCGGAAGCCTGCTGGCCGGAGCGGTGGCGTGGCTCATGGGGCAGACGAGCGGGAAGCTCTATCTCGACTGGACGGGGCTTTCGCGCCTCCTCTTCAGCGCGAACCTTCTCTTTCTGAGCGGGGTTCTTCTCATCGCGGCCTGCGGGCAGGCGTGGGCTCGTCTCGGCCGGGCGGGCGGTCTTCGCCCGATCGAGATCGCGGCGCTGATCGGCAAGGCGGTCCTGTGGCTGGCTCTCGTCACCGTGCCCTTCGTCCTCTTCGCAGCGAGCAGCCCGGACAGATATCCGGCGATCAATGCGGCGAGCGGTGGTCCGACGGGCGTCAGCCTGCTGGGCAGTACTCTCGCGGTGCTCTGGATTTTCGCCGCGACTCCGAGTCTCCTCGGACTGACCACTCGAGATCGGTCGGTGACGGTCCAGACCTTCGGCCTGCTCGTCTTGCACACGGGGGTCTTCGTCGCCCTCCTCGATCACGGCGATCACACGCACGGGGAGCCCGCCCAGATCGCAGCCGTGGCGAGCCTCCTTCTCTGGAGCTGGCTGCTGCCCCGGCACCTCCTGCGATTCACGTGGCCGTCGGGGAGCCGACCCTGGATGCTTGCCTTTCTCGGCTGGGGAGGACTGCTCGTCGTCTCCGCCGTGCTGATCTTCCTGCCGGGTGTCCTCGATCGCGTCAAGTTCACGAACACGCTCGTCGCCCACGCGCACGTCGCGATGGCCGGACTGGCCACGAGCTTCGCGGTGCTGGTGCTGATCGTGCTGACGGAGGCGACGGGCCTCGGTCGGATCTTCATGGAACCGAGGAGCTTCGGTCTGTGGCAGGCCGGATGTGTGGCCCACGTGAGCGTCCTCGTGATCGCGGGTACGCTCGAGGCCGTCGACCCGGGCGTGCTCTTCCGCCTCGATCCCGGCATCAGCACGCTGTATGCCGTGCGCTGGCTGGCCGGCGCGGCGATGCTGGCCGGGTCGCTTCGCTGGCTCGGAGGAGCGATTCGTGGAGTCGTCGTGTGAGGTCCGTCGTGGCGTCCAAGCGACCCGCACAGACGACGTCGCCGTGGGGCGTGTGCTTCTGCCTTGCTGCGGGCGCCTGCGACTCGGCGACAGGCGCACTGCTGCTCCTCTCTCCCTCCGTGCCGCTGGGGTTCCTCGGCATCGTCGATGTCACCTCGCACGCGGTGTACCTCCGGTTCATCGGCGTCTTCGTCGGCGGCGTCGGTCTCGCGTACTTCGCGCCCTGGATTCTGCCCAGCTGGCGCGGCGATCAGGCGCGGCTGATGGCGGTGATCGAGTTGACGGCGTTCCTCCGACTGGCGGTGGCGCTCTTCGTCGGCGTCACGTGCGCCGTCGGAGCGCTGGCGTCCGCCTGGCTCACGGTGGGTGTCGTCGACGCCGGCGTGGCGGTCGTCCAGCTCGCCTTGCGCGCGAACGGCGTGTTCGACCGTGCCTCCTGAGGTGTTCCGAGGCGTGCGGGCGATCCTGCGCCGTGACGGGCGCGGGATCGTCGCGGTGACGGCCACCTACGTCGCGTTTCTGCTGTTCGCGCAGTTCGGCTTCCTCAATCAGGTCCAGCACGATCTGGACACGGCGGCGGCCGTGCGCTCGGTGATGGCCTGGATGGGGGCCTCGGGCCTCGCCGTCAGTCTCGCCACGGCCGCGCTCCTCGCGCACGTGCGCGCCGCGCGGCTCTTCCGGCTCGGTCTGGGCGCCTGCGCGACGGTGGCGATCGCATCCCTCGTCTGTCACGGGCCCTGGAGCCTCCGTCTCCTCGGTGCGCTGACCGGAGGGACGCTCGCCTGCGTCACCGTCGCGCTGGCCACCGCGCTCCGGGAGCTGATCTCGGGCCGCAGCATCGGGCTCGTCGTGGGATTCGCCACCGGCCTCGCGTACGGGATCTCCAATATCCCCGTGCTCTTCGACGCCGCACCGTGGGTGCGAGCGGTCGTGCCGGCGGCCCTGTGCATCCTCTCGCTGGCGTGGCCGCCCCGTGACGCCGGTGACGACGGGGAAACGCTCGAGCGTAGACCCCTGCCCGGACTCGCTCGGGTGCTCCCGATGTTCCTCGTGCTGATCTGGCTCGACTCGGCGGCCTTCGCCATCATCCAGGACGCGGCGAGCCTCAAGGCGCTCAGCTGGGGCAGCGGAGCCCAGCAGGTCCTCCAGGGAACGGTTCATCTCGTGGCGGCGGTCACGGCAGGGTGGTTCCTCGACCGCGGATACTTCCTCTCGGTGTTGCTCGCGACGTGGGGACTCTTCCTCGTCGCGTTCTCGCTGCTCGAGCACGGAGGCGTCGCGGCCGCCGCCGGCGCGCCCCTGTATGCCGCCGGCATCTCCCTCTATTCCGTGGCCCTCGTCATGTATCCGTCGGCCCTCGGGGAGGGGAGGCTTCCGGCGCGGTGGCGAGCGGGCTTCCTCTTCGGAGTCGCGGGTTGGGTCGGGTCGGCCCTGGGCGTGGGAATGGCCCAGGATCTGGGCCATATCCCGCCTGCGTTCCTTGCCGTGTCCGGCGGCGTCCTGCTCGTCGCGGGGTTCCTGTCGACGCGACCGGCCATCGCGAAGGCTGTGCGACTTTCCGGAGCGGCGCTCGGCGTCGGGGTCCTCGGCAGCCTGTCCGTCCTCCGCGGAGCTCCCTCGGTGACGGTGTCCGCGCCGAGAAGCGGCGACGACGCGGAACGCACGGCTGCGGTCGAACGAGGTCGTCGCGTGTACATCGCGGAGGGCTGCATCCACTGTCACTCGCAGTACGTCCGGCCGGCATCACCTGACGAGACCTGGTGGGGACCTCACCGGCCCCTCGCGCGATCCGAGCGTCCGCCGCTGATCGGGAACCGTCGTCAGGGCCCCGATCTCCTCAACGTCGGGAATCGTCGGAGCGCCGCGTGGCAGGAGCTTCACCTCCGGCGGCCTCGGATGCTCTCTCCCGGCTCGCGGATGCCCTCGTATGGTCATCTCTTCGGGCCGGGGAGCTCGCGGGGTCCGGACCTCGTCGCTTATCTCGCGGCCCTCGGCGAGGAAACCGGCGCCGAGCGCGCCGCGCTCACCCGACGTCCCGCGGCCGGCGCTCCGATCGTAACTGCTTCGCTCGGTCGTGGCGCCAAGCTCTTCGGAAACTACTGCACGCCGTGCCATGGCCCCATGGGATACGGCGATGGGCCCCTCGCCGAGTCGCTCGGCTACCCCGCCGCGATGAATCTCCACAAGGGGCCGCTCTGGTTCCTCGGGCGCGATCCGGGCCCTGGACCCCGGCAGGCGATGCTGGCCCGGGTCCTGCGGTACGGGTTGCCCGGAACCTCGATGCCCGGGCACGAGTCCCTGCCGACCCAGGACGTCGCCGATCTCGTCGGGTTTGTCGAGTTCCTCGTCGGCTCGGCGGACTCACCGATGGCGCGGAGCGGGCGATGACCGGGCGCCTTGCCGTCGGCATCCCGCTCGTGCTGGCCGGCGGTCTGCTCGTCGTCCATGCCGGCTGGGTCGACGGCGAGCAGCCGTGGGAGGAAGCGACGGGCTGGTCGAGCATCCCCGCCGATCTTCGCCCCGAGCCGACCATGGCGTGGCCCGCCGCCGCCGGCGAGATGCCGTCGATCTGGTGGCTCGGACATTCGGGCTTTTTGATCGAGTGGCGAGGCCAGCGCATCCTCCTCGACCCGAACACGAGCGCTCGTGTCCTCATCGTGCGACGGGTGCTCGAGCGTCCGATCACCGCGGATGCGCTCGGCGCTGTCGATGGAGTGCTCATCAGCCACGCTCACTTCGATCACCTGGATCTGCCTACGCTCGAGGCCATTCCGCGCATCGCCACGCTCGTCGTGCCGCGCGGGGCCGAGCCCTACGTCGCCGGGCTCGCGGTTCCGGCGCGGGTCGTCGGACTCGGCCCCGGCGAGCACCTCGCCATCGGCGACCTCGAGATCGTCGCGGTCCCGGCCGCCCACGGCGGCAATCGGTTTCACCCCCTGGCGAGTCGCCAGCAGGCCGTGGGCTATATCATCCGTCAGGGATCGGCGGCGATCTACTTCGCCGGCGACACCGGCTTCCTGAACGACTTCACCGGTATCGGCGCCACCTATCGCCCGCTCGTCGCCATCCTCCCGATCGGTGGGTATTCGCCCGCCTGGCCAATCGGTCGCGTCCACTTGAGCCCGGAGCAGGCCGTGACCGCTGCGGAGCGGCTCGGGGCGAGCGTCGTCATCCCGTGCCACTTCGGAACCTTCCCCTTGGCTCTCGACCGGCCGGCGACGGCTCTTCCGCGGTTCGCTCGGGCCGCTCACGAGCATCGGGTCCGCTGGGTCATGCCGCGCTTGCTTCAGCCGCGGGACGCTCTGCGGAGCGAGCGCACTCGAGAGAGGCAAGTCGGTCGGTGAACGTTCCAGCGCAGACCGGCAACTGGCGGGAGCGATTCTTTGGCGGGCTGGCCGCCTTCGCGGTCGCCCGCCCGTGGACCGTGATCGGTATCGCCACCGGGCTCGTCGCTCTGTCGCTCGCTCTGGCCGTCGGCCATCTCCAGCTCAAGACGTCGAACCTCGATCTCGTGGACCCGGACCTCGGCCCGGTCGCGGATTTCCGAAGCTTCACCCGCACGTTCGGCACACCGAACATGCTGGTCATCGTGCTGGAGGGCCACGACGAACCGTCGCTGCGGACGGCCGTCGAGCGGGTGGTGGCGCGCGTGAAGTCCCAGCCCGCAGTCCGCAACGTGCTAGCCAAGCTGCCGTACGACGCGGCCGCGCTCGGGCGGCTCATGATCGATCCGTACTTCACGTCTCGGGACAGCCGCCTGTTCTTTCTCTTCGTGCAGCCGAACGATCCCGATTCGAGCGCGGCCACGATCGCGCCGTTCGTCCGGGGTGTGCGGGACGCGCTCCGCGAGGCGCGCCTCGAAGACCTGGGGGTTCACGCCGGCCTCACCGGCCTTCCGCAGTACGCCCTCGACGACCGGGACATCATTCAGCGCGACATCACATCCCTGTCCCTCGCCTCCTATGTCCTCGTCCTCGGGCTCTTCGTGCTGGCCTTTGGAGCCCTTGCCCAACCGCTCATGGCGATCCTCGCGCTCACCGCCGCCGTCGTGGTGACGCTCGGCATGGTGGCGGTCGTACCCGGCTACCTCACTCTCATATCGACATTCTTCGTCGCGACCATCTTCGGCCTCGGGATCGACTACGGCATCCACGTCATTGATCGGACGGAGGAATACCTCGCCGCTGGACACGCGAGACGAGAGGCGATCCCGGCAGCGGTCCGCGCCATCGCGCGCGGCCTCGCCACGGGTGCGCTCACCACGGCCGCGGCGCTGTTCGCGCTCGTGTTCTCCGGCTTTCGAGGATTCCGGGAGCTTGGGCTCGTGGCCGGCACCGGCATTCTCGTGTCGCTCGTGGCCATGACGACGCTCCTGCCGGCCTTGCTCGTCCTCCTGCCAGACCGGATCCAGCCCCGCCGTCCTCTCGCCGAGCGGCGTATGGGGAAGGTACTTGTGGCGCTCCAGCATCCGGTCCTCGCCGGCTTGCTCGGGGTGGCGTCGGTCGCTGGCCTCCTGATGGGCCCGCCTCCGTTCGACGGCAACTACCTCCATCTACAGCCGAGAGGCTCGGAAGCGGCGCGGCTCGAGCGCGCGATGGTGGAGCGATCACCGCTCTCGCCCCAGTTCGCGGTGTTCGTCACGGATTCGTCGGAGAAGGCGCGCGCCTTGGCCGGCCGGCTCGTCGAGGAGGACACCGTGGCCGCCGTCCGCTCGATCGCGGATCTGAACGTGCTCGATTTGGTGGCGACGCCCATTCCCGGAGAGCGCGATGCCTTCGAGGCGAGCTTCGTCAGCCCCGACGGGCACTACGCCGTGTACGCCTACCCCAAGGGCGACGTGTGGGAGCCGGCGTTTCAAGAAGCTTTTCTGGCCCGCATGAAGGCGCTGGATCCCCATGTCACGGGGATGCCCGTTCTGGGGCGGTTCATGATCGACCGCTCGAAGCGCGCCCTCAAGATCACCGGCATCCTCAGCGCCCTGGCCACCCTGCTTATCGTGTTCCTCGATTTCCGGGAGCCGAGACAGACCCTGCTCGCCATCGTGCCGAAGTTCCTCGGCGTCGCGTCCTTGCTCGGCCTGATGCGGCTCTTCGGGGTCCCCTTCAACCCGCTGAACGTCATGGCGCTTCCCGTCGTCATCGGCATCGGCGTCGACAGCGGGGTCCACATGGTCCATCGCTTCGCGACGGAGCACGGCGACGTGCGCCGCACGCTGGCGGGTACGGGGCGGAGCGTGCTCTTCTCGTCCCTCATGCCCGTCGCCGCATTCGGGGCGATCACCTTCACCACGCACCGGGGCCTGGCGTCCTTCGCGCTGGCGCTCACTCTCGGGGTGAGCGCGGCTCTCGTGCTCGCCGTCCTCGTCCTCCCGCAGCTCCTCGTGTGGGCGGCGCCGTGGTTGCGCATCGGGTCGACGACCACGGCCGATTCCGCGTCCGTGCGCGTCGAGCATGCCGACCTCCCGAGCGAATGATGCGGCAACGACTCGTCGTCTACCTCCAGCTCGTGAAGTTCTCGCACACGGTGTTCGCCCTTCCGTTTGCGCTCATGGGAGCGTTCCTGGCGGCGCGCGGCGTTCCGACCCTCCGCGTTGGGCTCTGGATGGTCGTGGCGGTGATCGGCGCCAGGACCTGCGCGATGGCCTTCAACCGGCTCGTGGATCGCCGCTTCGACGCCCTCAATCCACGGACCGCGGCGCGCGCGCTCGCCACCGGCGTCGTGGCCCCCTGGGAGGCCTGGATGATGGCGGCCGTCGCCGGGGCCACGTTCGTGCTGGCGTGCGCCGCGTTGAACGCCCTGGCGCTCGGGCTCTCGCCGCTCATGCTTGCGACGACGCTGGGCTACTCGCTGACGAAGCGGATCACCTGGGCCTCCCATCTCTTCCTCGGCGGCGCGCTGGCACTCGCCCCGCTTGGCGGCTGGGTCGCCGTGCGGGGCGACATCCACGGCTATCCGCTGACCTTGTCGTTGGGGGTGCTCTTCTGGGTGGCGGGATTCGACACGGTCTATGCGTGCCTCGACGACGACTTCGATCGCCGCCTGGGCCTGTATTCCGTGCCGGCGCGGTTCGGTCGCCGGGCGGCCATGTGCCTCGCCCGGTGTTGTCATGTCGCAGCGTTTGTGGGCTTCGCGGCGACCGGGTGGTCGCTCGGTCTCGGACGACTCTATGTCGTCGGTCTGCTCGTGGCCGGCGCGGCACTGTTCATCCAGCATCTTCTCGTGACCCCCCGCGATCTCGATCGCCTCCAGCTGTCCTTCTTCACCCTGAATGGCGTGGTGAGCCTCGTGCTCTTTGCCGCCACGTGGCTCGCCCTCGTGGCCGGGAGGTGATCGGGATGCCCGATGTCACACGCTATGGAGAAGATGCCTACGTCGCCTACATCCAGCACTTCTTCGCGCGATGGAGCCGCGTGTACGATCTCTTCGCCCGACCGATCGCCTTCGCGTATCGGGCCGCGGCGCGGCAGGCCAGGGCGGGACCGGGACGCGCCATCCTCGATATCTGCACGGGGACGGGGGAGATGGCTCTCCGCTGCGCCCGGCTCGGAGCGGACGTCACCGCGATCGACGTCACGGGTTCGATGCTTCAGCGGGCCATGGCGAAAACCCGCGGGCTACCGGTCCGCTTCCACCTCATGGACGCGCGCCGCCTCGAGTTCGCCGACGGGGCGTTCGACGTCGCGGTCCTCTCCTTCGCCCTGCACGACATGCCCCGGGTGGCGCGCGTAGCGGCCCTCCGCGAGGCCGCGCGGGTGGCGCGGGAGGCGGTGGTCATCCTCGACTACGACTTCCCCCGCCGCGAGCCCTGGCGGGCGATGGTCGTCGGGCTGGTTCGCCTGTACGAGACCGCCTACCTTCCGGACTTCGCCCGGCACGGCCTCGCGCCCGTTCTCGCCGAAGCCGGCCTCGAGGTGTCCGCGGTCTCCCACCCGCTCCAAGGATTCTGCGCGATCCATGTCGTGAGGCCGGGCGCGCCGGCCTTCGGCCCGCACCACATTTCGGCTGGGATTGGGCCGTGACAATGCGGAGCACGCGGAGTGAACTGGCGGAGACCTGTCGGTTCGGCGTAGCCGCATGAAGTTTCACAGGCACTGACGACCGATGAGACTCCACGAACTGGAGGATACCGCCGTGGGCATGAAAATCGCGTTGATTGTATTTCTCCTCGCCGGATCCTGTGCCTACGCAGCCCCAGCGTGGGCGGCGGGCGGAAACACGACCCTATCTCCACAGGAAGTGGTTGGGCAGATCCGCGAACTGGATCGCGCCGGAGGCCGGATCGTCATGGAGGAGCGCAATCTCGAGGTCTTTGCCACAGACCCGCGCCAGCTCGACGAGCTCGCCGAGGGCCAGAAAGTTCGGCTCCGGTTTCAGCAGCAGGACGGCCGGCAACTGATCTATAGCATCGTCCCGGTTCGCCAGTAGACGCGATGGACACGAGGACGGCTGGTCGGATGGGCGGCAAGATCGGGGGGAGGTCGCGGTCGCCGCGCAAGCGCAAGGCGGTGCTCGCCAACTTGGCCAAGGCGAACGCCGCGCGCGCCGCGAAGAGGAGGGGCCGCTTGCTCGTGGTCGTGAGCTCCATGGTCCCCGCCGTCTCGTTCGCCGGTCCCGCCGCGTACGCGGGCGAGTCGCGCACGGTCATGCGTCGCGGAGATGAACCTCTCTCAACGTGTCGGAAGTCGTGAACGGGCTGACCGACGGTGATGGCTGCCGCGACAAAGGGTGGCAATGAGTCCATATCGGCAATTCCGGTTTACATTTCTTTGCTCTTCGCACATACGATCTTTGCATCGCAAACCCACAATCGCTCATTAAGCTGGGATTTCCGACTGAGGCTCCAGCGGTGCGGAATCCAATTCAGGGTGGCGCTCGGGGCGTCCCCGAGGAGGGTTTGTCTCGGACGGAGGGGAGTCCAGTGAGCACGCGGACGACGCTGGAGCTCGCCGCGTGTCTCGTCCTCGCCAGCGTCCTCGCCTTTTCCCAGCTCGGGGTGCGGCCGCTCTCCAGTCCGGGCGAGGCCCGGTACGCGCTGATCGCCCGCGAGATGCTGGACGGCGGCGACTGGGTAGCGCCGCACCTGAACGGCGTCCGCTACTACAGTAAGCCTCCACTCCTCTACTGGAGCGTGGCCGCCGCCTACCGGCTGTTCGGCCAGACCGAGGCGGCGGCGCGCCTGCCGAGCGCGGCGGCCTACGTCGCCACGGTCGCGGTCACCTTCTTCCTCGCCGACGCGTTGCTCGGCGCCGCGGCCGCGCCGCTCGCGGCGCTCGTCTTCGCGACCTCGGCGGGCCCCTTTCTCTTCGGGCAGCTCCTCTCCACGGACACCCTCTTCGCGCTCTGGCTCGCCGTCTCGCTGCTCGGCTTGGCCCTCGCCGCGCGCGGCCGCCCGGGCCGACTCGGCGCCGGCCTGTTCTGGGGCGGGCTGTCGCTGGCCACGCTCACCAAGGGCCTCGCGGGCCTCGTCTTCCCGCTCGGCACCGCGGTCATCTACGCGCTCGTCGCCGACCCGAGGCGCCTCGTGCGCGACCTCCACCCACGCCTCGGCGGAGCGATCGTGGCGCTCGTGCTCGTCCCCTGGCACCTCGTCCTCGGGGCGCGCGACCCCGACTTCTTCCGCTTCTACTTCGTGAACGAACACCTCCTCCGCTTCTTCAACGCGCGGGAGCCGCTTGACTACACGTCGCTGTCGATCGGCGGGTTCTGGCTCGCGACCGCTCTCTGGTTCCTTCCGTGGCTGCTCTTCCTCCCGGCCGCCCTCGCCGCGCGCGACCTCTGGAGGCCGCTCGCGCTCCCGCTCATCTGGGCCGCCTGGGTGCTCCTCTTCTTCACGCTGAGCGCCGCGCGGCTCGAGCGCTACGGGCTCCCCGCGTTCCCGGCCCTCGCCGTGGTCGTCGCGGCGTACTGGCAAAGAGCATTCGACGCCCGGTCTGGGCCGGCCGGCCTACGCGTCCCCGCGTGGATCGCCCTCGGGGGCGGCGGCGCGCTCCTCGCATGGCTCGTCGCGTCTGGGCAAAGCGCCGCGCACGTCGTCACCGGGCTCATCACGCTCCTCGACGACGTCTACCGCGAATATTTCGCCGCCCACCCGGAGGCGGCGCCCGTCATCATCGAAGGATGCCTGCGGCTCGTCCGCCCCTTCGCGGTGCTCGTGCTCCTCCTCGGCGGCGTGGCCGCGCTCGCGTCGCGCCGCCCTCGCGCGCGCCTCGCGTTCACGGTCTGGCTGGCCGGGGCGGTTGGGATCGCGTGGTTCGTCGGGCTCGGCCACCGCGTGGTGGCGCCGGATCTGTCGCAGCGCGATCTCGCGCCGATCATCCACGAACTCTGGGAGCCGCAGGCGACGCTCGTGGTGTGGGGAACCTATGAGGACTACTGTGGCGTGTCGTTCTATACGGGCTATCCGACCCTCATGGTGGACGGCGCGAGCGGCGACCTCCTCTACGGCGCCCGCCGGGGCGACGCGCCTGAACGCTTCCTGACGCGCCCGGAGTTCGACCGCCTGTGGGCCGCGCACGACCGCGTCTTCCTCGTCGGCGCCCGCGGTCTCGACATCTCGGGCACGGTCCTCTTCGCCGGCCCCCGCGCCATGCTGGTGACGAACCAGTTGCCCCTGACCGCGATGGTAGACTGGGCGCGGCGCCCGGCCGCCATCCCATGATCGCCATCTCACGCACGGGACGTCTGCTGCACCGGCTGGTCCAGCTCTCCTGCCGCAGGCCGGTCCTTACCACACTACTCTCGCTGATCCTGGCCGTCGCCGGCGTCGCCTACACCCTGCACGCGCTCAGCTTCAAGACCTCCGGCCGCGACGTCCTGCCGCAGGACGCCGGCTACGTCGTGCGCTACAACCAGTACGCGCGGGAGTTCGGCGAGCTCGAGGACATCGTCATCGTCATCGA
>CAAGKR010391988.1_pt1 | contig 12200 bp, 12 predicted proteins | sample 2556971 | NCBI WGS metagenome assembly CAAGKR01 (sample SAMEA5207829, study PRJEB30636) | soil metagenome | biome: forest; feature: boreal; material: soil | place: USA | collected 2011-09 | depth 1 m
CAAGATCGACCCAGCCACAAAAACTGGTCTCAGCACAAAGCAACAGCGCCAACTCGCGACTTCTGTCAAACGCGCTCGCCACTTGGCGATGTTACCGTTTGTTGCCACTAACTAATTACCAGGGAAGAAAACAGTATGTCACAGCATCCAGAATCAGAGGGCGCCAGCCAAGATGAGCCAACTAATCTTAGTCCTGAAACAGCAAATCCTACGGACGGTAGCCTCGGATTGGGAGAACTGTCTGATGTAGAATTTTATGAAGCTCGAACCCGTGAGTATATGCTAGCTATGTTTGCTCAGTATGACCAGGCAACACAAGATCAGCAGAACCCTCCTAAGGGTGAACTGATGGGCTGGGGAACAAAAGCGATAAGCCAACTTCACAGGAATGCTCAGAACTTTATCGATGAGATTAGTCACATGAGAGCGAAAACAGATGATTTGGCTGACCCCCAACTAGTTAATGCTACAGATTTTGCAATTCGTTATTCTTTCTTACAACACAATTTTATAGGTAGCTCTATAAGTGATAGATATGAAGTGCTGAGTGAGGGCTCCATTGAACTATTTAAGAATGAGCTCAATACCGTGCTCGCGCAACAAGGTTACAAAGAAATTGAACAGCCAACGGACAGTGTCCAACGATTACAGGCGCAGCTGAATGCAGCTATTGACGCAAAGTTGGGCTCGGAAGCAGATGTGTTTGTCCGTCTTCAAAAGAAGTTTGACTTTCACCAAGCTGCACTTATAACTATACCTGGCAAATATATGGAAGACGCAAGAGGAAAGAGTGCTGACGATAGTCAAACTTCTGGGGAATAACCGTCTATGTATAGTCCAACTGATCTAAAAAAAGGTACTGTCATTCAGATTGACGGTACTCCTTATCGAGTCATTGAATACGGCCAAAAAGTCATGGGCCGTGGCGGTAGTATCGTGAACGTCAAGATCAAGAATTTGATTGACGGTAGCGTCATCCCGAAAACCTTCAAGGGCGCTGACAAGATTGAAAGAGCCGAGGTCAATACTCGCAAGGCGCAGTTTCTCTATAAGGATGCCAGCGACTACCACTTCATGGACCCCGAAAGCTTCGAACAATTCCAGCTCACTGCTGATTTGCTCGAGGATGCCGCAAGTTACATTAAAGAAGGCGATGTTGTCGATCTTCAGTTCTTTAATGGGCAAGTTATTAATGTCGAATTACCAAACAGCCTATTCTTGGCTGTCACCTATACCGAAACAGTCGTCAAAGGCGATACAACCAGTAGTGTGCTCAAGGATGCGACGCTCGAAACGGGCCTCAAACTCAAAGTACCGTCATTTATCAAACAAGGTGACGTACTTAAAGTCGATACTCGTGACGGTAGCTATATCGAGCGACAGAAGTAAGTATATGGCTGAGCGACACGGAGATTTCATCATCGTGAGCTGCCTAGATCCTATCGAACGTGGCGTGATTTCACGTATTCCACGGCACGTCACATTGGTGCCGTGGTTTCACATGCCACTCGATGAACTGGTTTCTTTGCAGCACGAGATACGTGGCGTGGCAGGTCGACATGAAGCACTCGAGGTACGAGGCAGCGATGTGAAGCGATTTGGACCTGATGAGGATATTCTTGTGCGTGAACTAACTGACGAGGCCGAATCAATCTGCCGTCTCCACCTTGATTTGCTCAGCACCGTGATCGCGACTCGAGGAATTTTGCGCTCGCCACAGTATACGGGTGCTAATTACAGTCCGCATGTCACGAAACAAGCCGATGGTTGGATTGATGAAGGCGAAGTTATTACGCTCGGTTCGTTCCAACTTGCCCAAGCCGTCGATACTCCCAGAGGCACCCGAGATATCATCAATAATTATGACTTTAAGGGCTAACATATGAAATACCGTCTAGACCAACGCTTAGTAGAACTCAAACTCGTGCCGACCAGGAGCCAGGCCGAGAGCTGGATCAAACTGGGCAAGGTGACCGTTAACGGCAAGGTCATTACCAAAGCTGGTACCCCTGTTTTTGCGAGTTCCAAAGTTTTGTTAGAAACGGATGAACAGTACGTTAGCCGGGCTGGTCTCAAGCTGTCTTCGGTAGCGGCCTTATTGGAACTAGATTTTGCGAATAAAACCGTGCTTGATGTTGGCAGCTCGACGGGCGGCTTTACAGATTTCGCGCTGCAACATGGCACCAGGAAAGTGTATGCTATCGATGTCGGTACCGAGCAGCTTCATCCCAGTCTGAGAAATGATTCCAGGATAGATCTGCGTGAAAAAACTGATATTCGTGATGTCCATGAGCTGCCCGATCAGATCGATATTGTCGTTATTGACGTCAGCTTCATTAGCCTGCGTGAGATTTTGCCAGCTGTCATGCGTCTTTCGAACCTAAAAACTCAGATTGTGGCGATGGTGAAGCCACAGTTCGAGGCTGGGCGCGAGCAGGTGAGCAAGGGTGTTATAAAAAATGATCGTATTCGCCGTGATATTCTAAAAAGTTTTGAAGCGTGGGCTAAAAGCTACTTTGTAATTCAGGATAAAGCTGACAGTGGGGTCGCGGGTGCGACAGGCAATAGAGAACGCTTCTATCTATTATCGCTTATTTTCAAACAGAGCTGACACTAGCTACATTATATTTATACTGTCGTTGGTTTTGTTACCCTAGGTATTTACATTTAATAACTTTGTTCTATAATTGTGGGAGATTTGTGTCGCTGCCCCATTTTTTGGGGGAGACAGGGGCAGGAATCGCACGCCCTATCGGGTTGACGCATTTTATGCGCCTTGATGGACGCATTTAACAATCCGATTCATTTCATCAATGCTCCCCTGAGAAGGAACAGAAAGGGGATAGACATCTGATGTCTCTTCCCAAGTTTAAGGGCATCCCGAAGGGGATTGCCTGGCTGAGCATGGTGGGCGTGTTGTCCCTCATGTTCGCAGCGCCAGCCGTGGCAACAGCTGGCCAGACTGAGCATGCCCAGAAAGTTTGGGTTTGCAAGGTTGTCGGTGGCCCCGGTCACTACAGCCTCAGCAAAGAGGGCAAGCAGCCAATCGAGGTCAGTGTCAGCGCGCTAGGTTCGGATGTGAATCCGGTCATCGGTGCGCCGTTCAATGACGCTCAACCGTCGTTCGTCGTCGCAAGGGATGACCGGACACTGTGCGAAGCTGGACTACCGCCTGTCGTGGCTACACCCGTCACACCAACCGCACCCACTTCGGTGGACAAGTGCGGTACCAAGGACGACACCTACACCGTGCCTAGCACGAATGGTGTAGACTACCTGGTGGGCAACGAAGTTGTCGCGGCCGGCACCCACCCGGGAACGGGTTCCGTGACGGTCGTGGCTAAGGCCAAGTCTGGCTTCATGCTCAACGGCACTTCGACGTGGACTTTCGGGTTCACGAACGTGGCCTGCGAGCAGCCACCAGTCGTCGTGATCAACCCCTCGGGGAAGGTTACGGTCGACTGCAAGGGTAGCGGTACGGCTACATTCGACAACAGCAAGAGCGCGACGCAGGTCGGGTTCGAGCTGGTGGTGAACGGCAACGTGACACTGTACTCGGTTTCGGCCGGTGCGGTGAAGCAGCAGTCGTTCTCGGGTGCCAAGTCTGGCAGCACTGTCATCCTGCAGGACGGTGAGGCCAATTTCATCGCTTCGGCGAAGGTGCCGAAATGCGCCGTCGTCGTTCCACCGACCAAGAAGCCGGCAACGTCGCCGACACCCAAGTCGGCACCGGCAGCAACCTCTGTCAACTCCGAGAAGTCAACGGCGACCGTTGCCCAGGTGGCGACGGTTCCAGTTGGCGCCCCTCAGACGGGTGACGGTTCGACTGCCAACCAGTCCAACAACGGCCTGTTGCCGTCGCTGGGTATTTTGGGTTTCCTGCTCGCGTTCGCGGCTGCAGGTACGGCATGGGCCATCCGCCGACGTCAGCGAGTCTGACGCATGTGAAATGAATCGGGTTCAAAACTCTCTCCTCATAACGAGTTGAGTGAACCCCCCCGGTAGGGACGCGTCGCAATCCAGCGACCGCGTCCCCCGGGGCTTTTCATACCCCATAGAATTATTACTTAGACGTTGAAGCGAAATTCGACGACGTCGTCAGGTTGCATGACATAATCTTTGCCTTCAGTCCGCATTTTACCGGCACTTTTGGCCGCCGCTTCCGAACCAGATGCTATCAGTTCGTCAAAATCAACGATTTGGGCGGCGATAAAGCCTTTTTCGAAATCAGTGTGAATAACCCCGGCCGCCTGAGGGGCAGTGTCGCCTTTATGGATTGTCCAGGCGCGGACTTCTTTCGGCCCAGCGGTCAAATAACTCTGGAGACCTAATGTGCTATAAGCCGCATCAATGAGCTGATTGAGCCCTGGTTCTGTTTGGCCATACGAGGCTAACAATTCTTTGGCGTCCGCTTCGTCCAGCTCGCGCAACTCTTCTTCGAGTTTGGCGCATACAAAAATGGCCTGGGACGGCGCGACAAGCTCACGAAGCTCGGCTTGAGTAATTTTGTTACTCAATGTCGCTTCGTCAACATTAAAGAGGTAGATGACAGGTTTTGAAGTCATTAGATTCAGATCGGCAATCAATTCGGTGTTGAGATTCGGCAGAGTAGACAGGGCCGTGCCAGCTTGTAAATGATCGGATAAAAGCTGTAGATATTCAGCCTGTGGTCGCAGTATTGGGTTGGCACGGGCTTCTTTTGCGACCTTTGGCAGTCGCTGTTCGACAGTCTGAAGATCGGCAAGCATCAGCTCGGTGTTGACAATCTCGATATCATCTTTTGGTTTTACTTGGTTCGCAACGTGAACGATATCGTCATTTTTGAACGCGCGGACGACGTGACAAATAGCTTCGCACTCGCGAATATTGGCCAGGAATTTGTTGCCGAGACCTTCGCCCTTGCTCGCACCCGCCACCAGGCCAGCGATATCGACGAAGGTGACAGTGGCAGGGATGATTTTTTGGGTATTGTAGAGGTCGCGCAGCTTTGCTAATCGGCCATCCGGGACTGGCACTATACCAGTATTTGGCTCGATAGTTGCGAACGGGTAATTAGCGGCCAGAATATTATTATTCGTCAGGGCGTTAAAAAGAGTTGATTTGCCAACATTAGGTAAACCGACAATTCCGATAGAGAGACTCATATAAGAGATATTATAACAAAAACAGAAAACAATCTGTATATTTGCCTTTTTGCTTATGGTATTATTGGGGCAATATGATGCTGAAAATAAAAGACATAAAACTTGTTTTACCAGTGTTAATTGCTGCTTCGTTGTTGTCAGTTTTTCTCTTTTTCAACACGGCGGCTTCTGCCGTTAACTACGCCAATATACCCGGTGGCCAGACGAAAGCAAAGGCTCTTGATACCAGTTGTTACAGTAACTACTGGAATGCGCGCAATGGCGGAAATACGAACTTAAAATCTGTAACAAATGCTTCGGCCTATAATGGCTTTGACTGGATATCAACCACTAATACTGGCTCGACTGACATATCTGTTGCCTACGGCTCAACTAGTGATATAAGCCTCAAAGTTAATCATTTAGATTATATTTGTGCTGTTTCACTAAAACCAGATACGGATAGTTTATCGACGATAGATACACGCATGAGAGCTTCTGGTGCCCGAGATGGACATGATGCTTCGCCTGCTCTCTGGAAGGGCTTTAATAATAGTCCAAATAGAACATTTTATGGTTTTGGTCTTTACGGTCTGGGGATGAGAGTGGGTTCCGTCGGTTCTATAAAAGCCGGTAGTTTTACGCAAGGCGCTCAAGTCATTTCAGCCAGAAACGACAGCACTCGATTTTGGATGGTCTCGACGGGTTTTATATATAAACCCCCAGCAGGCGGGCTTAAGACAAGTCAAGACGTCACTATACTTGCTACTATCAGAACTATTAACCAATATTATTACAGGAACAACCCCAAGTTTGGCTGGGAGATATCTTGTAGTGGCAAGAAATGGAATGATAATAATAATGGGGCTAGTAACCCCGGATCGCACAGTAGTCTACCAGATAAGTGGTTTACGGACCAGTGTGGCAATCAGACATTGTCGATGACATTCCATATTACGGTTCCAGTGCCCCTTAATTACACGCTTACCCCGAATGTAACCTCATCGGTTGATCCGAGTAAATACGTTACGCCAGGACAGCCTCTGACGTTCACATATAAGGTCGATAATGCTGGCAGCGTTGGTGCAAGCGGCATCACCAAAACTATTCGAAAGTTCAAACTTGATGCGACTTATGTTGGTGCGTCACCAACCGAAAATGACACTTGTTCGAACGTGCCAGGCAAATGGACATGCATACAGTTGACAGCTGGCAGCCAAGCATATGCAATAGGTTCAACGCAAGCGGACCCAGTACCCGCTGATACCTTCAACGCCAACGATCCAATCGGGACGAGGTACTGCCGGGTATTCGGGGTTAATCACTCAGAGACCAACAACAGTGGTACGCTCGTCGCTCCAGATATGCGTTGGGATACAGTCTGTGTGACCGTTGAGGTATATCCTATGGTCTATTTCAACTACGGGGATGTATGGGTTGGCGGCAAATATAATTCAGGCGGTTCCTGTTTCGTGGACTCGCAACAAATATATACGGCCTCCAATGTCCTTGGTGGTAATGATGTCAGCTCAAATAGTCTATATGGTGCCCTCGCCACGGGTAGTATTAGAGGTTTCGGTAGCGCGGGCGTAACGTGGAAGGGATCCGCTATCGCTTCACCAGGCTTTGACAGCTTGATGTTTGCAAATACCGGAGCGACTCCTGGCACCAGTGGCATGAGTCATTGTCTGACTGATTTTTACAAAGCTGGTGCCAATCTAGGTGATCAGGTAGTCGACGTTAGCCAACTGCCTGACGGATCAGTTAATCATTATAATAATGTTACCCTTACGACGTCAGCGCCGATCACTCGTAATACTAGGATCATCGCCGACGGAAAAGTGACAATTAATAGTAATTTGAAATATGATCAGACCCCAGTAGGGAGCATCGCCAGTTTGCCGCGGCTCATCGTTGCTAGTCAAGGCGATATAACGATTAATAATGCCGCACAGGAAATTGATGGCGTTTATCAAACTCACGGTGTGCTCTACACCTGTACAGCGACACCAGTTAATGCTGCCTCGTGTCCGACTCAGTTGACGGTCAATGGGGCAGTCATTGCTAACCATGTTGCATTTAGGCGGACAGGAGGTGCAGTAGGTAGCCCACTTCGCTCCGCCCAAGCTGCTGAATACTTCAATTTTACCCCTGACACAATTCTCGGTAACTATGGTCGCAGCATTCGCGCTGGACAGATTCAAACCGATCAAGAAACAGAATTGCCGCCGCGCTATTAAAAGGCTCAAAAAAGCTGTTTTTGGTGACAATGCTTATGCTATACTGACCGTAGTATGAAACTGTTTAATTCGGTGGGCGAATTCTTCGCACTTGATATTGGCACAACTGCGGTACGAGCGGTACAACTGAAACCCTCGGGTTCTGGATGGAGTTTGGAGCGCTACGGCACGATGCCTGTTAACTTGAAGGTATCTTCTTCTGACGCTCCCGAAGATCAAAAAAAACTGGCTGAAGTTATCACCGCATTGATCGGTCAGACTGGTATACGCTGCAAGGATGTTGTGCTCGGTATTCCTTCGAACAAGATGTTTGCGACGGTTGTCGATATACCCGATATGCCATCAGCTGAACTCACGAACACGATCAAGTACCAAGCCGAACAGTACGTGCCGATGTCACTTGATGAGGCCAAAATCGACTGGGCAGTTCTCGGTAAATCAATCAATGACCAAACCAAAAATGAAGTCCTGCTCGCGAGTGTTGCCAATAGCTTTACCGAAGCGCGTCTCGATCTCGTCGAAAGTATAGGTCTCAATGTTATTGCTATCGAGCCTGACTCATTGGCGTTGACACGCTCTCTGATTACACCTGGTACGCAAGGTGCACAAGTTTTGATAGATGTCGGTGATGTGTCAACTGATATCGTTGTGACCTATGACGAAGCGCCTCGCTTGATTCGCTCGATTCCAATCGGTATGCAAAGCCTCGTCAAGGCAGCGATGCAAAATCTCAATATCCAAGAAAACCAAGCGTCTCAATTTATCCTGAAGTTTGGCGTCTATCCAGATAGACTTGAAGGACAGATTGTTCGCGCCTTAGAGGCGAATTTAGAGCAGTTCAGTGTTGAAATAACTAAGTCAATCAAATTCTTCCAGACTAAATATCCAAGCGCACCACTTAACACGCTTGTTCTCTCAGGTTACGGTATTACAATCCCAGCTTTCGCTGACTATATCGGCTCAAAAACTGGTGTTCCTGCCCAAGCTGGCAATCCCTGGAACAAAGTCTCAATGAGTACTAGCGATCGTGATAAGTTGCAACAAGTTGCCGCGCAATTTGCTGTAGCAATCGGTCTTGCTCAACGGGGGAGACAATAATATGGTGCAACTGAATCTATTACCAGATCTCAAAAAAGAATTCTTAAACGCCCAAAAGGCCCGCAACCGCGTTATCAGCCTCTCAATTCTCACAATTATTCTCGCGGTTGGGATAGCGGGGCTGGCTGCTTTTTATGTGTACGGTGTACAAACCGTCCAAGTGGCGCTCGTTAACGGCGACATAGCCAAAAAGACGAAAGATCTAAAGGCGACTCCTGAAATTGATAAATATCTCACCTTACAGAATCAATTAGCAGCACTACCAGATCTTCATAGTGCAAAAAACGTCTATTCGCGATTGTTTGGCTTCTTACCAACACTTAATCCAAGCGCACCAAATAGTATCAGTCTGTCGAGTTTGCAGGTGTCTGAAACAGCCAAATCAGCGCTTTTCACTGGCACCGCACCAACCTATGAAGCATTAGGTGTGTTCAAGGACACTCTAATGCACGCCAAAGTAACCTACCAGGTAGCCGGAGAGACTAACAAAACGTCAGAAAATCTGTTCCAGAACGTTACTGTTCAGAGCTCGGGCCTCGGTACGACCCCAACCGGAAAAGTGGTTAGCTTTACGATTAATGTTGATTACGATGACGCGGCATTTAGGACGATGAATACGAATGTAGAGATCAGTGTTCCGGCTGTTCAATCATCTCAAGCGGCTAACCAAACACCGACAGCCATATTCGAAGGGGGTAACTAACCATGGAATCGCAACGATTAACCGGACTTAACAAACGGCGTCAGATTACAATGGCCGGCAAAATGATGTTTATTTGGGTGGCGATTGCTGCAGTTATTACATCATTTGCTATCGTTGGCGTTCAATTTTTGTTCCAGCAGTGGTCATTTAACAACAAGGTGATAAGCGCGAAATATTTAGCCAGCAGTACGTTGGACAAGAATCTCAAAAACGTGAGTTTGCTCAAACAGAATATCAATGAGTTGGTTGGTAGCACTGATCTTGCGACGAGCCGTAACGCCGATAGCGAAAACAATCTCCAAGTTATCTTAGATGCACTGCCGACACAGTCAGATGTGACTGGTCTTGCAACCTCACTCCAGAAAGTCATTGCACCGCAATCTGGTGTGTCGCTCGAGTCTGTCTCAGTACCGTCAGATGCGAGCGCAATAGACTTAGCAACTACGAGTACTCTAGTCGGCGGTCCAATTGAGCAACCATACACAGTTGTCGTGTCAGGCAGCTACCAATCCATCCAAATATTCTTACAAAACCTCGAAAAAACGATTCGTCCGATGAATGTTACTGGTCTCAATGTTTCCGGCAGCGATACATCACTACGTGCCACAATTGATTTCACGGCATATTATCAACCGAATAAAGTAGTGACGATAACCAAAAAGGCGATCCAATAATGAAAAAGAATGACATGGCTTTAATTCTCCTCATCGTTTCGATTAGTCTCGTGGTGGGCTACTTTGTCGGCCAAGCTATTATCGGTTCACCGAAGCAAAAAGCCCAGCAAGTCGAAGTGGTGGAGCCAATCACAGCAGACGTGGTCAAGCCAGACGCAAAATTATTCAATAAAGATGCGATCAACCCGGCAGTACCAATCCAAATTGGTAATACCTCAAATCAGCAACCTTTTACCGGTAATTAAACATATAAAACGGAGTGCGCAATCGCCCATATGGCAGTTCTAACCGAAGACAACCAGAAAAAACTCGAAGAAGCCATTGTCAAAAATGGCTTACTGACGCTAGGCGATCTCGAAAAATTACGCGCCGAAGCAAAAGCCAGACAAAAACCACTGCTGAGTTATCTTGTTGAGGCTGAGCATATTACGAGTGAAGAGCTTACCAAGGTCACCGCTGCTGTTGCCGGTATGCCATATGTCAACCTGACAGATGCGGCCGTTGACCAGCAGGTGCTCGTATTGTTACCAAAAGATATCGCGGAACGTTTTATGGCAGTCCCGCTCGGTGAAGTCCAAAACCGCCTAGCAGTAGCGATGCTCGATGCCAATAACGTCCAAGCAGTCGACTATCTAGCCAACAAGATTGCCCGCCCGCTTAAGGTCTACATGGCCTCAGAAGAGGGAATCCGACATATTTTAGAGCAATACCATACCGACCTCGCTGAAGGCGTGAGTGAGGCTGTCGATATGGCTAAGCACGAAGAACAGACTCAAGCCGCAACCAACGCGCTTGTTATCAAGCAAGACTCACCGATTAGCCGTGCACTTAGCACGATCCTTGAATATGCCGTTCGGGCCCGAGCCTCTGATATCCACATTGAGCCACTCGAAGCTGCGCTCAAGATCCGTTGTCGCGTCGATGGTGTGCTCAGGGAGATTATGAAGCTACCAAAAAGCATCGAACCGGCGCTGATTTCTCGTATCAAGATCCTCAGTAATCTAAAGATTGATGAACACCGCATTCCGCAGGACGGCCAGTTCACGGTCAGTGTCGCGAACAAGGAAATCGACCTTCGTATTGCGATTAGCCCTGTTGTCTGGGGCGAGCAAGTGGTTATTCGTTTACTCGACAAATCCGGCTCATCATTCAAGTTAGAGGAGATGGGCTATGCCGGTCGTGCTCTCCGCATGATTAGAAAAGGTATCGTCAAGCCGAACGGTATGGTTCTGACATCAGGACCAACTGGGTCTGGTAAGTCCACTAGTTTGTATGCACTAATCCAAGAGATCAAAGATGATACGATCAATATCGTTACGCTGGAAGACCCTGTCGAGTACAAAATGTCAGGCGTAAACCAGATTCAAGTGAATGCTGAGGTTGGCTTGACGTTTGCTTCTGGTCTTCGCTCAATTCTGCGTCAAGACCCGAATGTTGTCATGGTAGGAGAGATTCGTGACTCCGAAACCGCTAATTTGGCAATTCAAGCCTCGCTAACGGGCCACTTGGTGTTTTCGACCCTGCACACCAACTCAGCTGCCGGTGTTTTGCCGCGTCTACTTGATATGGGCATCGAGCCATTCCTAATAGCCAGCACGGTAAATACCGTGATTGGACAGCGCTTAGTGCGTCGCATCACACCAGAACGGGACACGCATCAATCAACTGAGCTTGAAACGCATAGCATTCAGGAGACGATCGGTCATCTGTTACCGAAGACAAAAGAGGAAGTTGCTCAAGTATCGGCCGATCTTGGCTATAAAGACTTGCCCCTGGCTACGCAAAACGCTTATACTTTAGCCAAGGGAAAAGATACCCCGCAGACGCCAGGTGGCTTCAAGGGTCGACTCGGACTATACGAAGTGATGGATATCTCCGAGACAATCCAAAGTTTAATTATCCAGCATGCGACCAGTGCGCAGATTCAAAAGCAAGCGATTGCTGAAGGAATGATCACAATGCGTCAAGATGGCTACCTAAAGGCACTGCAAGGGCTCACAACAATTGATGAAGTAAATCGTGTCGCCGCGAATATGGCGTAAGGGGTGGAATAGATACATGGCAGCTCAAGAAATCAGAATTGAAATCTTACTCGAAGAAGTAATTCGCAAACGGGCATCGGACCTGCACATTCAGGTTGGCTTGCCGCCAATGTTGCGTATCGACGGTTCGTTGCTGCCAATTGCTGGTTATGACAGCCTCAATGAAGAGATGGTTGAACAACTTTTGTTCGCTATTCTTGACGATGACCAAAAACAGATCTTACTTAAAGACAAGGAGTTTGACTTCAGCTTCGCCTTTGGTGACCTTGGCCGTTTCCGAGTTAACGCTTTTCATGAACGAGGAAATATGGCTGGGGCCA